>Ga0265298_10003701_pt1 | contig 20013 bp, 13 predicted proteins | sample AusTroGonzalo_MG_3_FD_193486 | JGI IMG/M metagenome (GOLD analysis project Ga0265298, IMG submission 193486) | Bovine rumen microbial communities from tropical cattle in Woodstock, Queensland, Australia - Gonzalo_01 | ecosystem: Host-associated > Mammals > Digestive system > Stomach > Rumen ... | reverse complement strand
TATCCGCATGACCAAGAATATTTGAAGTGACAAAAAGGGGGCTTCAAGGCTGATTATTTCCGGTTGACTCTTTTTCATATTTAGCGTACGCATGTGAAGCGATAGCTTTGCATGTGGTTTAACACTGTCACTCTTGGAAGGAGTAGCGACAAGATAGTACCCCAGGTGTGTTATTTTGCAGGAGTGAGGGCTTGGGCGATGGCTGCTTCCACATCTTCCATTTTGTCACCGGACTCAAAACGCTTGAGTATTTTTCCGTCGGCTGAGATTAGGAACTTAGTGAAATTCCAACGGATGTTGTTCTTGTTCTCTGCGTTGGCCTTGAGGTAGGTGTAGAGAGGGTGCTCGTTCTCGCCGTTCACTTCAATCTTATCGAACTGAGTAAATTTGACGTTGTAGGTAGTGGAGCAGAACTCCTTTATCTCAGCTATGGTGCCGGGAGCCTGCCCGCCAAACTGATTGCACGGGAAATCCAGAATTTCAAATCCCTGCTCGTTATACTTTTCATAAATGGCCTCAAGATCCTTGTACTGAGGGGTGAATCCGCAGCGTGTTGCTGTGTTTACTATGAGCAGGACCTTGCCCTTATACTGTTCCAGACTTACTTCGGTGCCCTTGTCATTCTTAACCTTGAAAGAATAGATATCTTCCTGTGCTATTACGGTAGATACAGCCATAATAAGCATGATTGATGTGATTAACTTTTTCATATAATCTGTGGGTTTAATGCTGCGAATATAATGAAATACTTAAGTAGTCACAATCCCTACAAATAGTGATTGACAAATAATTAACATAGTAGGAACTTTGCAGCGCAAAACAAATAACTAATTTTGCCGCCTGAAAGAAAGATAATAGATTAGATATGTACTTTTCCGGAATAATTGTAGGTGCGGCTGTTTTTCTGATAATTGGGATATGCCATCCAATAGTAATCAAAATGGAGTATTATTGGGGTAAGAAAAGTTGGTGGGTGCTGGCTCTTGCTGGCACGGTATTCACAACCTTATCCCTGTTCATATCAAATATAATAGTATCAACGATAGTAGGGGCGGCCGCATTCTCATGCTATTGGGGTATCCTTGAGATATTTGCCCAAGAGAAACGCGTTCTGCGCGGCTGGTTCCCGGAGAACCCCAAACGTGCCGATTACTATGCTCGTTTAAGAAAATGATACAATTGGGGACAGACCCCAATTGTACTATTATTTTTTATACATTTGGAGGCATAAAAGGACAAATTATGAAAAAGACCTATTTACTTACATTAATTATTGTAGCTGCTGTTCTGTCAGGCTGCAAGACTCAGACCAGTGAAACTTCTGCTCTGGATGTAATCATGACAAGAACAAGTATCCGTAGCTTTACAGGTGCCCCTGTCAGTCCGGAGCAGATTGAAACAATCCTCAAGGCCGGCATGGCTGCTCCATCGGCCATCAATATCCAGCCTTGGAGATTTGTGGTAATGACAAATAAGGAAGAGATAGGGCAGGCATTCGGTAATAATCCGCGTGGAGCAGATATGTACACCAAGGCCGGCGCTGTGATTGTGGTATGCGGCGAGGCTTCACATATGGCCAAACCATTCGGACAGCCCGATGCTCCTGAAACGCCTCAGCCCAATATGTTCTGGTTTGAGGATTGCTCTGCTGCCGCCGAGAATATCCTTCTTGCAGCCCACTCAATGGGTCTAGGCGCAGTATGGACTGCAGGTTATCCCGCCGAGGATCGTATGGAACCTATATCAAAAGCTCTTGGACTGCCTGAAAATGTGATTCCGCTCTGCGTAATCCCTGTAGGTGTTCCGGCTGAGAACCCGAGCCCAAAAGACAAGTGGAAGCCGGAGAATATTCATTGGGAGAAGTGGTAATTAACTAACTTCGCAGCAAAATACATGCCTTTAAGTAATGCAATCCAAACCTCACTGGGCTCCCGGTAATGATTATGCAGCGTGCAGATTTTTTATCCGCAGGCTTAATGCGGCGGGTAACGGCAATCCCGCGGAGGTTCCTGTTGCAAGGCTCCCGCTTATAGGTTTCATATATGTGACAACAGGTGAAGTCCTGATAGAGGCTGACGGTTTCCCTTTTCTTTGCCAGCCCGGGCATGCTCTCATAATACCTGCAGAGTGCCCGTTCACTGTCAGTTATACCAATGAGGCCTCCGGCTATTCAGGAGGTTTTGCGCCTTCAGTACTTACTGACGTGAGAGCCATCAGGTTCCTGACCCAACCGGTGCATCAGGCCTTCTGGTTTGATGAGGGGGTATTCATGGGTGAGCTTTTCAATATGCTTATGAATTCATATGAGAACGCCGATGACCTGTTCATTGAAAAAGGGCTTGACCTGTTTCTGTCACGAATCAAATCAGGACAGTCTTTTACAATACCCGCTGTGGTCAACGGATTCCTGGAGTCTGTGTTCAATCCTGGGCAGGAGATAAAAACCTTAGCCGCATATGCCAATGCTGCCGGCATAAGTGAGAATTACCTGAGCCGCCAGGTCAAGCAGCACACCGGTCGCAGTGTAGGCGCATGGATAGACATAGTACGTGTAATCAGGGCTAAGAGGCTGCTTGCTGACACATCTGTTCCTATAATTGACGTGGCTGCAAAGGTGGGTTTGGAAGACCAGTCTTATTTTTCACGTTTCTTTAAGCGTGAAACAGGCCAGACCCCCACGGAGTTCCGTAAGGCCATGCAAGGATAATCCTAATTTCTGTATCTGCAGTTCTAAAATATCATGCTGTTATTGCGGACCTTTGCATCCGCAATGACACCAATGGTTCTAATATCTATTTTTATGGCAGTATGGCCCCTGGAGGATACTCTGGCACTGCAACTCCCTTCTGTAACCATATCTGCGCTGAAAGAGCGGGTTCCTGCTGACAAGGTTGCCTCATCAATGTCGGCCATATCGTTCCAATCAATTGAAAGAAGCAGCACATATCGTCCTAATGCGTTGTCATCGGTGGTACCCGGTCTGCATATTCCGGACTATGGGGCTTCACTGACATCAACCATATATCTGCGCGGGCTGGGTTCCAGGATGGAGAATCCGGTAATGGGTCTCTACCTGGACGGAATCCCTGTTATTGACAAGAATGCGTATGATTTTGACTGGGAGGGAATTAACCGGGCCGTCATGTTGCGCGGACCGCAAGGTACGCTCTATGGCCGTAACGCTATGGGTGGAGTGCTGTCACTCAGCACATTCTCACCATGTGATGATTATAGACCTACAGTCCGCATAGAGTACGGAACGGCAAACACGGTGCGTGCCGGTTTGTCATTTACGGCAGGTAAGAATGCCCTGTCGGCCACATTCAGGCATACTGACGGATATTTCAAAAACGCCTTTAAAGATGAGCCCTGTGACCCTTATGACGGTCTGGCATTGCGCTGGAAAAGGGTGGACTGCTCACGTGAAAGATTATCCGTTACAAACATACTGTCTGTCAACGTATCACAAGAGGGCGGTTTTGCTTACGGCCTGTGGCAGGACGGTACGCAGTATCCTGTCTCATATAATGATGAAAGCGGCTATAAGAGGCTGTCCGTGATAGAAGGATACAAGCTGCACCATTGTGCCGATGCCATTAAGACCTATGCCACCGTATCACTTCAGTTCCTTGCAGATGATATGATGATGGATCAGGACTACACGGAACAGTCCATATTTACATTGGAACAGAAGCAGCTGAGCGGCACGGGTACCATTGAGCTGACGGTGTGCCGTGCTGATGAGGATGCTCTCTGGCAGCCTCAGACGGGAGTGTTCTCTTTCTTGCGCCGCAACCGTCTGACAGCTCCTGTCACGTTCAAGCGTGACGGCATAGAGAAACTGATTCTTGCCAATGCCAACGGCCATATTCCCGGTGATATAGGCAGGCTTGCCATATCTGATAATGAGATTCCGGTAAACTCTGATTTCATGATTGATACCTGGAACATTGCGCTGTTCCATGAGTCAGTGCTGAATCTGGACTGGTGGGTGCTCACCGCCGGAATAAGAGTTGATTATGAAGTCGGTGCTATGGATTATGACTGTATGGCGCGGCTTCATTACCGTTTTGAGCCTGTCATGAACCGTGACAAGGAACTGACGGTTCCTTATGAAGGTGTTATCCGTCATAACCATATGGAGGTGCTGCCCAAGATATCGGCTCTGTTCAAGGCATCAAAGGCGGTCAGCCTGTATTCAACAGTATCAAAGGGGTATCGTGCCGGCGGATTCAATACGCAGATTTTCTCAGATATCCTGCAGAACCAGACTATGAATGCTACAATGGCAGACCTGGGTGTCTATCTGGATAAACCTTTTGTATCTGTCACCGCCCGGAATACTGAATATGATCCTGAGACGGCCTGGAACATGGAACTGGGCATGCGTCTGAGCCACGGGTCTTTCAGTGCCGGGATATCGGCTTACCGTATGGATGTACGTAACCAGCAGCTTACCGTATTCCCACCGGGTATGTCAACGGGGCGAATGATGACCAATGCGGGACACAGCCGCAGTATGGGGGTAGAGACAGAATTTGATTGGATTTCTGACAGGTTACGCTCACATCTGTCGTGGTCCTGGTGCGATGCCCGGTTTGTGAGTTTCAATGACGGCAACAATGATTATTCAGGTAACCGTCTGCCGTATGTGCCTGAGCATACTCTCTACTTGAATATAGGTTACAGTTTCAGGTTAGGAAACAATACGCTTGATACGGATGCGTCGCTGCGCGGAGAGGGGCCGTTCTGCTGGAACGAATCCGGAACGCAGCGGGAGCCGTTCCGGCTCAAAGCCAATGCACGCGTGGCTCTTGTCCTTAAGGATTGGGAACTCTTTGTGCGGGCTGATAATCTTACTGATAAGACCGGCCGCAGCTTTTATTTCAAATCAGTGGGCAATGAGTTCTTTGCTTCAGTGAAACCACGCATCATTATGACAGGAATAACAATTAAACTATAAAACATTATGAAAAAAACAGTATTTATTATCGCTGCCCTTGCAGCAGTTCTTGTGAGTTGTGAAAAGAATGATAAGGCTGATACTCCCATCCAGCCCAAGCAGGGTGAGTATGTAGGAGTTGTAACAGTTACTTATCAGGGTGCCAACTATGACAACAATGATATCAACGTTGATTTTGCACCTAATGAAAAAGGTGACTCCGCATCTGTAACCATACATCAGATCCGCTTTGTTCCGCAGATGCCTGTAACCATTGACATTACCATACCCGGTATTGCTCTGAACAGTACAGATGATAAGATAGCACTCAAATGTGATAGCGTTATCCCTCAGGCAATGGGTGGTGAGGTTCCGCGTTATAAGGTAACAGGCCTTAAGGGTGAAATTGTTGATGATGAGTTATGGTTCTCTCTCAACTTTGGCAGTTTCCCCACCTCTTTCCGCGGTGCCCGTCTGAAAAAGTGAAACAAAATAGTACAATTGGGGACAGTCCCCAATTGTACTATTTTACTATTTTTGCAGCCAAATTATAGGATTTTGATGTTCTGATTAAGGGAAAGCGCGTGGCAACGGTAAGCTTGATAGGTGAGAACCTTACTAATAAGGTTTATGTGGATCATCTGAACCGCCTGAAATATGTGGGTATCCGTAATCCCGGCCGCAATATTACGCTTAAACTGGAGATACCTCTGGTTTTCTGAAATTAAAATTGCAACCCGGTTGCATCCGGTGCTCCGTACCTTTGCAGTGGAAATCAATAAAAACTGCATATGATACACGAACATCATCACCATCACGAGACTGAATGCTGTGAGCATGATCTTCACGAGCATGATCATCATGAGCACCATCATCATGAAGAGGAAGAGGAGGGCAGAGGCCGCATCATAAAGATTGTTGCAGCCTCAGTCCTTCTGCTTGCAGCCGCAATAATTGAGCGTAAGACCGCCTGGCAGGATTGGCAGTATCTGCTGCTGTTCCTGGTGCCTTATCTGATTGTGGGCTGGGATACGTTGAAAGAGGCGGCTGAGGGGCTGTTTGAAGGAGAGGCGCTGAGTGAGGATTTCCTTATGAGCATAGCCACTATAGGCGCTCTTGTGATAGGATTTCTGCCCGGAGCAGAGACCCAGTTTGCTGAGGCGGTTTTTGTAATGCTTTTCTTCCAGATAGGCGAGATGTTTGAGGAGGTGGCTGAGGGCCGTAGCCGCAAATCCATATCGCACCTTATGGATATACGCCCCGATACCGCGCATGTGGAGCGTGACGGAGAACTCTTTACGGTTTCTCCTGATTTGATTAAGCCAGGTGAGATAATCGTAATCCGTCCGGGTGAGAAAGTGCCTATGGACGGCATAGTGATAGAGGGCAGTTCCAGCCTTGATACCGTGGCCCTGACAGGTGAGAGCGTGCCGCGCAGTATATCGGTTGCTGACGAGATTCTGTCCGGCTGCGTGAATCTGAGCGGCGTGCTCAGGGTTCGTACTACAAAGGCATTCGCAGAGTCAACGGTTTCAAAGATATTGGACCTTGTTGAGAATGCAGCTGAAAGCAAGAGCCGCAGCGAGAGCTTTATAACAAAGTTCGCCCGCGTGTATACTCCTATAGTTGTAGGTCTGGCAGTACTTGTGGCGGTGATTCCGGGTGTTATTACCGGTGATTGGGCATCGTGGATATACCGCGGATTGTTGTTCCTTGTGGTATCATGCCCGTGTGCTCTGGTAATATCAGTGCCTCTGACATTCTTTGGCGGACTGGGCGGAGCATCACGCAAGGGTATACTGATAAAAGGATCCAACCTGCTTGATAAACTGGCCGGCGTTAAGACGGTGGTATTTGACAAGACCGGTACCCTGACTGAAGGCGTATTTGAGGTAACGGCCGTGCATCCGCAGGTAATTGATGATTGTGAACTTCTGCATCTGGCCGCTCATGTGGAGCGTCACTCCACTCATCCCATAGCAATGGCCCTGCGTAATGCTTATCCCGATGAGCAGGATGACTGCATAATAGCCGATGTAGAGGAGACCGCCGGCCACGGAATCCTGGCAACCGTAAACGGCAAGCGTGTAGCTGTGGGTAATAGCAAGCTTATGGAGAGGGTAGGTGCAGAGTGGCGCCCTTGCCATCATGACGGCACGATCATCCATGTAGCAATAGACGGCCAGTATGCCGGCCATATAGTAATATCGGACCGCATTAAGGAAGATGCAGAAGTTGCTATAGAGCAGTTGCGTAAAGCCGGAATTGGCAAGACCGTGATGCTTACCGGTGATCAGAAAAGCGTAGCCGCTGCTGTAGCCGCAAAGGTGGGGGTTGATGAGTATCACGCCCAGCTGCTTCCGGCCGATAAGGTAACTGAGGTTGAGAAACATCTTGCTGAAGGCACGCTTGCATTTGTAGGTGACGGCATCAATGATGCTCCGGTACTTACCCGTGCTGACATCGGAATTGCAATGGGAGCCCTGGGCTCTGATGCCGCAATAGAGGCTGCCGATGTGGTGCTTATGGATGACAAACCCTCCAAGATAGCGCTGGCCGTTCAGATAGCTCGCCGCACCATCCGCATAGCTAAGCAGAATATCTGGTTTGCTATAGGAATCAAAGTGCTGGTACTGCTGCTGGCCATTCCCGGCTTAGCTACAATGTGGATGGCCGTCTTTGCTGATGTTGGCGTAACCGTCCTGGCCGTCCTCAACGCTATGCGCGCCCTCCGCTGAGCTCAAAAGCGTGCAAAAGGGGACAGACCCCAATTGCTTCATTTTTTGAAAAATGTGCAATTGGGGTCTGTCCCCTTTTGCACGCTTTTGCTAACTTTGCGGCCATTATGGGAAAGTTCAAATCATTCTTACAGAGAAAGAACATCGTTATCTCCGGCAAGCGTTACGGAGTTGATGCTCTGGGTGCAATGGCCCAAGGTCTGTTTGCGTCACTTCTGATTGGAACAATCATTGCTACGATAGGTGAGCAAGCCGGTATCCAGTGGCTTGTTGAAGTTGGAGGTTTTGCCAAGAGCATGGCCGGACCGGCTATGGCCGCATCAATCGCATATGCTTTGGGCACACCTAATCTGGTGCTTTTCTCAATGCTGGCCGTAGGTGCTGCAGCAAACAAACTGGGCGGCGCGGGAGGACCTCTTGCAGTCTATGTCGTAACCATTTTTGCATCTGAATTCGGTAAGGCAGTCTCCAAGGAGACAAAGATTGATATTCTTGTAACACCGCTGGTAACCATCGCCGTGGGCGTGGGCCTTTCATACTGGTGGGCTCCCGGCATAGGTTCTGCAGCAAGCAGCCTGGGTAATGTCATCATGTGGGCTACTACCAAGCAGCCGTTCCTGATGGGTATTCTGGTATCGGTCATTGTTGGTATGGCACTCACGCTTCCTATCAGTTCTGCAGCAATTTGTGCCGCACTCAGCCTTACAGGGTTGGCAGGCGGAGCCGCACTTGCAGGATGCTGCGCCCAGATGGTGGGATTCGCAGTTCTGAGTTTCCGTGAGAACGGCTGGAACGGTATCATATCACAGGGTCTTGGCACCAGCATGCTTCAGATGGGTAACATCGTAAAGAATCCTAAGGTATGGATTGCGCCCACGTTGGTATCGGCCATAACAGGTCCTATCGCAACCTGTCTCTTTAAACTTGAAATGAACGGTCCCGCCATTGCATCAGGTATGGGAACATGTGGTCTGGTGGGTCCGATAGGTGTTTACACGGGCTGGAACCAGGAGATTTTGGCCGGAACCCGTACTGCTGTTGCGGGTGCTGACTGGACGGCTCTGATCATGGTGAGCATTGTGCTGCCCGTGATTCTGACCGCTATCCTGGGCCCGATTCTGCGCAAGGCGGGCTGGATCAAGCCGGGCGACCTTAAGCTTGAATGAAAATTGAACTGGCGGGCAGTTATGGATACAGGAGGATGATACGCTCATCCGTCCCGTCCATTCTCATGATGCTCTTTACATCTGTTTACGGCATCGTGGACGGTCTTTTTGTATCCAATTTTGCCGGCACTACCGCATTTGCGGCCATCAATCTGGTGTGGCCCGCCATAATGATGCTGGGTGCCCTGGGACTGATGTTCGGCACCGGCGGCAGCGCGCTTGTGGCCATGATAATAGGGCAGGGCGACAGGGATCGTGCCAACCGTGCGTTCACCATGATAGTTAGGTCCATGCTCATTATCGGACTGGTAATGACCGTGCTGTTCTTTATTTTTGCAAGACCTATAGTTGTTTTGCTGGGCGCCGAGGGTGAACTTGTCAACCTGTGTGTGCTTTACGGCCGAATCCTGGTGCTGGTAATGCCGTTGTTCATGTGCCAGATGGCATTCCACTCATTCTTTATGACGGCCGAAATTCCTCAACTGGGCACCAAACTCACGGTAATATGCGGCATCATCAATATAGCGCTTGATGCGCTTCTGATAGGCGCATTGGGATGGGGCGTAACCGGTGCTGCAATTGCATCGGCCGCGGGAATGGCGGTGGGCGGACTGTATCCGCTTTACTACTTCACATCAAAGCGACGCAACAAGACAAAACTTAAATTCACGGCTACGCGTACCGAATGGAATTATGTGGGCCGAGCCTGCACTAACGGACTGTCCGAGTATGTGGGGAACATATCCCTGAGCATTGTGAGCATGTGTTACAACCTGCAGCTGATGCATCTCATCGGCGAGAGCGGCGTGGCTGTTTACGGCATTCTGCTTTACATAGGATTCATTTACGCATCGGTCTTTATAGGATTCAATATCACCATCTCGCCCGTGATCAGTTACAACTACGGAGCCCAGAATATACCGGAACTCAAAAGTCTGCTGCGCAAAAGCCTGGTGCTGCTGTTTGTGGCCGGAAGCATACTGACCGTGCTGTCTGAGGTGCTCAGCGGGCCCATGGCGGGTATGTTTGTAAGTTATGATCCTGAACTTAAGGCGCTCACGGCCCGTGCCATCCGCATCTACATGATAAGCTTTACCATCTGCGGTCTGAACATGTTTGTATCGGCCTTCTTTACCGCCCTCAACAACGGTCTGGTATCGGCCGTAGCGGCATTCACCCGCACCCTGATATTTGAGTTGGGCTCAATTTTCATCCTCCCCATCTTCCTGGGTCTTGACGGAGTCTGGCTTGCCGTAGATGTGGCCGATGTCCTGGCCCTCATCATGTCCGCAATCCTGTTAATTGCTTTCCGCAAGCGCTACCAGTATTGAAAAAAAGTACAAAAGGGGTCTGTCCCCAATTGTATCATTTTGTGTTAAGTGATTTTACCTTACTGTTTTTCCAGACTATATCAACAGTCTGGCCGGTGCGTGTCCTTATACCTTTGATATAGCCACTTTTCCAGGCCGACGGCAGGGCGGGAAGTGGTGTGACAGTATCTTCAGTTGATTGGATGAGCATCTCTATCACTCCGGCACAACCGCCAAAGTTGCCGTCAATCTGGAAGGGTGAGTGGGCATCCATAAGGTTGGGGTAGGTGCCTCCGCCGCGACGGGCATCGGGACCGCGGTAATTGTCAGGGCTGACGTATTGCAACAGACGGCGGTACATACGGTACGCGCTCTCTCCGTCACCAAGACGGGCATACAGGTTAACGCGCCATCCGCAACTCCATCCGGTAGTCTCAAAGCCCTTTATTTCAAGAGACTTTGCAGCAGCATCGGCTTCAGGTGAACCGGGCAGGATGTGATGTCCCGGATAGAGTCCGAACAGATGTGACTGATGGCGGTGTTGCGGGTCCTCATCTCTCCAGTCATAGTACCATTCCTGTAGGTGACCATCGGCAGCAATATGGTATGGACGCAGGCGTTTTACAGCTTGTTCGGCGCAGGTTGCAAATTCAATGTCCTGCAGCAGGCGGGCTGCCTTTGCGGCGTCAGTAAGACATTCGCGTATCATGGCAAGGTCTGCTGTTCCACCGTAAAGGGTTGCGCCGTGAACGCCCTTGTCTGTAATGAACTTATTTTCAGGTGATGTTGATGGTGATGTTATCAGTTCGCCGTCCTTTTCAATCATCCAGTCAAGGCAGAACTCTGCGGCACCCTTGAGCGCGGGATAGTCTTTCTTGAGGCGCTCAATATCACGGTTGAACAGCCAATGCTCCCAAATATGTGTAACAAGCCATGCGCCAGACATACCCCAATCGGCCCAGCAGGGATCACCAGTGCCCAGACCTACAGGATTTGTCATTGCCCAGATATCGGTATTGTGACCTGCAGCCCATCCGTTCTGTACTCCGTAGTAAAGTCTGGCTGTTTCACTGCCTGAAATCTCCATGTTGTCAACAAAGTCAAGCATCACCTCATGCATCTCGGGCAATGCGGCTGGTTCGGCTGGCCAGTAGTTTTCCTGCAGGTTGATGTTCACTGTATAGTTGCCGCTCCATGGCGGTTCCATGCTCTCATTCCACAATCCTTGCAGGTTTGCAGGTACTCCTGGCGTTCTTGATGATGATATCAGCAGATAACGGCCGTATTGGAAATAGAGAGCTTCAAGTTCGGGATTTGCCTGATTCTCATCAGTATAGAGTTTCAGCTGCTCATCGGTAGGCAAGGCTTTGATTTTAGGATCGGTTTTGCCCAAGTATATTTCAAGACGGTTGAAATAGCTTTTGTAATCAGCTATATGGATTGTCTTAAGTGTTTCAAGACTCTTGCCTGATATGCGCTCTGCTTGGGCATCGGCTAACTTTTTGTATGGCTTGCCCTCAAGCACGGGGTCGCAGTCAAAGCCGTTGAATGAGGTGGAGTTTACAATCTTAATCAGCACTTGTTTTGCACCTGCCAACTCCAATGAACCATCTCCCGCTTTAATATGCCCGTCAGTCTCAGCCAGCATGATTGTGCGGAAATGGATTCCGCGGTCAGGATCATAAAGGAATCTCTCATGCCCGCGGGAGTTGAAATAGTTGGGATAAGAGTGGTATGCGGCGTATCCGTCAACAGTGATGCGATTACCTGATGCTGTGATTGTATGCCTAAGCGGACACTCCATGCCCAGTGTAAGATCCAACGGTTCATCAGAACAGATGTTTACAACTATGGCAGAGTCAGGCGCGGTAACAAAATACTCTGCCGTAAATGGTTTGCCGTTCCTGAGATATGACACCTTTGCTACGGCATCGGATATGTTCAACTCACGATAGTAGTCTGATATTTCGGCCTCGCCATACTTGATTCTGAGTATACCTAAAGGCTGATAGTTCTCACTGAAATGACCCTGAACGCGACGTTGCAGGCGGTCTGCACGGCGATAATCCTCGGCATCAAGAGCCTCACGTATCTCTTTGATATAGTCCGATGCCTCTCCCCAAGGCGTGACTTCGGGGAACAGCTCATAATCAGGATGGTTGGGGCCGGGCTCAGGTTCACCGGTCCATAGCGTAATGTCATTCAGTGAGATGCGCTCCTCATCGGTCCCGCCATATACCATAGCACCTAACCGTCCGTTACCGATTGGTAGCGCCTCCTCAAAGAATTCTGCAGGCTTGTCATAATGCAGTGTCAGATCCTGTTCTGTTTGCATTCCGCAGCCGGCAAGCAACAGTGAAATACATATCAGTTTTACGTTCTGTTTCATATTCTTAAGGTATTGGCCAGGATGCGGTCTTGCTGCACCTTACAGGTACTGACAGACCGCCTGCCTTGAGCAGGAAATCACCCTCCTCAAGCATCCATTGGCTGCCATCAGCGCTGATGAATGCCAGGTGACGGGCCGGGAGGCTGAATGTTACAGTACGGGTCTCAGCGGGTTTGAGCTCAATCTTGGTGAAATCACGCAGACGCTTGTTGTCTGGTACAACCGATGCAACCAGATCGCTGCTGTAGAGCAGAACGGCCTCCTTGCCGGTAACAGGACCGGTGTTCTTTACATTAACTGATACTGTCAGTACATCATCGGCTGTGAACTCAGTGCGATCAACCTTGAGGTCAGAATACTGGAATGTGGTGTAGCTCAGACCGTAGCCGAATGGCCACAGCAGAGAAACCTTGGCGTCATAGTTATAGGCGCCGGCCATTGTACCAACCTCCTCACTAACCTTATAGTCATAAGTGGCAAGTGAGTTTATTTCACGCGGATAGGTATAAGGCATCTTGGCCGAGAAGTTGGCATCGCCGGTAATCAGGTTGGCCAGAGCGTCGGCACCGTAGTTGCCGGGCAGCATAATGTCAATCACGGCTTTGGCAAGCGGCTCAATATCAGTGATAAGGCGCGGACGGCCCTCATTGAGTACCAGTATCACGGGCTTGCCGGTTGCTGCAAGCGCCTTGACCAGATTGCGCTGGTTCTCTGAGAGCCACAGGTCAGTAAGATTGCCCGGGGTCTCGCAATAACTGTTTTCACCTATGCATGCCACAATTACATCAGCTTTAGCGGCAGCAGCCACAGCCTTCTCGATTTCAGGACGTCTCTCGCTGTCATAATTACCGCGCTCATTGTAAGTCACGCCCTGCTCCAGAATGATATTATTTTCTCCGAACTTGTTGCAGAATGCCTCATATATGGTGTTGTACTGAGTGGTCAGGTCTTCAGCTCCACCTTGCCAGGTGTAGCTCCATCCACCCAGCAGGCATCGCATCTGATTGGCGTTGGGGCCGGTAAGCAGTATCTTGGTATCCTTTGACAAAGGCAGTATTCCATCAGCGTTCTTGAGCAGGACCTCACTCTCCTCGGCAGCGCACAATGCCTTTGCGGCATACTCCTGTGATCCGAACATTTCAAAGCCTTCACCGCCTGTGTCGGGGGTATCAAACAGCCCCAGACGGTATTTGAGGCGCAAAATGCGGCTCACGGCATCATCAATGCGCTCCATACTGACCTTACCCTCTTCAACAAGTTCCTTGAGCAGAATGCAGAAATCAACGCTGTAAGGATCCATACTCATGTCAATACCTGCATTGATGGCTATGCGGATAGCATCCTTTTTGTCAACAGCTACCTTTTCACGGGTGTAGAGATTGGTTATATCGGCCCAATCAGTAATAATCATTCCGTCCCAGTTCAGGTCCTCCTTGAGCCATTTGGTCAGGTACTCGTAACTGGCATGAACGGGCACACCGTTTATGCTGCTGGAGTTGACCATAACGCTCAGTGCACCGGCCTCAATGGCAGCCTTGAACGGAGCGAAATATTTTTCACGCAACATGGCGGGCGATATGTATGCCGGCGTGCGGTCCTTACCTGAGAACGGGGCTCCGTAAGCGAAATAGTGCTTTACGCAGGCAGCCACATTGTACTTGCCCAGGTGGTTGGGATCAGCTCCCTGATAGCCCAGGATCTCTTTCTCAACCATACGTGAATTCACTATGGCATCTTCACCAAAGCTCTCATAGATACGTGACCAGCGCGGGTCGCGACCCAGGTCAAGCACGGGGTTGAACACCCACGGGCAATCAGCCGCGCGGCTCTCATAAGCAGTAATCTGGCCCATGTCAAATGCCAGGTCTGTGTTGAATGAGGCAGCAACATTTACCGGCTGGGGGAACAGTGTGGCTCCCTGTACATATGATGCGCCGTGATTCTGGTCCAGTCCGTATATGCACGGAATGCCAAGGGTCTCCATTGACTCCTGCTGGATACGGCCTATGATCTGGCGCCAATGCTCTGTTGTAGTGGCACGTCCGCCGGGAGTATTTAGCACAGAACCCGTGCGGTACTTGCCGATGATTGAGTCCAATGCAGCCTCGTTGACAGTCCAGGCGCCACCGCCGAAACGCCGTGCAGAACCAAGTTGGTCCAGATTAAGCTGGAGCATCTGCCCAATCTTGTCATCAAGTGACATTTTGGAAAGTTGTGCCTTGATTTTTTTCTCAATTGCAGCATCTCTTGGAATTGAAGGCTCATGTTTACTTTCTGTTTTGCCGCAACCTGTCATAACACCTGATACCGTAATTATGAATAGGGTATAAAAGATAGTTTTGATTGTAATTGGCTTGTTCATATTAAGTTAGTATTTGTTTGCTGAATATGTCAGGCAAATATAGCAATTAACATTATCTTTGCAGACAGTCATATTGAAAATTACTGAATCAAATATGAAAATGAGAAAGAGATTACTGACCATTATGGCAGCTTTTGCCTTTGCTGCCGCACCTGCCGTGGGGCAGGAGAGTGTTCCGGTTTACAAGAACACGAGTTATTCATTTGAGGAGCGTGCCGTTGATCTGGTGTCACGCCTTACCCTGGAGGAGAAACAGGCCCTTTTGGGCAACAACATGGCTGCCGTGCCGCGCTTGGGCATAAAGCAGTACAATGTGTGGAGTGAGGCTCTGCACGGTGTGCTGTCAGGTGCCAACGCATCAGTAGGCCTGCAGGGACCAACATCATTCCCGGGCAGCGTAGCACTGGGTTCCACATGGGATCCTGATCTGATGGAACTTGAGGCATCGGTCATAGCCGATGAGGCCCGCGCCATATTTCAGACCGGCACAAAGGGGCTTACATTCTGGAGCCCGGTGGTTGAGCCTATACGTGACCCGCGCTGGGGCCGTACGGGTGAGAGCTACGGTGAGGATCCGTTCCTGGCCGCAGTGATGAGTAGCGGATTTGTTCGCGGTATGATGGGCAGCGACCCTCTTTACATCAAGGCCGTTCCCTGCGCCAAGCACTATTTTGCCAACAACAGTGAGTTTGACCGCCACGTGGGCAGTTCAAATATGGACAGCCGCGATATGCGTGAGTTCTATCTCTATCCCTACAAGGAACTGATTGAGAAGGATGACCTGCCTTCAATCATGTCATCATACAACGCAGTGAACCACGTACCTACATCGGCCAGCGCACTCTATCTGGACACTATTGCCCGCCGCACATACGGTATGAAGGGTTACGTTACAGGTGACTGCGCCGCCATTGAGGATATCTACACAGGCCACTACTACGTGGAGACTGCCGAGGAGGCTACAGCTGCCGGACTCAAGGCCGGTGTTGACTCAGACTGCGGAAGCGTATATCAGCGTTACGCCCTGAGCGCACTTGAGAAAGGCCTTATCACAGAGGCCGATATGGACCGTGCGCTGGTCAATATGTTCACCATCCGTATGCGTACAGGTGAGTTTGATCCTCTGATGAAGGTTCCATTCGCCAATTATCCTGCCAGCACAGTGAACTCCGAGCGCAGTCAGGCCATTGCCCTTGAGGTGGCTACACGCACTCCCGTTCTGCTTAAGAACGATCAGGTTCCGGGCAAGACAAACAAAGCTCTACCTATAAGCCTTAAAGATATAAAGAGCATTGCACTGGTCGGCCCGCAGGCAGACCGCGTTGAGCTGGGACCGTATTCGGGACGTCCTGAGCAGTCCAGCCGCACAAGCCCATACGCAGGTATAAGCAAATACATTGCAGACAAGGGTCTGGATATTGAGGTAACTCTGGCATCGGGAGGAAGCACCAAGAGCAAGAGTAACCTGCTTTACGTAGCCTATTTTGACCTGGAGAAGGCCGATGGCAGCAAGAGCCATCATGATGCTACCAAGTACAGTTCTTCATCGGAGGGCATAACCGTAGGCTCCGGTATGGGCACTGAGGAGCAGGTACGTTCCATTGATGACGGTTCATGGACCGCGTATGAGAATGTTGACCTTATCAATGTTGACAAGATAACCATCGGTGCCAACATACCCACAGAGGGCGGTATCATTGAGGTACACGTTGGCTCACCTGAGGGTAACCTGATAAGCACCATTGAGGCAACCCGTGCATCGGGCAAGAGGGTAGGCGGCGTTTATGGCGCCAGCACCCCCATGGAGGGTAAGGTAAACCGTCTGGGTTACAACGGCCCGCAGACCCTCTATCTGGTCTATAAGGCTCCGGAGGATGATGAAATAGCTGAGGATGTACTGGCTGCAGCGCGTAAATCAGACGTAGCGATTGTATTCGTAGGAACCGATGAGAACACCGCTACAGAGGAGGCAGACCGTCTGACCCTGAACCTGCCGGGTAATCAGGTAAAACTGATACAGGCCGTGGCCCGTGAGAACAAGAACACCATCGTGGTGATGCAGACTCTTGGTTGCGTTGAGGTTGAGGATTTCAAGAACCTTGAGAACATTCCCGGCATACTCTGGACAGGTTACAACGGCCAGGCTCAGGGTGCCGCAATACCTATGGTTCTGTTCGGTGATGTCACTCCGGGCGGTAAACTGAACGCCACATGGTATAAGTCAGTCAAGGATCTGCCGCCTATTACAGACTATACCCTGCGCGCAGAGAACGGCAAACCCGGCCGTACCCTGTGGTACTTTACCAAACCGGTATCATACGAGTTCGGTTACGGACTCAGTTACACCACATTTGAGTATTCAGACTTTATCATCAGCAAGAGTTCAATCACCCCCAATGACAAGATTACCATTAGTGTAAATGTAAAGAACACCGGTAATTATGACGGTGATGAGGTGGTACAGATTTACATGACCACACCAGACAGCCCTGCATCACTGCAGCGTCCTATCAAGCGCCTCAAGGGATTCAAGCGCGTAACCATTCCGCGTGGACAGACCCGCCTGGTGGAGATTGAGATTGATTGCGCTGACCTCTGGTTCTGGGATCTTAAGAGTGACCGCATCATATATGATTCAGGCCGTTATGTATTTGAGATAGGCTCTTCATCAAAGGATATCCGCGGAACCGTATCGGCCAATATGAACGGTCGCATTAATCCGCAGCTCAAGACCGTTGTGGCCGATTGCCGCGTATCAGTGCTTGAGATTGGTCAGACTGCTCAGACTCAGACATCGGCCTGCCTTACTGATGACTCATTCATCGGACTTGACAAGACAACCGTCAAGTACGTGAGCAGTAATCCAGATGTGGCAAGCATAGATGCTTCAGGATTGCTTACTGCTGTAGGTCCTGGTATCGCTACCATAACCGTAAGCGTTTCATACGGTGGCAAGACGGTAAGTGACACCTATTCTGTAAAGGTTAACGCAGACCTCTCACTGGGCAGTCTCAAGAATGCAGGCCAGTCACTGCTAAAGCGTGGCCGCAAGCAGTACAGCGTGCTGGGCAAGATGTCATCAAAGGTTACAGCCACCGCCAAGTCTCCGAAACTGAACGTAAATGTGGAGCAGGCTCCTACAGTACCCGGAACCGCCGTTGTAACAGTATCTGAGCCTGTCACAGGCGATGCACAGAAATACTATGTAAACTTTGGAATAAAAGGCGTTCCGGATGAGTTCAATAACAATACATTGGGCCGTAATTGGGATGTGATACGCCGTAATGATGACAACCTGTTACTGGCTGACGGCAGGCTGGAGATTACCGCTGAGACAGGTGATATTAACGGCACGGCCGACAATGCTGCCAACCTGGTTCTGCAGAGCGCCAACAGTGACTGGACAATAGAGACTAAACTCCAGACAAGCGCCATTCCTGCTACTGCACAGAATGCCGGTCTGGTAGCCTATCAGGATGATTCACATTTTGTGAAGTTTGTATATGCTCCCGCAGCATTCCGTCGCGGACAGCAACCGGCTGCAGCACCAGCAGCACCTGCAGCAGGCAGCCTGCAACTCTATGTTGAGGAGAACGGTGCATCAAAGAGTACCGTTAGTGTGAATCTGGCCGAGGCCGGTGTCAAAGACAATACCCTTTATCTCAAGCTTGACAAGGACGGCAGCATCTACACTGCATATTACTCTGTTGACGGAAAGAACTGGATACAGGCCGGTCAGACTGAAATAATATTGAAGGATATCCAGGCTGGCGTAATGGCATGCCAGGGCGTAATGAATATGCGTATGGGTATGGGCATGCGTCCCGGCGGGGCTGCCGCCGCACCGGCCCAGCAGAACAGCGCACCGTTCAAGGCCTGGTTTGACTGGTTCAAGATCAAGAATCGCTGATGATGTACGCAAAAGGGACGGTTCCTACTGTGGGCGTTCGGGAAAAACGTCCGCGGAAAGAACCGTCCCTTTTGCTGCTGACCATTGCACTGCTCTGGTCAGTGGCATTCATTGGTTGTGCATCACATACCAAAACTCTTTCCCGCAAACTGCCCGTCAATGATATAGCGGGCATGACCTCCTATCAGGGAAAACAACTTTTGCTGAGCCGGCAGGGAGTAATCCTGACCACATCTGATAACAAATTATTCCAGGCATTTGATTTCAACAGCACCTACGCAGGCTACTATGACTATGTCAGGTTCGCTGCCATCAGCGCATCAGATAAGAGCATCTGCATAGCAGGGGAGTATACAGACGGAAAGCCTGCCGTGTTTGAATCATCTACAGGCACAGTATGGAGCGAGCGTGAATTGAGCTACAGAAAGGACGGTGAGACCCATTTCCTGCAGTCTAAGCCAATAAGCCTGGAGTATGACGCCCCTCATGACCGTTTCATCATGACCTGCTCAGATAGCATCCTGTTCTACATGCCCGGTTGCTCGCATTGCAATAGCATACAATAAGAACCGCCCCTATTGCACAAAAAAAACTCCGACCTTGTGGGCCGGAGTTTTGAGTTTGTGGGTTAGAGGGTTATGCCTCTGCGGGAGCCTCAGCTGCCTCCTCAGCGGGAGCAGCTTCCTCAGCGGGAGCCTCAGTAGCTTCAGCTGCTGCTTCTTCTGCAGCTGCCTCGGCTGCGGCTGCCTCAGCTGCTGCCTTGGCCTCAGCCTTCTTGGCGGCCACCTTCTCAGCGATAGCCTCGTTAACCTTCTTTTCTGCTTCCAGTTTAGCCTTGCCCAGTTCACGCTTAGCCTGCTCATCCTTTACGGTGATAGCCTTGAGTGCACTCTCCTTGGCCTGCTTCCAAGCATCGAACTTGGCCTGAGCTGCTGCCTCATCAAAAGCGCCTTTCTTAACGCCACCCTTGAGGTGCTTCATCAGGTACACGCCCTCACGTGAGAGGATGTTGCGTGCAGTGTCGGTGGGCTGTGCGCCAACCATTACCCAATACAGGGCTCTTTCGAAGTTCAAATCTACTGTAGCGGGATTGGTGTTAGGATTGTAAGTACCAATCTTCTCAATAAACTTTCCATCACGTGGAGCTCTGGAGTCTGCAATTACGATTGAATAGAAGGCGTAACCTTTGTGGCCTC
>Ga0265298_10003699_pt1 | contig 20024 bp, 16 predicted proteins | sample AusTroGonzalo_MG_3_FD_193486 | JGI IMG/M metagenome (GOLD analysis project Ga0265298, IMG submission 193486) | Bovine rumen microbial communities from tropical cattle in Woodstock, Queensland, Australia - Gonzalo_01 | ecosystem: Host-associated > Mammals > Digestive system > Stomach > Rumen ... | reverse complement strand
CCCGCATCCGCTTTGACGGCAAGGTCGTCTGTGATGGCGCCCGAAAAGCCGAAACAAGGGAAAAGCCGATGGATCCCGGTGCTGAGAACAATTCCGGAAAGCAATATGTCAGTTATGCTGTCGAAGCCACAAGGGTGAAGGATCACGTACTCATCCGCATCTCCGGCAAAGGCAGAACCATCGAATGCATTATCGCGCTGCCGGACAGTTCGCGTTTTTCCTATCTCTCCCTCACCGGGGAACATTGCATGATCAGCAATATCCGGGTAGACCGGGAAGACACTGATGCGGACGAGGGATCTATCCCGCGGATCGCTGAGGAGATCAGTTATATCCGCGGCTGCCCGGAAGGAGATATCCCGAATCTGCAAATCGACGGCTGGCGTTCACAGACGACAAAAGGGATCCCGGTCACGGACAGCATGGAACTCACTTTCCACACGCAGAGTCTGCCGACCGCGCGCCTGATCTGGCATTGTCCGTTCATCACCCTTTTCACTTCGGAAGACGGAAACGCTGACGGACCCGGTTTCCGGGAATTCATCCTCCTTCGCCTGGACGGGGAAAACTGGGAATCCGATAAGCATGCCGAAAACGATGTGCATATCGACCACACAAGGGATTTCCCCGGATGGAATGTCTGGAAAGAGACCAATAAAAACGGGATGGACTGTACCGTGAAGATCCGGCGTGACGGCAGCCGGGTTACGATGGAAACATGCAACCTCGGCATAGCGATCTACACCGCCACGACCATTCTGGATCATGTCAGTGAGATCTATGTCGCGCTGACCGGAGACCAGTGCGCCCTGACCAATATCCGGATTGAGAAATAATACTCACATTACACTCTTGATTCCGAAGGGGTTCAAGGGGGCGATCGGAAAGCCCCCTTGACTAATTTTTATTCTTTGATTATGATATCCTCATAATCAGAGCGTAGTAACGCGCTCGACAATCGAACATAAGGAGGATTCATCATGAAGTACGAATGTCCCTGTGGCTATATCTATGATCCGGAAGTCGGCGATCCCGACAGCGGCATCGCCCCCGGCACCGCCTGGGAAGATATCCCGGAAGACTGGGTATGCCCCGTCTGCGGGCTCGGCAAGGACGCTTTTACCCCTGCCTGATCCATCCGGCAGCAAAATCCCCGCTTTGCGGGGATTTTTAACTTGACGCCGCTTTTCTGCATATGTTATTTTTGCATAAGAATATTTCAATCTCTTCTTGAAGGCCGAAGGGGGTATTCCTCTCAATGAAGGCCGAAGGGGTTTAAGGGGGCGATCGGAAAGCCCCCTTTAAAAGGAGGTTTACTTTATGAATATTGTTTGTTTGGATCTGGAGGGCGTCCTCGTCCCCGAAATCTGGATCGCTTTTTCCCAGGCCAGCGGCATTCCGGAGCTGAAGCGCACCACCCGGGATGAGCCGGACTATGACAAGCTGATGAAGTGGCGTCTCGGCATCCTGCGGGAGCACGGTCTGGGTCTGAAAGATATTCAGGACACCATCGCCACCATCGATCCCATGCCCGGCGCGAAAGAGTTCCTGGACACCCTGCGCAGCGAAACCCAGGCGCTCATCCTCTCCGATACCTTTACGCAGTTTGCCTCCCCCCTGATGAAAAAGCTCGGCTGGCCGACGATCTTCTGCAACGAGCTGGAAGTCGGGGAAGACGGGATGATCACCGACTACCGCATCCGTGTGGAAAAGAGCAAGCTGACCACGGTCAGGGCGCTGCAGTCCATCGGCTTTGAAACCATCGCCGCCGGGGACAGCTTCAATGACCTGGGAATGATCCAGGCCAGCAAGGCCGGCATCCTCTTCCGCAGTACGGAGCAGATCAAAAAGGACCATCCGGAGCTGCCCGCCTGCGAGTCCTATGACGACCTGCTTTCCCTGATCCGCCGCGCTTACTGACCGAAATTCCGTTAAGAAACCCCGAGGCTCTTTTCCGGGCCTCGGGGTTGTCTTTTGTCTTCGCTCTTTCCCGCGGATTGCTTATTGCTCAAAAGAACCGTATTTGCTCACAGCCTCGTCAACGGTGATTTTCCCGGCCCCGACCTCATAGGCCGCGGTCCGGATCTGTGCGACAAGCGGATCCGTGATCCCGATCGCTTCCGGAGACAGAATCCGTTCGGCGGGTACCTGTCCGAAAGGCGCGTACACGGCGTCGAAGGACAGATCCGTCGTCGGCGTCACCAGCCGCTTCACGGAAGCCATCCTGTTCAGTTCCTGCCGGCTGACCAGGAAACGCATAAACTCGTTTGTCATCTCCAGGTTGTCGCAGGTCTTGTTGACCGAAAACTGGATCGAGGGACTGTCGATAAAATATCCTCCGGCTTCAGACAGCGGAACGGGGGTAAAGGAATAGGTGAAAGGCGCTTTGGAAAATGCCTCGGACTGGCTTTCCCGTTTTCCGGTTCCGGACACGGTATCTCCCGTGCAGATCATCATGGGGACATCCCCTTCAAAGAACCGGAGAATGACCTCGGTATAGTTGTCGCTGATCTCACCGCATTTTTCCAGATTGATGTATCCCTTTTCAATCAGCTGCATCATCGCCTCCAGCGCCGGGCGCATGTACTCGCCCGCGGAAGGCTCCATTTCGTTCGCCGCCCGCAGCGCTTCGGCGTCTCCCGCCAGCGTGGCCACGACTTCCGGATACACCAGGATGTTCATGAAGCAGCCGGAAGCGTCCGCGCTGTAGCCCATGATCGGGCTGGCATATCCCTTGCTGAGGAATGCCTCGCACACGGTCTGCAGCTCTTCCCATGTCGTCGGAATCTCCAGTCCTTCCTTCGCGAACAGGTCGTTGTTCACCAGCATGCCGTAGTTCCTGGCGAAAATCGGCACCATCGACAGATGGCCCTCCGTATCCCTGCTCAGCAGTCCCGGACGCAGGCAGTCCAGTTCCAGGCCCAGCTGCGGGTTTGAAAGATCCTCCATATGGTCGCAGATCTGCCGGTATTTTTCATTTCCCAGCATCCATTGACTGGAGAAAAAGATGTTCGGCGCGTTGTTGCTTTCCAGTACCGTCCCCAGCAGGTTGTTGTAGTCGTCCGGCTTCGTGTAGCTCAGCTCGACATCCGGATAATACTCATTGAATCTGTCGAACTCCGCTTCCAGCGCTTCGAAGTTGGAATAGCTCCCAATCACGCTGATGGTGCATTCGGTGTCCGGATCCAGCCTCGGCTGGAACGCGTCGGCGGATTCCGCCAGTGCCGGGAAAGCATAGGCCGCCGGAACAATCGCGAGCAGGGCAGCCAGGACGGCGCAAAGCATTTTTCTCATTTTCTCTTTTCCTCCTTGATTCTGCGGATTTCTTTGATCACCAGTTTGATGTCCACCGGTTTTGCAATATGTCCGTTCATGCCCGCCTCCAGACATTCCGCGATGTTTTCGGAGAATGCATCGGCGGTCATGGCGATGATGGGAATGGAAGCGGCCCATTTGTTTTCCAGCATGCGGATGTTCCGCGTAGCGTCCAGGCCGTTCATTTCCGGCATTTGAATATCCATGAAAATCAGCTCATAGCTTCCCTCCCCGGCCGCTGCCATTTTGTCCACGCAGATCCGTCCGTTCTCGGCCCGTTCGCTCGTGATGCCGAACATGCCCAGCATCGCGGAAATGATCTCCCAGTTAATGTCGTTGTCTTCCGCGATCAGGATATTCATTCCCGCCAGGTCGGCATAGTTATCCTCCGGCTCCGTTGTCTTTGTTTCCTTCCCGAACAGCGCGTTGATTTTCTCATACAGTCTGGAGCGGAACAGCGGTTTGCCGATGAATCCGTTTGCTCCCGCCGCCTTCGCCTCGTCTTCGATTTCGCTCCAGTCGTAGGCCGAAGTCAGCAGGATAGGGATCTCCGCGTCGATCTCCGCCCGGATTCGCCTGGTGATCTCGATCCCGCTCATGTCCGGCATCTTCCAGTCCAGGATGACCACGTCGTAATTCTTTCCGCTTTCATGCCGGCGGCGGATCTTCTCCAGCGCCTCCGGACCGTTGTTCGCCCGTTCCGCGGTGATCCCCAGCGATTCCAGCGCGTCCGCCGCCGTATCCAGCAGGATCGGGTCGTCGTCGGCGATCAGGGCGTCAACATTCTCGAACCGCATCTCTTCCGGCTGCCTCTCGGCGATGGGAATATCCAGCGTGATGGTGAACGTAGTGCCTTTTCCGACTTCGCTCTGGCACTCGATGGTTCCGTTCATCAGTTCGACCATCTGTTTCGTAATCGCCAGTCCCAGCCCGGTCCCCTGGATGCTGTTGACCCGGCTGTCCGTCTGCCGGGAAAAAGGCTCGAACATCTTTTCCATGAATTCGGGAGTCATCCCGATGCCGGTGTCCGAAACCACGTAGACCAGCCTGACGCAGCCTTCCTTTTCGCTTTCTTCTTCCCGCAGATCCACGGCGACGCTGCCGCCCGGCTCCGTGTATTTGATCGCGTTGGAAAGGATATTGATGTATATCTGGTTCAGCCGCAGTTGGTCCGCGTAAAGATATTCTTTCTCCATGCGGTTGATGCGGAAGCTGAAATGGATGTTTTTCTCCTTGATCATGGGCTGGGAAATGTTCACCAGGTTCTCCGCCGTTTCCACGATGGAGAAGGTCAGCGGGCTCAGGCTGAGTTTCCCGCTTTCCACCTTGGAAATATCCAGAATATCATTGATCAGCGTCAGCAGGTGGTTGCTGGCCAGGCTGATCTTTCTCAGGTTTTCACCGACCGCTTCCCGGTCGTCCAGGTTCTTTTCGGCGATCGTGGTCAGCCCGATAATCGCGTTCATCGGCGTGCGGATATCATGGGACATGGTGGAGAGGAAATCGGTTTTGGCCTTGTTGGCGGATTCGGCCTCCCTGGCCATGGCCCGAAGCTTCCGGTTCACGGATTGCATGTACAGGAAGTCCATCACCAGCAGCAGCAGCAGTCCGGCGGTTACCACCCCGATCAGCATCCAGTCCTCCGTCTCCGCCTTCAGGTTGCTGACCGGCACTGTACTCAGCAGCACCCATCCTTTCGTGGAAGTAATGGGCGTATGGGCGACAACGCGTTCCCGCCCCTTTGAATCCTGCATGACAAACGAACCCGTTCCGCTCAGGATATCCGCGAACAACTGCTGCTGCGCCGCGACGCCCGTCTGGTTGTAGGATTTGTAGAACTCGAAGAAGCTGGAATTCTTGAAAGAACGTCCCCGGATGATATAGTTTCCCTCATCGTCGATCATGGAAAGCTCTTCATCCGCGTATTCTTCCTGAGGGAAAACCCATTTTTCAGCCAGTTCGCTCGTGGGAACGATGCGCAGCAGGTAAGCCTGTTTCTTTTCTCCCGTTTCCGCGTCCCGCACCGTAATCCGGTTGCAGAAAGCCAGGGACTGTTCCCCGTTGATGGGGTTCGTATAGGTCCGGGTAATGTTGATCGCCGTGCCCAGGTCCGCAATCCAGGTCCCGTCCCCCAACAGGTCCATTCGCCGATAGGATACGCCGTAGTCGTCCTCAGTGTTCGGCCTCGGCCGTGTGGAATATCCTTCCAGGGTTTCCGCGTCGATCAGGTGAGCGCTCGTGGCAGCCTTCGCATGGGTAGCCCTGACGTATGCCGCGGCTTCTTCCAGGGTCATCTCCCGGCTGTTGATATACTGTGCCCAGTTGTCGCATATTCCCTGCTCCCCTTCCAGGTAGTTTCCCGTCACCCGTTCCAGGGCAGCGGTCGTGTTGACGAAATGCTCCACCTGGTGTGCATAGTTTTCTTTCTTCTCACGGTTGGAATAAAGCACGACAAAGACCAGTATGGCAGCCACCAGCGCCACATTCGCCATGACGATCCATGATCTTTTCAGTCGGCCCATTCTGCACGTCCCCTGTCGTCAGCTGTTTTTACGGTATCTTTCGTTTATTATAACACATCTTTTCCCCGGAAAGAACCCCCCTTGTCAATCATAACCACCCCTTCGTGGGATCTGCTCCCCCTTGCCGTCTTTTCTCCCAAAACCGATATTGGAGACAGCATAAAAAAGCAACTATTTTCCATAATGTGTTGCCACAATGCCTTGACCGTGCTATAATCCCTGCGTTGCAAGCCCTTGAGGGCAGAAAGAGAAAGTTGTGAAGTAAGGAGTATCAAGATTATGGCAACGAAGAAGAAAGTCACAGAAGAAGTGAAGGCGACCGCGAAGAAGGTTTCCGACAAGGCTGCCGCTGAGAAGATTGAAGCGAAGAAGGCCGTCCGCGCCGCCGCCCGGAACACGAAGGCCAAGGCTGCTGCCTCCAAGGAAAAGGCTGCTGTGAAGAAGGCCGAAAAGCAGGAAGTCAAGGCTGCCGTTTCCGCCGAAGTGAAGGATAAAAAGGACGCTGTGAAGATCGAAGCAGCGAAAAAGACCAGGGCCGCCGGCCGGAAGGTCAAGGAAGCTGTTGCTCCCGCCAAGGAAGCCGTGAAGAAGCCCGTCGCCAAGGCGAAGGCCGCCAAGGTCAATCTCGTCTTCGAGAGCCTTCTGGGTGGCACCGTCACGCCGGAAGACATCATCAGCAAGCTTCCGAAGGAAGCCGTCAGCGCCTATGTAAAGATCGAAGAAAACACGATTTACTGGGTTGGCAAGAACGGTGAAATGGGCAGCGTGGAAATCTGGTAATCGCTGCAGGCATGGATTGAATCAGGCCCCGTCTGTTGAAGGCGGAGCCTGTTTGATTTCTGTGATATCCTGTTTACGAAATCCCGGTTTCGCTGTGTGCTCTTTTCATAAACCAGTCAAAACAGGAGGGTTCCGCTATGTTTTCCTACATCTGGCCGATCGCGCTGGTGATTCTCTCCAACACGCTGTATCAGGTCTGCGCAAAATCCGTACCGGAAGGAATGAATCCCCTGGCATCCCTGACAATAACGTATCTGATCGGGGCAGTTCTGTCCTGCGCCTTGTACTACATCCTGAACCGGGACGCAAACCTTTTCCGGGAGATCCGGCTGACGAACTGGGCGCCGATTGTTCTGGGCATTGTCATCGTCGGTCTGGAAGTCGGGTTCATTTACGCTTTCCGTGCCGGATGGCAGGTCAGCGTGGCTCAGATTGTTTCATCTGCCGTAGTGGCTGTTATGATGATTTTTGTCGGATACCTGCTTTACCATGAAGCCGTCACCTGGAACAAGATCGTCGGGATCATCATTTGCCTCGCCGGTCTTGTTCTGATCAATTACCGCTGAAGCGGAGTGCAGTCAGCCATTTATCCGCTTCAGCCAGGTCTCGGCCCGGAGCCGGGCGTTTTCACGGATGTTCAGGTAGAAGAACGAATAATCACACCCGTGATAGCTGGCCGGGCCGAAGACGGATTCCAGGTCTTCCATGCCTGTCAGCGCGGTAATCGTATACTTTTCGAAAGCGGGGTCCGTCACCATGACGGTCCCTCTTTCCATGTCGATCACGGCATCGGCCCTGATCGGGAGTTCGTCCATGCCGGCATTCAGCAGATGCGGCACGTAGGATCCCAGATTCATCTCCGGTCCTGCCGGAGTCTCATCCGTGCGCCAGTTGAGGGGATTGATGGACACTGCTCCCGGCGCGACTACCAGGGAAGGTTTGCCTTTATTCGCCGGGCTTTCGGTATTCCAGGAAACGACGACGCCCAGGTCATCCGCTGCCTGTGCTGCCTTCACATGGGGATTCTCTTCCAGGTACTGCCGGGTCAGGGAGTCCCCGATGCAGTAAGCAGCAATCATGTTCGCGTAGTAATCCGGATGCTCCTTCATATAGTCCGACAGGGTAATGTAGCTCAGTCGGGATCCCTGGGAATGCCCGGCCAGAAAATACGGCCGTCCCTGGTTCAGGTTTTCGAAATAATAATCCAGGGCAGCGTAAACATCCGTCCGCGGTTCGGCCCATTCAGCCTCGTCCACTTCCTCAAAGGTCATTTTGGAAAGCTTCGTCGCGTTCACCTGGCGCCAGTAGGGAGTAAAAATATTGGCGACCGGTTCAAAGGCGCTGGCCTCCTGTTTGAAATTCTTTCTGGCCGTAACCCGCATGATAACATTGTTGACCGGGCAGATCGTGTCCGCCAGAGGATCCTCGCAGCTTGAGGGATAGAGGAAAAGAAGATCCACCGGTTTGTCCGCGGTTTTCGGCAGGGAGAGCCAGTTCCTCTTTTTGGAATAATCCGTCGCCGTTCCGATGATTGGTTTCCGATACATATAAACACCGTCCTCTTTTACATCCTGCAAGTATACATTATTGAATAAGCGTCCCTTCCGCAGAAAGGACGCATGGAAATCCGGATGATTCCGGCCGGGCCTTACCTGGGCCGGCCGATTTGCGGCATCCGCTTTTCAGGGTAGGTTAAGCGGCAGAAATAAACGCCGCAGTCAGATCGACATAGGTGACTTCAACTTCATCCTCGTCTTCTTCGATGACAACCATCATGTTATCTGCAATGATGGCCGCAGCTTTGCCTTCCAGCCTGCCGTCGTCGTCGACAGCATAGATTCCGTTGGCCAGAACCACCAGATCCGGTTCCGCAGCTTCTCCGTACATTTTGGCCAGATCCGCCACAACCTGATCAAAAGTCACGGTTCCTTTATCGAAGCAAATGCGGATCGCAACCAGCTCGTCCCCGGCAAACAGATAATGCTCATCGGCGCGCTGGCCGTCCGTCGGGACATGCTCATACTCCAGTTCCGTAAAGGTCACCGGTCCATGAGTATGCTCCTTGTCGATCTCATAATCACTCCTGCCGATGGCGGCAATCACATCATCCATTTTCATGCCAAAGGCCGCACCGGCCGCGAAGGAAGCCGATTTCTTCGCGGTGTCTTCATGAGAGTGCCCGTCGATAGCCTTGTGAATGTCGTCCACATACTCATGGAGCAGGTCCAGCAGACCAAGCGCCCTTTCGTGGTGTTCCCCTTCCAGGCCTGCGATGTAGTCATGCAGCTTGGCGAATTCAGCCTCGAAAGCGATGAAGGGCGCTTCGTCTGAGTCATTCACCTCATGCAGGGTTCCGTTTCCCTCCAGATACTTCTGCAGCCTTTCGTTGGAATTCTTCAGCATCTCCGGCAGGCGGGAACCGGTGGCTTCCACCGCGGCGGTCAGCGTATTGTTCTCCAGCATGGTGTCATAGGCGGCTTTCATGATGGAACTGGCTCTGCGGAAATCCGCTGCAGGATCAGCCGCCTGTGCCGCTGCCTCGATTTCCTCATCGGAGAGCGCGGCCCCGACAAACAACAGCGCAAACAGGGCTTCGGCTTCCTCTTCCGTTACGTCTTTCTCATTCACCTTGCCGATCATATCAAGAATCTTGTTCAACGTTTCTTCCGATTCTTTCTTTTCGGCGGCTTCATCGGCAAGAATATTCTTCACGACCTTCTCAAACACGGCGTACACACTGCCGGCCGTATCGAAGTTTCCTCCGGTCTTCTTCTTGATTTCATCCAGATCGATTTTGCTGATTGCCTCTCCGAGATCGTTGAGCATTTCGCCGACCAGGGAAAAACCGCTTACTGCCACAGCGTCATCGTGGGAATGGCCGTCGATGGCTCCATGAATATCGTCCATCACCGCATGGAGCAGGGCGAGCAGATCCAGGGCGCCCTGTTTCGGGCCTTCGGTCCCCTTCAGATAGTCTTCCACTTTTTTGATCTCGACTTCGAATTCCGCATAGGACTTCTCATCCACTTCGATCATCACCACAGTCAGGGCGCCGTTCTTTTCCACATATTCCTTGATGCGCTTGTTGTTTTCCTCAAGCATTTCAAACAGTTTGGAATCGGTGGCCTTGACGGCGGCGGCCAGGGTTTCGTTTGCCTTGCAGCCTTCATAAACCGCCTTCAGAATGTTGTTGGCGTTCGCAATCGAGACCGCGGGATCGGTTTCTCCTTCTTTGGCCGCTTTTTCATCCGCTTCGGCGATGAGTCCAAGGAGCACCAGGGCGTACAGCGCTTCGATTTCCTTTTCATCCGCGTCGGGATCAAGGATGAGCAGTTTTTGCAGGTCTTCATTTTCCTTTCCCTGCTTCGCCTTGGCTTCGGCAATATCGCTAAGCACCTTATTCAGAACGGTGAAGACGTTTCCTTTGGAAGATTCCGGCGTTGCGCCGGCCTTTTTGGCTTCTTCCACGTCAACCCGCACGGTGGCATTGATGACATCGTTCATGAGCTGGTCGATCAGTCGGTTCATATCGACTTTTTCGGTTTCAGCGGGTGCCTCGGCAGCCGTTTCGGCCATCACGGGGAGCATGCCCGCCAGCATGCACAGAGCTACGATCAGAGCAATCAGTTTCTTCATTGAGTGGTTCTCCTCTCTTTGTTGTGTTTCCTGATTTCCGGCGTTTCGGTACCGAGCGGTGTTACATCCGTTTTGGAAACGCCTGCAGCAGTGTAACACACAAAAGCAAAACATAACAGGGGGTGTTCCGGAATGTCACACCTCTTTACAAATCTTCGGCCAGAAGCAGACCGTAATGATCGTTGTAACTGATCGACTGGACGGAGAACCCCGCATTTTGCAGCAGCGTGAAAAAGCGGGAAGACTGGTTGTCATGTAAAGAGGCATAGAGCGCGGGCGTGCAGTAAATCCGTATCTCTTTCATTCCGGACTTCCGCGCCTTTTGCATATAATCGGCAACTTCCTTCTCCGAGGAAGCAAGACAGAAGTTGTCATAATAGGTGATATCGCTGATTTTCACCCGGGAGCCGATGGTCCCGGACCGGAAGGAGGAAGCGCCGTGGGAATAAACGGCCTCGCTTATTGTTTCCGCGAGCTCGTCCGGAGTATACCCGTCTCCCGGGATGAATTCCAGCTCATCCGGACGCCCGGGCAATGCGCTGTTCAGGAAAGAAAGAATCTCCTCCCGGGAAGAACATACGGGCAGCGGGTCAATATAGGCGGCGCCGGATAGGGTGACAGACCCGCTTTGTTCGGAATACTGGATGGCCATTCCCGGATTTTCCAGTCTGGAGAAGGAAAAAGTATTGCGGAGCTGCCTGCAGTCGTCCGCCAGCATGGTTCCGGAAACGGCCGGGGACAGATAAAGCGTGAATTTGCTGACGTTCCGGTCCGCACACCCATCAATCATGGAAAGGATATCCGCTTCGGTATCGCAGAAACCGAACGTCTCCGGGATGGATTGGTTGATCATCTCAAACAGGCGTCCGGTCCTGTTATATGAGATCTGGTCCATTCCGCCATGGGAAACCATTGTGCGGAATGTGTCCCAGTCCGTTTCCCACAGGCGCTGCCCGGGGCAGAATAAAGTCAGACGCTCCTGCCGGGCGGAGGTGGCCGACCGCGCGGCCTGATAAACATCCTCCTGCGTGAGCACCGTCACCGGTCGCTGATCCGCCATCATATGACGGTCGAAATCAGCCGATTCCGCCACATCGGTCAGCAGGGTTTCAGGGCACCATTCATATGATTCTTCAGCATCCTGTCTGCCGATATTGAAATACAGATAACTGACGGTTTCCTGATCTCCCCAGGTGGCGTCGCACATCAGCCAGGTACCGTCCACGCAGACAAGATTCCACATGTGGCTTCCCTCGGGCTCATCCGGAAGCCCCGGTTTCCGCGAATCCCCATGCATATACCGGCACGGAATTCCCGCCAGAGCGCAGCACAAAACCATCGCGTCCGCATATCCGTCGCAGTCGGCCGAACCGTTCAGCAAAGCGCCGACCGCGCAGTCGTTTTCACTGAAGTTTTCCGTTTCTCCCCCGGCATGATACGTGATCCGGTCGCATAACGCGTCATAGATATATCTTTCTTTCTCAAGATCCGTTCCGGAAGCGCCCGCAGCAATTGCCTGCGCGGCCTCCAGCGTCTGTCTCTCCCGGTCTGACAGTTCCTCTGTCCGGCCGTTCTGCCAAAGCCTCAGGATACGCCATCCCGGATAATACGAAAGATCTGAGATCCGGACTCCGCCTTTTTTCCAGGAATACTGGTAACGCCCCGTAGAGCCTGCCATCCCCAGAAGCTCGGATAAAAGGGTGCCGTCCTCCCCGATGGGAGACGGCTGCTTCAGCTGCCGGATGACGGAAGCGTCGCAGGAAATGGTAAAGTCATCATCCAGCTGCATCGTATGCGTTTCCACTGCCGCGGCAAAGTCCTGCAGCGAGGCGGCCCTCCCCGAATCCGCGTATCCTGTTCCGCAGAAACAGATCAGCAGGGCAGTCAGCACCGCTGCGGCCTTCCCCGGCAGCGTGAACACGGTCCGTTCTCCTTCAGTCCCCATGCGGCGGATCATCTTTTATCTCCAGTACCGGTCGTTCTGGGATACCTCTTTTTTGCAGTTCGGGCAGTCGGCATACCAGGTATGATAGTGGTAGCGTTCAAAGCACTCTTTGTCTTCCCGGGCATCTGCCCGGAAGCTCTTCCCGCAGTCCGGGCAGTAGAACAGCGTCCGGCCTTTTTCGTCCTGTGTGCTGTGGCTGATTTCTTTGGATCCGGATAACATCCGGATGATCTCAACAGCGGCCTGCTTGGAAATCGGGACATAGTCCCGGTTCAGGGCGTCCGTTTCTTCCAGCTGGTAAAGCAGGCTGTCAATGATTTCTTCTCTGGTCATATCTGTCTCCCTGTCAGGTGGTTTGGGCAGTGCGTGTGTTGACGGTGTGTATCGGCAGTATGAGAATCGAATCAGCGTTTGTAAGATTATATCATTTCAGAAGTTTTTCCTCAATATCCAAAACGGATCGGGGGGCATCCGGATCCATATTTACGAACAATCCCCCGGCACCTGTCTTTTTCCGGGACAGCCCTCCGGAGATGGCCCGAATAGTTGCCCGGAGAACAGGTTCTGTGGCATAATAAGCAGCAGAGCAAAAAAACGGAGGAACCCGATTGACGATTTATTTTGCCCCCATGGAGGGCATTACAGACGGAATACTGCGGCAAACCCACAACCGGATCTTCGGAGGGGTCGATGTCTACTGCCTGCCTTTTCATAAACTGACCCAGTCCATGTCCCTGCTGACCCGTGAGGAAAGAGATATTTCCCCGGAAGAAAATGAAGGCCTGAAGATCCTGCCGCAGGCGCTCACGAAAGATCCCGATCAGTTATCCGCCTGGTTATACTATGTCAGCGAATGCGGCTATTCATGCGCTGACCTGAATATCGGGTGCCCGTCTCCGACCGTGACGAAGCGGGGACGGGGAAGCGGTATGCTTCGTGATCCCGGGGATCTTCGGACTTTTTTCGACCGCCTGTTTTCGAACACGCTTCCCGTTTCGCTTTCTGTCAAAACGCGAATCGGGTATGACAGCGCGGAAGAGTGGCCGGTGATTCTGTCGGTCCTTGCCGGTTATCCCTTCGCGCATGTGACAATCCATGTCCGGACCATGCGGGAACAGTATACCGGAACGGTTCATCCGGAGGCTTTCGAACTGGCTGTGCAGAGGGGCCTGCCGCACCCGGTTTATAACGGTGATCTCCGGACGCCGGAGGATGTGGAGGAAATCGTCCGGCGCTGTCCCGGGACGGAAGGCATCATGATCGGCCGCGGTTTATTGGCTGACCCGTCGCTGGCCCGCAGACTCCGGGGCGGGCCCGCGGCAGACCGGGATGAGTTGACTGCCTGGTATTCAGCTCTTTACGAAGGCTGGAAAAACCGGTTTGACGCGACGGTTGCGCTCGGGAGAATCAAAAAGCTGATGGAGTTTCCCGTCGGTGATGAGATCAGGCGGAAAAGACTGCTGCGGAGAGCAAACGACATCGAAAGCTGCATCGGTGCGGTCATCAGCGAAATGGCGGATCAACAGGCTTTCAGGCCGTTCCCTGCAGCAAATGAAGCGGAGAAATAAACAATACCGGGGCTTTCCTGTTGCCACAGCGCCTTAACCGTGCTATAATCCTTGCGGTTCGGGCCCCCGGCGGGCCAGAGGAACCCAATGCGAAGCAAGAAAGAAGGAAAAAACCATGGCAACGAAAAAGAAAGTCACCGAAGAAGTGAAGGACACCGCGAAGAAGGTCTCCGCCACGGCCGCTGCAAAGAAGACCGAAGCAAAGAAAGCCGTCAGCACCGCCGCCGCGAAGACGAAGGCAAAGGCTGCTGAGACCAAGGCGAAGGCTGAAGCGAAGAAGCCCGCTGCGAAAAAGCCCGCCGCGAAGGCTGCTCCCGCCCCGAAGGCCGAGAAGAAGCCTGCTGCCAAGCCCGCCGTGAAAAAGCCCGCTGCCAAGGCTGCTGCCGGCAAGGTGAATCTCGTGTTCGAGAGCCTGCTGGGCGGTGTCATCACACCCGAAGCGATCATCAAAATGCTGCCGAAGGAAGCTGTCAGCGCCTATGTCAAGATCGAAGAGAACGCGATCTACTGGGTCGGCAAGAACGGCGAAACGGGCAGTATCGAAATCTGGTAAGCGCTGTGAATAAAATGCCGCGGGGACGTTTCCCGCGGCGTTTTTTATTGGTTCCCCTGGCGGATCATCCCCAGCGTCTGCCTGAGCTGTTCTTCCTTGGGAACCCCGGCCAGCCTCAGTTTATGCGCATAGGCCAGCGCGTCGGAGAAAACCGGGCCCGGCGTCATGCCTGCTTCGATCAGATCCCTCCCCATCACATAGGGGCGGCTCATTCTGTCCTCGTATTCCCGGAGCATCTCCCGCAGTACGCTTTCGGTTTTTTCATATTTTGCTGCCGCCGTCTCCCGGTCTGTTCCTTCGCCGATTCTCCCCAGGTGATCCGCCTTGGCAAGGAGAATCAGGTCCCCCGGACAGACGGAGCGGTCAAACATCTTCATGAAGGACTTGACGCCGGAGGCGTCCTGCACCTTCCGGTTCGGTTCCATGTGCAGTTCCGTCATGTTCAGCACATACTCCGTCAGCTTCACTTCCTTCGTCATCCGGCCCAGGAATCTCCGGACAAGGGGAAGCCCGTCCTTTTCATGGTTGTATGCGTGAACGGCATCTTCCCCGACAAAGGTGCTGATCTGCTTTCCGTAGTCATGGCAGAGGGCGGACAGCATAAACCATAACGGTTCGGCCGCGTCCTTCCGCATGCCGGCCGCCGCGTCGGTCACCTGCATGGTGTGAATCCACACGTCGCCTTCCGGATGATACCGGGCCGGCTGCGGCACCCCGATCAGGCCTTCCGCTTCGGGAAACCACACCGACAGCTGCTTCATTCTTCTCAGTTCTTCGAAAAAAACGGAGGGTTTTTCCGCTTTCAGCAGCGCCTTCTCCAGTTCCGGCAGAATCCGCTCCCCGGGCAGGGCTGTCACGTCCATCGAGGCGGACAGCGCCGCCGTCTCCCCGGCCACCTCAAAGCCGAACCGCGCCGCAAACTGAGCGGCCCGGAATACCCGGAGAGGATCTTCCGCGAAGCTCCGGTCGTTTACATGCCGGATGCGCCGGCGGGCCATATCCTCCCGCCCGCCGAAAAAGTCCAGGATCTCGCCTGTCAGAACGTCCTGCATCAGTGCGTTCATGGTGAAATCCCGCCGGCTTGCCGCCTTTTCCTCTCCCAGGAAAGGATCCACTGACACGGCAAAATCCTTATGTCCGCGCCCGGTGGCCGTTTCCGAGCGGGGCATGGCGATGTCCAGGTCATAATGTCTCAGGCTCATGATGCCGAAGCTGGCTCCCATGGAAAGGCGTTCACCCAGGCTGTCCAGAATCGCTTCCAGGCATGACACGGAAATGCCGTGGACCTCGAGATCGATATCCTTGTTTTCCCTTCCGAGAAACTGATCCCGTACGCAGCCGCCCACATAGTAAGTCCGTCCGCCTTCCCGCCGGACAGCTTCTGCGACCCTGCGGGCCATTTCGATATTCCTGTCAGTCATTCCCTCTCACCGCTTTCGTCCTGTACCTGCCGGTCCGCTGCTTTCTCTGCCTGCCGTTTATTATAGATGGTTTTGAACCACAGGGCAACTTGCAATCACACGGTGCCCTTCCTCCCGTTATTGTTCCCCGATCAGTTGAATTTGACGGGCGGGAAGAGTATAATAGATATACTTGTTCGGCCGCTGCGGCCGGGAAAGGAGGCCCCGGGTTGAAACGTACCGCCGCAATCTTGCTGGTCCTCATGCTGGCCATGCTTCCCGGTTTTCTCGCGCCTGCCGAATCAAATCAGTCCGGCACCCCGGGCAAAGTGCTGATTCTGCCGCCTCTGCCCGACGGTTCCGACGCGGGTTCCATCCTGCCGGCTCAGTCAGATGACACCACCGGCGCGGATTCCGCCCTGCCGGCCCAATCCGGCGGCCCCGGCGGAGGGGCTGACCTGCCGGATTCGTCCTACGGTCCCGGCGGCATTTCCAACGAAACAAACGAAGCAGATTATTCCGGCGGCCCCGGGAGTTCCGGCGGTCCCGGCGCATCAGACGGTCCCGGCAGCCTCGATCAGTCCGCCGCTGTCTCTACAGCCGCCGCCCCCGAACCGGATTACGGTCCGGGAGACGTGATCGGGGAAATGGCGGCTGCCGCGGCCAATACCGCGGTAACGGGTCCCGGCGGTCCCAGCAGCCCCGGCGGCAGCAGCCCCGGAAGCAAAAAATCCACCTATGAGCGGAAAAGCCCTTTGACGCCGAAATACGGCTATAAAATTCCTGCGGGCCTGGAGCATGTCTCCGCGACCGCCGCCGGCGTTCCCGCGCCGGAGCTTCCGGCCCCCGCGAAGGTCACTTCCTTCACCGTGACAGACGGTACGGTTTACGCGCAGCTCGATCAGCCCGTCCGCAAACTGAAGATCTTCGAAGTGGAAAACGCGTCCGGTACCGAATCCACCGTTTTCTCGCGGAAGGATGTTTCCTCCGCAGAGGCGCACGTCATCTCCGACAGCAGTACGGTCTTCAAGGTCCGGATGCCCGAAACCCTCGGCAATGCTGAATATGTCCGCGAATATTTTGCCCGTTCCGGCCAGGCGTCATTCCTCCGCTGCACGGTAACCGAAACGCTTGACGCCGCCGCCTGCGCTCCCTTTACCTCCGGCGTGCGGACGCTTTATTATGACGAGAACAACATTCTCGTGACCGAACTCATCACCGTTCAGAATGAGGACGAATCCTTTTCCCGCGTCTGCGGTTATGATCCGGCCGGAAATCTGACCTATGTCCGCCAGACCTGGCGCGCCCTGGAAAAGAAAGGGTTTACGGACGGATATATCCTGGACCTGGTGCTGGACAGCAAGGGAGAGCCCACCGCCGTCATGCTCAAAAGCGACAAGGCGGACTTCCTTTTCCGGAGCCAGCGCGCGGATGAGGACCTTCTTTCAGCCCGAAGCGTCCGGACCACCTCCCGGGATATCTATGCCTTTGATGCAAAGCTGACCGCCAAATATCCCGTCCTGGCCGAAGGAATTGCCGCCGTGCAGTCCGGTCTCGCCACCCCCACCGATCTGGGCGCCGTGGAGGAGGAGCCGGTAGAAACCGTTCAGCCCCCGGAGAACACGCTGATCTGGTCTCTCAGCTATAACCGCTATCCGAAAGCCACCGTCCTCGTTTTCGCGACGGAGAATCCCCTGTTTGTCGTCCGGAAAAACAAGATCGTTCCGGACTCCTATGCCAGGGATATCAACGGGGATTTCATGAGAATCAAAGTAGCGCTGAAATCGGATACGCCTCCCGTCGACCTGGTCACCATCGAATAATCGGGTTCTTCGTGTTCCCGTTGCATTTCCCAATCCATTTTGCTATAATAGCGAAAGTGTTTCCAGACTACTGAATGAACGGAGAGATTACCCATGCGTAAAAAAGCTTTACTGGCCCTGATGCTGGTCCTGACCCTGCTGCTGAGCGGCTGCACCCTGATTGTGAAGGATCAGGCCGTGGACAACGCCACCGAGATCATCCGGATGGGCGACCGGGTTGTCACCAAGAAAGAGGTCAAGGATCAGGTTGACAGCGTTCTGCAATACAACGAATATATTTATTCCATGATGGGCCAGTCCTACGACGTGACCGATCCGCAGGTGATCGCCTCGGCGCAGGAGGAAGCGATTGACGATTTGAAGAAGGACCTGACTCTGACTGCCAAGGCCAAGGAACTGGGCCTGGACCAGCTGACCGCCGAGGAAGAGGAAACCGTCAAAACCCAGGCGCAGGAAAACTATGACAGCGCGGTTGAGTATGTCAAGACCAATGAGCTGGCAGGGGTCGGCCTGGAAGGCGAAGAGCTGGACAAGGCGGTCACCGATTATCTGGTTGCAAGAGAAGTTACGCTGGACGCGTATACCGAATCCGAGCGGAAGACCGTCATTGACAACAAAGTCCGCGAGTACGCGATCAAGGATGTTGCCGTGACCGATGACGAGATCAAGACCGAGTATGACAGCCGCGTGGAAAATGACAAAACCACCTATACCGACAACGCCGGCTCCTGGGCCACCGCCGCCAACAACGGCACCACCCTGTACTATACGCCCGCCGGCGTGCGCCGCGTGAAGCAGATTCTGATCAAGTTCAAGGAAGAAGATCAGACCGCCATCGACGAAGCGCAGAAACGGGTCACAGATGCCAACACCGCCGTGACCACCGCCGAAGCAAAGGTAACCGCTGCCCAGAGCACCCTCGAAATCGACGGGATCGATGAGGAAACCGAAACGCAGGCCAAATCTGACCTGGAAGCCGCCAACAAGGAGCTGGAGGAAGCCAGCAAGGAGCTGGAAGAAGCCAACAAGGCCGTTACGGACGCAACGGAGAAAGCCTTCGAAAACATCACCGCCGAGGCGGATGAAGTCCTGGCTTCCGTGAAGGCGGAAGGCGCCGACTGGCAGGCCATCATGGACGAAAAGAACCAGGATCCCGGCATGAAGAACAATGAAAAGGGCTATGCCGTAGCCGCCGGCATGACGAACTTTGACTCCGCGTTTGTGGACGCCGCCATGGCGCTGGCAAAACCCGGCGACATTTCCGACAAGGTCAGGGGCACCAGCTACGGCTACTACATCATCCGCTACGAGAGTGATGAAGCCGAAGGCGCAACTCCCCTGGATGACGTGAAAGAAACCATTTCCTCTGCCCTCCTGAGCACGAAACAGAACGAGGTATACAACACCACCGTGAATCAGTGGGTGGAAGAAGCCGGCATCAAAGTCGATCTGAACGCGCTGAAAGACTGACCTGTACAGTCAGGGGATGCCGCAAGGCATCCCCTTTTGCATTTTAAGGAGGTTCCATGTACTATCCGTCCGGTTTCTTTAAAGCCAAAGCCCGGGAGGCGCTGAAGGGGCACTGGCAGACAGCGCTGCTGATCGCGCTGATCGTGAACCTGCCAAGCCTGCTGGCCCAGGGGATCACCGTTTTTACCGGAAACGATCCGATGGACCGGCTGCAGGCTGTCATGATTACCGCTTCCCGCGACGGGACGCTGACGCAGAGCCTTCTGATCCGCGAAATCACCGCCTACCTGACCAGTTCCGGATTCTGGATGATGGTCGGGCTGAACGTGGCCGCCTTTGTGATCACGCCCTGCCTCGGCCTCGGCATGAACAAATGGCTGATGGACCGGCTGCGCAAAGCGCCGGTGACCGACGTGCTCGACGGGGCTTTCTGCCGGGTGCGCCTGTTCTTTAAAGCCCTCGGCCTGCAGCTGCTGATCATCCTGAAGGTTCTTTTGTGGATGCTGCCCGGGATCGCGCTGTTCGCCGGCCTGTTGATCCCCCTGTATACGGCGGAGACGGCCGATGCAGCGAACAGCGTCCTGCGGACGGTAAACGCCATGACGCTGCCGGTGATTCTCGTCATGGCCGTGCCCGGAGGCATTGCCGCGCTGCGCTACGCGATGGCGGAATACATCCTCGCGGATGAGCCGGAAACAAAGATTACCGAGTGTGTCCGCCGGAGCAAGGAGCAGATGCGGGAGCTGAAGCGGATGCTCTTCATGCTGCTCGTCAGTTTCCTCTTCTGGTACCTGCTGCAGCTGCTGGCCGCCTCCCTCCTCAGCGGCATGAGTTCCATCCTTGCGCTCCTCTTCCAGATGCTGACCGGCCTGGCCCTGAGCGTCTACATGAGCGGCTCCGAAGCTGCCTTCTACCTGGAAACCCGTCTCGGTGCCATCCCGAAGCGTGCTCCAGCCGAAGATCCCTCCGTGTCATCCTGAGCAAGCGAAGCGCGTCGAAGGATCTCCCCCGC
>Ga0265298_10003698_pt1 | contig 20026 bp, 18 predicted proteins | sample AusTroGonzalo_MG_3_FD_193486 | JGI IMG/M metagenome (GOLD analysis project Ga0265298, IMG submission 193486) | Bovine rumen microbial communities from tropical cattle in Woodstock, Queensland, Australia - Gonzalo_01 | ecosystem: Host-associated > Mammals > Digestive system > Stomach > Rumen ... | reverse complement strand
GTCTTCACCGTTCCGTCAGCCTTAACTGCAGTCTCTGAGACATTGTTGTTCTTGCCCCAGCCAAGCTCTGTCATTGAAGGCTCGAAGACGGTCTCGATTGTGTCCTCATAGCCATATCCGTCCGCGATGCACTTGGCCGTTCTCTTCCTTACCGGCTGGATGATAGCGCGGAACGCAGGATCCAGTCCATGAAGGAAGCCCGGCAGCGTCGACTTGACAGGCATGTCGAACTCGTCCGACGGCGTCCACCAAGACGCAGTCTGCCCTGACGCAGCTCCCGGAGCATCAGACTCCAGCCACTTCTTATTCGCAGAATGTGCATTACGATTGGATCCGTAAGCATTACGCTGCGTGAAGTTGATGTAGTCCGTCGCTCTGTAAGTTGGATCACTTGCTGTCGCGGTGCCAAGCGATGTTCCGCCCGATCCCTCAGTACAGACGAGTCCGGATTCGATTACGTTGCCTGATGCGTCATATGTCGTGAATGTGCCGCCCGTGACGTGTGATTTACCATAACCGGATGACAGCCAGGCTCCCATAGTCGTATGTTTTATACCGCCACCCGCAGGGATCGTCTGAGTAGTCGTGAACTGATATGTGCTATCTTCAGTAGTCGACCCGTCATGGCATCCATGATTCAGCGTGATATTATACGTGCCGGCAGGAAGTGCCTCACGTACAGATACGAGCTTCTGCGGCTGGCAGAACGGTATGCTGCCATATAGCAGCAGATCTGTCGTATACAGCGAGAGCGTGTGCTTGATCTCGTCGTTCGCAGGTACGTCATAGTCGTTCGCTACGGCAATGAAGTCGACCTTGCTCGCCGTTACATGTATGACTATCGTGTCATCAGCCGCAGCTGTCCCGGTATACGTGATGCCGTAGTTGATAAGCTCGACTTCGTCGCTGTTGTGATGCCACGCGCTTCCATCATAAACGAACTCATACGCAGCCGTCCCGGCATGGCCGATCGCCTCGATGAATGTGTCCTCTGCCACGGATGCCGTGATATTGCCGTGAGCTGTGGCAGATACGCCGGATTCTTTGTCTACCTGGAGTCTCGTTCCGATCGGACATATCTCACCGGCGCGTCCCGTCTTTATGTATGCCTGAATCTCAGGCCATGACTTAGGGAGATCGTATGCCCCCATCTTGTTCGCGATTTTGATCAAAGCATCCGCTCCCTGAAGGAGCGCCAGCTTTGAGGCCACTCCAGTCTCTTCGCTGATAAGATTCACATCAAATTCCATTCTTTTCTTCCTCCTATTCTGATTCCGATACATTCAAGTGTATCTTCATCTTTTTTGTGCTCGGATCCATCGAAAGGCACGAGTCACCAGCATTCCGGAACACGTCTTCCGCCGCCTGCGCTGATGCGATCGCTTCTTCTGCAGCGGTCTGAGCAGCTTCTTTCGCAGTTCCGGCATTCTCTTCGTGCTGTGTCGCTTCTTCGGCCTTTACGGTCGCAGCGGCTGTCTGGTCCTTTATGCCCTGATAAATCTCTCTTGCCGGAGCAAGTAGATCCTTATAACGATCCGGTGTATAATTCTCTGACATTTTCTCTCCTATTCTGACTCCGTGATATCAAGATGCAGTTTCACCTTACGTGTGACGGGGTCTACCGGGAACGATGCGTCACCAATGATCTGGAACACGTTCCCTGCGTGTACCGCAGATTCAGCCGCGTCTTCCGCGGCATCCTGAGCATTCACCTTGGCCGTCACAGCGTTTGCCTCGTGCTGTGCCGCCTCACTCGCTTCCGCTGTGGAGATGGCCGCCTGATTCCGGCACTCCTGATAGATCCTATTCGCTTCCACGAGCAGATCTTCATACGGATCAGGAATCTTCCCTGTCGCTTCTCCGAGGCTTTTTGCTGTGACCGTCACATACGCGGGTGTCCTTTTGACGACGTTGTCCTTCACATAGACCAGCTGGCAGGCTCCTTCGCCATCTTTTGCCGTGTCGGCATCGTCGAATATCCAAGTCGCCTTATATACATCGTCCGATGAAGTTATTTGCAGCTCCTTGAAATACGGCGCCCGATAGGTTCGGGGCTGGTTATATATATACGCCGTGCCGAGTCCGTAGTCTTTCACCCACGGCGTGATATCAAACTCAATGCCGTCAGCCTCTTTATCTCCCTGGACTCCCAATTCGATAATGCCAGGCTTTTTGGTAACATCGATCTCTATCAAAGCCATGTTTACCTCCTTCCTTTTTCCAAAAAAGCGATAATATAAAAAGAGCCCGGATGGACTCTTTTTCAGCATTCTAATTCATCACTCCTGTAAAGATGATGTAGTTCACGACAGCGGATGGCTGCATGTTCGCTCCGGTCGCATTCCCGGATGTTCCGGCGTAGTTGGTGTTGTGCGCCGGCAGGTCATGATTATGTGATCCACCGCTCGGCACCGCGGACCGCTCACCTTCATGAGTCGAAGACGTGCCGATCCTGTCGGCATTCCCGCCGATCGTATTATCGCTACGATAATAGACATGGTGTGAATGAGATCCGCCTGAGATGCCGTCAGCGACCTTTGAGACTGAGTGTCTATGATACGGTACGATAGCATCTTCGGTTCCGAGTGTCGTTCCGAGCGTTCTGTTCGTCAGCCCTGTTCCTTGTCCGGCTCCCACAGGAGCGCGGCCTCTCAGATCTGGGATGTTGAACGTCGTGGAGCCGTCACCCAGGCCCCATGTCGTCCCTATTATATCAAACAGAGCGGAGTACGTATCTCTTGACAGCTGAGATCCGTCGCAGATCTTCCAGCCTGTCGGTACTCTTGCACTCGCTCCAGCAAACATCACTATCTGCCCGATCATGGACGGAGCCGAGATGCTCTTTCCGGAGCTCAGGTTCCCTGCCTTGTCTATTTTGAGGTTGTCGGTGTAGATATACGAATAGCCGTAAGAGTCGTCCGTGTCGCCTTTCCTTATGCCCATTTGACCGGCACGGTCGCCCATACCATACGGATGGCGGAACGACAGCTGCGCACGGTTCGCTCCGAGCGTTACCATACCCGTGTTGTTATCGGTGTCTCCAGCAAGGAAGTATAGTGTGTCGACTGTCCTGTCAGCTGGATCCTGTGCCGCTACGATACCGCCCACCTGGCCATAGCTCCCCTGTGTAAACCAGAAGCCCACATCTCCGTCATCACTATTATCGCAGAACTCGACACAGATAGTGGTGTCACTCTTCTTTCCGATCTGTGACTTCTCTCCAAAGAGCCCCTTCCTTGTCGATCCATCAGTACCGAGAACTTCTAACCCAGCATCAATGAGCTGCGTCCGGACCTTGTTCCCTTTCCGGAGTTGTACGGCACTATTCCCGATGTGCACATTATCTCCCTTCGGATTTCCGACCGTGACCTCCGACGCGTACACTGGAGAAGATGCCACCTGATAATATGTGCCATCCCAGTAGAAGTTCACTGTCGCGCCGGCAGCCCAGTAAGCTGAGTTCGTCCCGTTCGTCATGATCTGAGCGGCACCGATGTTGTTAATATTCAGTTTTGGCGATGCAGCTGTATTCTCATAAGTGAACTTGACAGCGATATAAGGATTGCTCGCGCGATCATAGTTAGATACCGACACCACTTTCGTGGCGGTGCTTGCAGCTGTATTACACAGGCCATACGGAACACCCTCTTCGGTCCACGCACCGAATGTTCCCGACGAGTATGTTCTGAGATATGTTTTTTTCGTCGCTCCGCCCTTACACGTGAGTCTCTGGACGATATAACTGTCGGACCCGAGCCATATAACCTCCAACTCCAATTCGCCCGCAGGGAAGCCGTACGGCGTGTTCAGGAGTGAATTACAGACCGAGGTCGATGACGTCACATAGACATAGTCCTTTGTCAGACAGCCATTGAGGTCATCACCATTCTGCAGCGTGACCCTCGTCTTGCCCGGATCTCCCGGCGGTCCTTCCGGACCGGGAATCCCCTGTGGCCCCTGTGCACCCTGCTCACCCATCATGAAGTCCAGGTTGTCTGTCGTGAGGACCTGTGTCCCGGAGTTATACCCCTTGACCACACACCTCATATATCCGATGATGTTATCATGGTCAGTGACCTTGCAAGCGATAAGGACTGTATCTCCTACTTGACCGCTGAAGGACGTGATCCCGCTCCATGTATCATTCTCAAGGCCGACCCAGCTCATGATCGTGGCCAGCGTCGCCGACTTAATGGATGTCGTCAGCTGCGAGAGCCCGTAGCCTCTATTACCATACACGCCGATGATGCGCTTGGCCGTCTTCGTCGGCGTCGTTCCGTCTGTGTACGTTATAAGCTCATAGTTCCAGAGATACTTATAAGTCTCCGTCAAAGTCGGTACCGATGTGCTGAAGTCGCCGTCCGCCGGCTCCGTAAGACTCGAGCTTCTGCAGTAGTATTCTGTGACCGTACTGATGCCCCGGCCTTCTACACCCGCTGTGTATGTCAGCAGTATATGCTTTGCCTGCGGTATCGACGTTCCAGTCGAATATTGTATTATCTCCATGTTCCAGAGATACGGCAGCAGCGCCGTAGGCGTCTGTACATTCTCAGAGAAGTCTTCGTCATCAGGCGCTGTCGTTGTAGCACTGAGGGCGTACATCTCCGTTATGCCTGTGACAGATGCTCCATCAGCCCCCCTGATGCTCACACGCTCTCCGGCGAGGACTGTGCTTTCACCGACCGATAGGATCTTATACCTATACGACCCAGCCAGGATGATGTCATCAACTTTCGGATACGTTCCTCCTGACAGCGCCGTTATCGTGAATGTGTAGTCCGGAGTGGTAGGCTCTGATATCGTGGTCCATATGACAGTTCCATCCGCTCCATCGAAGTCGCCGTTCTGGATCCCCTTCTCGATGGCATTTATTCTGTCCGAGCTTTCCATCGCGAGACGCTGTGCCTTTTTTGCGACTTTGTCTCCTGTCGGAGGTTCCGTCTTATTACCGATCAGATACGCTCTGCCGCCAGCCAGGCGCACTCTCACAGTATCGCCCACTTCTGCAGCTATAGTGATGTCGACAGGCGTCTCCGGCACTCCGAACGGAATATGCACCCAGGCCTTGCCGTCTTCGACTCTCTTCACCACCGCGTCCGTGTCATACCCGATCGGCTTTTGCTTTTCTTCCAGCGCCTCTTCAAACCGTCTCGCAAGTTCTATCAGATCCATGCGTTCACCTCTTCAGATACGTTTGTCTCAGGACTCATCTCGATATTAAACGATCCCACCTGGAACAGTCCCGTGATTCCGTATTCCGGGTAGTGGATCCGAATGAGGTCCGTCGGCATGACACCTGGCACGAAGCCTCTCTTATAAGCCATGCTCTTGACTCGTTTCTGCTCTTCTCTAAGCCGCCTGTAGGCATATTCCTCGAGAGACTCGTTCTCGTTCAGCTTACAGTCCGTCTCTTCCATCCATACTTCGCGGCCTCTATTTACAGTAGACAATGCGCTGTCCTTCGAATCGTCCCGTGCGGTCGCCACCATATCTCCCGATACAGCGCGGAACACGTTCGGACAGTCGAACCAGTCGTCGTTGATGTCGATCGGCGCTTTTATAATGTCATACTCGTCGCCAAACACAGCGACAGGCTCCTTCGGCATCGGACCGACTTTGATGCGTCCTTCCCCTGTTATTCTGAGACGCCACCCCATCGCTTTCAGGACTTTGTCCGTCATCGTGCGATGGTTCTCATTCTCTTCCGCTACAATGTAGTCCGTCAGAGCCGGCGCTCCCGGCTCGATGTCTACCGGCGCAGGAGTCACGGTGAGCAGTTGCTTTATGATCTCTCCGCAGTTCATGCCGGCCGGAGCATACCAGCCATGCTCGAGAAGCACGTCCTCTGCAGGCTTGAGCACTGAATAACACTCCAACGGAATGTCATTCACGCAAGTCCCGACGCTTTCCTTCGGCGCGCTCGCGAATCCGGTGAAGAGCGGAACGCGGTCGGACGCTCCGAGCTGCTCCGCATTGAGATACGCTCTCACGATGTGCTCTTTCGTTCTGTCGAAGCTGCTCACGGCCATGTCTGCAGACTGACGCAGTCCTTCGCTCGTTTCGGCCACGCTCCCTTTTTTTATCTCGATGCGCTCACGATCTCTCCAGCTTGAAGGGTCTACGAGCGCGATATAATATTCAGCGATGTAGCCTTTGCTATAGTCCATTACTTCCAATCCTCCAGCAACACTCCGTCATATCCTTCCGGATCGAACCGCTGCGCATTGAACGTGTACTCCCATATCTTATGCGCTGAGCCCTGAACGAGCGATCTCTGCACGTTCAGGTTCGCCCAGTAGGACGAGCCATCCCTTGTCCGGATATGTGCAGGACCTGAGTAGTCGCACAGGAGCGCCAGCGTCCGGATGGCATCCTCGTCATCCGTCACGAACGCCGCCTTAATATTCGACTTCCGTCTCACGGTCTTGCCGAAGTATCCCCTGACGGATCCACCGAGATACGCAACTTCCTCGAAGTCCTTCTCGAAGCTGTCCGACAGGTCGATGTTATACTTCAGCTCGATCTGCTGTCCGTTGAAGTCGATGATGCTGACCGGCACATCGAGTTCGTCATAGTCTTCTTCGTAGAAGTCTTTCCACGCGAGCCTGTTTCCATTCTCTGCGGATGTCTTATAGTCGCCTTCTTTCGTCTTGAAGACAAGTCTATGGCCACCCATATCTCCTATAGCCGGATATGGATCCACATAAGACTTACCAAACTCGGCGTCCTTATAAATCAGCTCCGGATATCCGTGCGACAGCCGGTAGATATCCACTCTGTCTGTCGAGACGGCATCCGACGGAGCGGTCGGCTCTATTACAGCGATATAGTTCGCCTGATCTACGTGGATCGTGCCTTCAGGCATCAGCGCCTGATGCGTCCAGTTGACTATGAACTCGATCGGAGTCGCTTTTGCGGACCTTCCCAGGCTGTCTCTTATAACCGCAATGATTCTGTACTTCGCCCCATCGTCCAGGCGGCCTATAAGGTCGGCTGTATTTATCTCAATGCTGGTACCACCCGGCACTATCTTTGATGCTATCGTCTCATCCTCATATCCATCCAGATTCCTTCCATCAGGACGCTCCATCCGGAAGTCTTCAGCGCGCTCGATCGCGACTTCTGTCTCACAGCCTTTGTCAGCTCCCGCCACCACTACAGTAAGCGGCAGCGACTTCAGCGACTTAACCGCGATGCTTACGTCGTCCAGGACGATGGTCTCTGAGACGAGTGAGGTCGATGTTATGCTGCATGTCAGAGCCGGCGCGACCTTAACGGCCACGATGTTGCTCCATGAGTCGGAGAACTTTCCGGCAGACGACATCACTCTGACTGCCACATAGTGTTCTGATCCTGCAGCCCATACTCGATCTCCGTCCTTCGCTTTAATCTCAATCTGCTGAGCTGTCGATGAGTGCGCTATGATATCTCCGTATGTCGGTACTCCGCCCAGGATAGTGACCTCGCAGATTTCCGCATACATCTGCGACGTCCCGTCTTGAGACGAGTACGCCCAGTATGCCATCGCAGATCCGTCCGGCGTTATGACTCCAGCTGACAGCGTGAGCTTAGGAACGCTCGGCGCTTCCGCAAGGCTCACTTCCTTGATATCGCTCCATGGGCCATATGTCTTATCGCCTTCTTCATTCGTTATGAAGAGCCTGATACGCACATACCATGTCTTACCGGTCTCGAGTCCTGATACGATCCACTCAGACGGTCTCTCGAACGGTATCTCGTACACTTCCGGCTCGTCTGTGGACTGCCAGGCATCATCATGATCAGACCATGCTAACTCAGCCCCATTGGCATCACTCCACGGCCATCCCCATCCTACACGGATGGAACCGCGCTTAACACCCGGAACGGCCGTCACGTTCGACGGCGCCTTCGGCACGCTTCCGCCCTGCCAGATGGTGTCTACAGACTTCATTCTCGCATTCACGTTGTACCCGTCTGCTCCATCGTTCCTCGTGACCGCTGCATATGATCCGACAGCTGCATACACTCCGAATGCGATCGCGTCTTCTCCGTCCCAGTTCGGACCCTGAACGACCACGCTCGACGAACCGTGAGGAATGATGCCGATGTCTATCGTCTTTCCGGATGCTCCTTTATAAACCACCACGAGGAACGAATCCGGTACCGCACTGTTGTTCGTTGCCGTTATCGTCGCCTTGTGAGTCACGTTATCTGTCGATACCGACAGACCAGACGGAGCTTTCAATACCCCGATCTTGGCAAGGGTCGGCGTTCCATAAGTTGTGCCTTTATCGTGTTTTGTGTTTATCCTTACGAACAGACACTCGTCTTCGTCCAACTGGTCATCGATTGCGAACGCCGCATGATCTGTCGCGTCGGTATCCGCCGACACGTCTGCGTCCTCCCACGTAAGTCCCGCAGGACATGTAAGCCCTGCAGCCGGCACTGTTATGACGTGCTGCGCGAGAGTCTCGTCTATAGGCCTCGCATTATTCGACGGAGCATCCCAGCCGACATATACGTCCATGCCGTTCGCATCGTTATCGTTTGCTTTTACCTCTTCAGTGATGGTAGCTTTCTCTGTTGCAGCATATACATGCTTTTCATACACCCAGCCGCCAGCATTGTCACCGCGAGGACCTCTTGCCTTTATCCGAACCCACCTGGTGTAAGATGTTGTCGACAGGTTCATTCCGGACTCTTCGATCGGCAGGCTTCCTGTTGCGGACCCTGTGCCGCTGATGTATGTCGGGTCGCTCGGATCAAACTTTATTTCGGAGCCGTTGCTCGTCTCGCAGTTCTCCACCCTTATCGACTCATACATAACGTCAGTGAAGATCTCACTTGCTGATGCTGATGTTGTTACCGACCATGAGAACACCGTCTTGTTCGTCAGGACGCTGTCAAGCTCGGCCGTCAGCGTCGGAACGTTCGGGACTGCGATCTTAAACTCTTTATCAGCCCAATCGGACCATCCCGGGTTTATGGTCTTCTTATTTTTTCCGCTTCCTGTCGTATATTTCTTCCTGTTGCCTCTGACCCGCATTTTAACGTAGCACAGCTTCGTCCCGGTCGATGGATAGTAGTTGGACAGCTTTATGCTTATCGATTTATCTTTCGCATTCGCTCCGAGCTTTGTCGCCGGATCCGGCTGCCACTTGTCGCTCGTACTCGCGCGATCCAAAAGATACTGGAACTGCATTCCATTCCCATAGTCGCTGTCGCCTTTCGTCCAGCTTAGGGCAAAGCTGTTGTCTTTTCTCGTTATCTTGAGCCCGGTAGGCTTTTTCGTCTTAGACATTATGCCATCCTCATATCTCTCTTAACGATGCTTATAAACTCTTCAGCCGCATCTTCTATATCGGATACTCCGGTGATATCGACGTCAAAATTCTGTACGATTGGCTGCTGCCCGCCTCCTACAGCATTTTTGATATCATTCAGAAGATTCTCGCGGCCATACAGTACTTCATCTCCAGCCTCGCCGTATCCCCTAAAATCCAATGTCGGATGCGTAAACAAATATGGCTCGTCTTCAGCTTTTCGATACCACTTCACTGACAGTGACGGTATCCTCCCTTTGACCAGGTCTCCTATCTTCCATCCGGAAGGCGAAATCGAAAAGTGCGGCAGTGGTATATGCGGCGCTGACACTTTGAACCTGAAGAAGCCTTTTATCGCATCCACGGCTCTTTTTACTGTCTTCTTCGCAGTCTCTACTGGGTTCGTGATGGCTTCCTTCACAGAATTGAACACACTCCTCACTGTGGCGATCACAGTTTTTATGGTGCCGATCGTAGTCTTTATGACCGTGATCTGTGTCTTTATGATCTTCGATATAAGAGGCCACGACACTTTCACCACCGTCACAATAGTCTTCACCGTCGTGCTGATCACGCCTTTGATGTGGTTCCAGGCCGGTACGACCACCATCTTTATGATGGCCATGGAGTTCTGTATTATCTTCTGGATATCCGGCCAGACATCTTTGATAAGAGCTTGCATTTCCGGCATGGCATCATTGAAGGCGTCTGTCACATATTCCACGCCTGCAGCTACAGTTTTTTGGATCTCCTTGACTGCAGGCTCGACGTATGTTATCGCCGCGTCTACTACAGGAGCCACGTACTGGTCGTAGTACTCGCCGACCGTCTTCATGAAGCCTTCAACCGAAGCACTTCCTGTCTGGAGCGCCGGTATAATAACATTCGACAGTGCGTCACTAATTCCAACCGCGACAGGCTCAAAAAGATCTGCCGCCCCGAGCTTCACATTCTGCCAGGCGAGACCCATCTTTTCGGATGCAGAAAGCGTATCCTCATACACCTGATCCAGCGCGCCTTCTGCGTTTCCTGTTATGGCAGCATACATTTTCTCGAACGACAGCTGCCCCTTCTGAGCAGCGTCGTACATAGTAAGGCCGGCCCTGGCACCAAACAGGTCTATCGCATCTGCTGTCGATACGGATCCGTCTTCTACGCCTTTCACAAAGTCCGCAAATCCATCTTTGGCATCCACGCCTTCTTTTGCCCACTCGGAGACGCCCTTCTTCATACCGGCGAGGATCTGCGACGTGTTCGCGCCACTCTTTTCGAAGTGAGCAAGCATAGCGATGGCCTCATCTGTCGAGATCCCCATCTCCTTAAAGCTCGCAGCATTCGCCGTGACATCGTTCGCAAGTTTGCCAACGTCAATTCCTGCCTGCTGGCCTGCCACGGTCAGCTTATCGAGCATCACTCCGTATTCGTCCGCGGAAATGCCCGCATTGTTCATCATGCGTGACACGTCCTGGACGGCTTTGGTCGCGTCCTGCCCGGTGACTTTGGCATACTTCATCGTCTGCTCGGAAGCAGCCTCGAGCTCATCGCTTTCCAGCCCGAACCTGGTATTCAGTTCTCCGACCGCAGCGCCGATATCGCCAAAATCTCCGACGACATTCCTCGCGACGTTTTTGTATACTCCCTCCAGTTCTTTTGCAGCTTCCCCGGTGGCACCAGTCGCTTTGATCACATTGAAGGTGCCTGCCTGCACCTCTTCAAAAGCATCAAAGCCGACCTTGCCTATACCGACGAGCGCCGTCACTATCGCTGCAGGTACCGCAAACTTGGCCAGCATTCCGCCCAGGTTCGCGTTAAACAATCCGCCGGCTGCATCTCCAGCTTGGGACACGCCTTCGCTTAAGGGGTTTACGACCGATTCTATGACTTTGTCGGACGTGCCGTCAGACTGGGGTATCACCGTCACGTACGCCCTTGCTACTTCTGTACCGCTACCCGACATTTCTTCCTACCTCTTTCCATTCCACCAATCCCAGAACTCCGAGATCGGTATGGCGCCCTTACCAATAGTCTTATGCTTCTTCGGCCTCGGATACTCCGGGGCCGTGCTTCCCTCTTTTTTGTTCGCTTTGACAAATATATCAAAGATGTCGGCGAGGATCGCATTCGTCTTCACCGTTGTGTACCAGGCACCGTATTCATCTTTCGGATCCATCTCTTGCATAAGAGCTGAGTCCGGTGTAAGGTTTTCTATAAACGACAAGAGGGCGACCTTGCCGGCCGCCCCCATTTCCATGTACTCATTGAGGGTTCGCCCTGTCCGCGTCATGAGATCGTACTCAAGAGCACGGTCATGTTCCTCGATCAGACGGACAAGGCCTAAGATTCCCCCACTTCTGCTCCCTGTTTATGCGACTCCTCAGCCCAAGCGTTGAGGATGTTGCTGAGCGTAATCGCATCCAACTCGTCTACGATATCGCCGATGTACTGTCTCAGCGTTTCAACCTGAACGTCGAATCCAGCTTCGCCTTTCGCTTTCTGCATCTTTTTCAGAACGCTGTACGGCATCGAGGCTGCCAGAGGCACTTTGTACACTTTCTTGTCAGTTCCGATCCGAAAGCTGAAGAACTCAGGCGCATCATTTCCAAAACTTCTCATAATTTCCCTCCTAACAATTAGGACTCACTATCCGTGAGCACCTGTCCGTCATCTGTCATGATATAGATGCTGTGACCATTCTCGTCCGGATGAGTGGCCAGCGTTACCGGCCATACTACCGCGCCGCTTGAATTGAATGTCACATCACCGAGGCTGGCTACCTGTCCATCCGGAACAACGATGACCATTCTCGCATCTCCGTCCTTCATAAGGAACACCCATGACCTATGCTCAGGAAGGTGCGCACCGAGCGCAGCTTTCGTCTGGTTGCCGTGCTCCGCTGTCGCTTCCTCCGTCTCGACATAATCTTCGCCGAAGGTAAGCTTCATCTGCTCCTCATTCGTGGAGATCATGCCCCATGCCAGAGTACCATCGAACGATGACAGGAGCTTGCGGACCGTAGCCCCGCTCCAGTCTTTGATGTCAGTCGTACTCATGGACGGGCTCAGTGTAAGTCCGTCTTCTGACACGTACTCATCGCCCTTGAATGCGGAATTGAGTGTGACACCTGCCTTCTTGATGTCTGACAGATCCGGAAGCGCAGTCCCGATCGGCGCGCTTTTGATCGCACCAGTGACGCCCTGCTCAGGCAGTCCTACTCTTACTTCTTCTGCTTTAGGCATTGTTCTTACTCCTCACTCTCGTCTTTATCCGCGCCTTGAATGTGACGCGCCCAATGGTAGGATGTCTCGGATCCGGATTGTTATATGGCAGCGTCTCGATCTCAGACGAATAGCATGTCGTGCCGACGTCCGTTCCGGCGAGGCTTCTCACCCAAGCGCACAGATCCGACGCGGCAGTCATCGCATCCGCCTGATCCGCAGCATAGACATCAAAGTCCACACTGTTCTCCTCGACGACGAGATCTGTCGTATATCCTCCGGTCCTCACTACATGCACATGAGGAAGAGTACCTCCCAATGTTGAAGGAAGGGCATGCGCCGAAGCGCTTATGCCTTTACTCACGAGCAGCTCGTACAGAGCCGTCTCGATGTCGTTACAAACTCTCATCTATGCACCGCCTTAGTAAGGACCTTATCTTCAGCCTCTTCATAAGCACCTTCGATATCATCAGCTCCGACGAATCCGCCGGCAGTGAACCGGCTGTGTGTCGCCGGCTCATATCTGAAATGCTCGCCTGCATTTGCCGCTATCTGCCTCCCGGCATCATCTACGGCCGCCTGCATCCCGGCCGACTTAAAGATATCAATCCATCCTTTTCCATTGTGTTCAATAGTTACTTTTACGCCCATTATCCTTTGAACCTCATAAGCGCACATCTGGTCGTCGATATACGCCCTGTCGGCGACTTGGAATGAAATACCTCGCCGTCGATCTCATATTCTTCGCCATTCCATACGATACGGTCTCCCGCCTTTATATCCGCATCATAGTCCGCCCTCAGCGTTCTCCTGTCATTCACGTTCAAGGTCCGCTCGCCCATCTCCCGGGATGTAGCCGCAGCTGTGACCTGCACGTTCTTGATCTCAAGACTCTCTGCATCGTCCCAGTCCGGGCAGTCCATTCCGTTCTTGACCTTTATCGCAGCCCTTTTTCTCGTGACTGTTTCTCTGAAAAAACTAAGCGGCATGGCTTCCGACCACCTTATAAGGCTCGAGGGCGTGTCTTTGCTGAGAAGTCAGCGACGCTGCTATGCTGGACGCGGATGCACTGTAGCTTATAGTCACACCATCCGCGCTCTCTGACGTCACTCCTGACGCCACAGAAAGAACCCCGGCAGCAATAGCTACTACAGTCTCGGCCAGATCCGGAACAGCGTCAGCATCGTAGCCGGCTTCATAGTCGACCTCGATACCATTCCATTTCTCTGTCCAGTTTCTGTCCTTGCGCTTCAGAAGGCCGTCTTCGCGCCATTCGTATTCCGAATCCGCGAGATCTTTTCCTTCTTCCTTGATAGATGCTATTTTGCTCACATAAGCCGCCGGCAGACGTGTTATGGCACTTCCTCCGTGAGGATGTGCCTTGCACGTAAGCGCAGGACTTACATGCCAGCCACAGCAATTTCTAACAGCTTGCGAGGCGGCTTTGAGGGCCGCCTCCGCACGCTGATTCGTCTGAAACGCATTACCTGTCCTGGCATTGAACAACTCGAGCGAGATTATAGGCTCGAGAGGTTCGCTGACTTCATAGCCCCATGCAGTCCTCATTTGTTTGCGGGCTTCTTCTGGCGGGATTTATTCTTCGCAGGGGTCTTCTTCTTTGACTTCGGCTCCTCTTCAGCCGCCTTCGGAGCTTCAGGATGTACCGGAACTGCTCCCGGATACTTCCAGAGATCCTCGTCGGCGATCTGATAGGTAACGCCGCGCCATATATACTTCTTCATTCTCGCGCCCTCCTATCGGACTAAGATTCGCTGTCAGCTGACAGGATGACGAAGGCATCCGGTCTTCTTACTGCGAGGGCGATTCTTTCCTCGATCAGGATCGTGATGAGGTTCTTGATGAAGTCATCCTCGTTCTGATTCGCGATGTCGACTGTGACTCCGCCCTTCTTCAGGACTTCAGCTCCGAGTCTGAACGCTCCGACGATAGCCTCACCTGCAGGAACTGCAGCAGATACTACTGTTCTGAGTCCCCAGATTGACGGCTGCTCGATGATGCCGCCATTACCGTACTGGCCATAGAAGTATCCACCGCCGTAGTACTGACCGTTCTGGTCCTTGGCGAGTCTAAGCGTCTGATAATCAGCCGGGTTGATCACGACCGCATCAGCCGGAAGCTTTGTCTGAGTCTTCACGGCTATAGCAGCCTTAAAGATCTCGTCAGCACCGAGCCCTGTCTGTGTCTGAACTCCGCTGGCTCCCATCAGCTGAGCTACGAGGAAGTCCTCTACTTTGAGCTGATGCTCGTACATGCCTCTGCCGTTGATAGCAGTAGCCAGCCAAGGTGTATCCTCAACGAGCTCTTCCGTCTCTTTCATGTAGGATGCGATCTTGCTCAGTGATACAGTCTTTGCTGTAGGATCTCCAAAGCTCATCATCGGCTTCTTCGCGCCTTCCGCTACGACGTCAGGACCACCTTCAACGGTGCTCGACTCCGGATAGAAGGTCACGGAGTTGCCGCTGATCTGCTCTGTTGAGAACAGGTCTGCGATCAGAAGTTCTCTTCTGTAGCCTTCGATGATCTCTTTCTCGTACTGAGTCGTCGCTCCCGATACAGCTGATGGAATGTCCATCACGGCGGCAGCTTTGTATTCGACACTTTTGTCGAATTTCTCCTTGACGTTGATGTTCGACTTTTTGAGCTCGTTTGCGACAAATTCGCCGATGTTTTTTGCGGCCTTTTCAGCCGGCTTAGTATCAGCCGGCGTAGTTACCGGTTTCCCCATCGACTTGATGAGCTCGTCTGCCTCTTCAGCAGCTTTCTTCTCCGCCTGGATGTCCTTGACATCCTTTACAGCTTTGGACAGGTCTTCCGCTGTCTTCTCGCCAGCCTCCACGGCTTTCTTAACAGCGGCGAGAGTGTCCATTGCAGCCTTTAGTCTTTCTTCGATTGTCATGTTTCTACTCCTTCTTCAATAAAGTTTCAGCTTCTTTGAGCAGCTGCTTTTTCAGCTCCTCGTCATTGGCCGGGTCCGGCTCCTTTGACTTGGCGTCATCGTTCTGCCCATCGTTATCATCAAGCTCCCCCAGTAAACTCTGAGCGAGCGCGATAATCTGTTTAAGTGTCTCTTCGTCTGCAGCGCTGTTCCTGCGTCCTGACTTAACATCCACGATCGATGTATCGTCGTTTGCCGGATAGAATACCAGGCTGACCTCGAAGATGTTGAGCTCACGCAGCTCGTTTGCTTCCCGTCCGTCTTCCAGCTTGATCTTTGCCTGATCAAGCACCTCATACGCGAACGACAACTTGCACAGCCTGCCATCTTTGGCAAGCTCTCTCGCCCTTTGCCCCTCTTTCGTGTCGTCAAACTCCGCATGGAACTTGAGGCCGTGATCGTCTTCGATAAGTTCATCCGCTTTGCCAATGAAGCTATTCAAGTCATAGTCCTGGTGATCATACAAGAGCGCCAGCACTTTTCCCTCTTCCTTGAGCCTTTCGATGCACTTCTTGAAGGCTCCCTTCGCCACGACATCGCCGTAGCTATCAGGTTCCCTCGTCCAAGTGGATGCATATGCTGTAATGCTGCCGTTCTCTGCAGCTTTCACGTCTACAATTCGTCTCTTGATTTTCCTATCCATAAGAATCCTCCTTATGCCTCTATCTCGATCTCGACTGTGCATTGACAGTTCGCGACCTCTTCAACGTCCAGGGCATCCACATCACCCGGCCACATCGCACCGTTGCTGAACGGCTTATCGTACGGAACACGTTCTCCGTCCATCTGCGCGTGCGTAGGCCTTGGATTTCCCGACGTGACATGCCATGTCTTCCAGATCTTTGCCTTGCCGTCGTCATTCTGACGACACGCCTCAAGTGCCGACCAGGACACAAGAGCGCAGGCAAATGCCGCTCCGGCAGAGCCAGCTCTGTTCTTTTCTGCGTTTTCAAAAACTCCCTCCGGCGTAGCCTTGAGGGAGTTCTCATCGAGCTTATCGTCCAGTGCGTCCTGGATCTCGTTATGCGTGACCTGATTCACCATCTCGGCACGCTTCCGGCACATAGCCTTTATATAGTTTTCTGTCCGATCGGCGTCATAGGTGCCGTCTTCAAAAATATTTTTCACGGCCTCTTTACCGACCGCCACGCTGATGTCAAACGCCTTCTTGAAGAGATCATCCGACAGCTCATTATTCCAGCGATCTTCATCCCACCACTCTTCGGCTTCCGCGCCGAGCTTGGCGAGCACCGAACGCGCCTGACGCTCAAAAAAATCGCGGTATACTTCCGCGATTTGTTTTTCCTCGTCCTCTGTTGGCTTCCCGCGTGTCTTTCGGTTCTTCGTCGACTTCATCCCGAGTATCTCACGAGCATGCTCTATTGCTTGCACTGTGGAATTATATCTATTGACCGTAGGGTCTGTATCTGTCGGCGATGCTAAACTGCCGACGAGCACGTTCAGCGGAGTTATAATCTCATCACCTCCGTCAAGAGCAGGAAGGTCAAGCCGTGCTCTTCCTTCGTTTCTTGTCACGAACGGTGCTCCAATAGCGCTCTGCAGAGCCTTTATCTTCTCTTCGTAGGTTCCTTCAGTCTTGATGGTGATATCGTATGCGATGTAGTTCTCTTTAGGCTCTCCCATCTTCTTCATAAGGACCAGGTTGAGTCTGTCAGTCGCCTGCATGATCATAGGTTCAAGGCAGTCGTTATACAGCGCCCTGGCATTATCCCTTGCGCTCGCATATGTCTGCCCCGTTCCCGGCCATATCAGTGCAGGATTGACGTGGTACACCGCAGCACAGTCCTCTCTGGACAGCTTTACGGATTCGGCCCATTCGGCATCTTTCGCACTGAACTGGATGGACTTAATCTCCATACCGTCCTCAAGGATAGGCATGCCTCCGGCTTCTCCCGCGTTATCTCCAGCCCACGAATTCTTGAACGTATCCTTGAATCTATCAAACGCTCCGTCATTCCATGGAGCGACGTCCTTTGGCCTCGTAATATAAGCATTGAATCTGCCGCCTCTATGCCACATCTGCCGACGGAACTTATTACTCTCGATCTGCTCATACAGAGTCTCGCTCAAAGCTCTGATACGTGTTATCTGACGCATCGGGTCGTCCGGATCATATCCATGGAAAAGAATGAATCTCTCCGCGGGGACTTCTATAGGACCGGATGGCGGTGCAATGATGATACTCTCGGGTGAGTACGGATTCGCACCCTTGTAACTCCGGACCCATGTCGCCGGAACAGGCCATAGTGCCCATCCGCTTTCCGTATCTTTGTTCGGCATCAGAAGAGTCATGAATCTCTCGTACAATAAGAGATCCGAGTACATTCTGCGCTTGAACTCGAACGGTGTGAGATCCGGACCCGGTTGTTTCATGAGAAGAGCCGCAGGGCTGTCCAGTACCCTCGGCCTGTCTGTGTCGCTCGCCCTTTTGAATACCTTCAAAGGAACTTCAGCGGCATTATCCGCGAGGAACGACACGACCGATCGCAGATTCGGCTGTCTCTCATAGAGAGTCGCTATGTCCATGTCGACTACGTTCACGCCATAGTCTCCCGCCATATAGATATACTTGTATGATGGCCTGAACAAATTCTTCAGGCTTGTCAGCAGTGTCATCAGTTACCCTCCTACACGACCAGCACGCCACGCTGGTTATATACGCTTTCGTATGCTTTCGGCTTCTCGATCTGAGTCGCAGATCCGAGCGCCATTGTAGCTGCCACCAGAGGAGATATGTCCTCCATGGACTTGTTACGGTCCCATGCCCACGCGCCGTCTCCCATCGGCCTTGTCACGGCTATGTTTGCGGCAAGGTCGAGCGCCGGCTGCGCGATGTGGTATACCGGAATGGCTCCTGACCCTTCAGACCCAGCTACGACTGCGTCGTACATTCGGCCACACCATCCAGCCACATCCTTTCCGCTGCACTCTACTATCTCCACTCCTTCTATCGCGGCAAGCACATCCATGAGAGATGCGATCGGCGCCCCCTTGCTCTGGAGAGCGACCTTCATTCCGCCAGGATATTTCGGGGCAGTTTTCTCAAACCATTTGATGAGCCACGCCGTGCCGCTCCTGTACTCAACGAGCTCTACGTGCCAGGCTCCGTCTTTTCTCCGTCCACAGACGGCAATGCTTGCATGACCTCTGTCTGCAGACATGTCCACTGCCCAATAGAGCGGAGAGTCCTTTTCTATTTTGCTTTTATTATCTATGCCGGCTTCCCATGCCTCGACAGGGAACGGCGGCGTCACGGTTGACGTCACCCACTGGCACAGACATTCTGTCTTGAAGACATCCGGAGGATCATCGGCATAGGATTCCCTGAGATTCGATAGTTCGATCTGGTACCCAAGTGACGGATTCGCCTGACACCATGCCTCTTCATCGCCCGGATCCGCATCAGGAGGAGCCGACCATTCGAACAGGCCGAGCGCTCCGACGTCTTTTGCAGTTTCGTCAGGTATAAGCTCGCTGTCTCCCAGCGCCTTTACGATGCCGTCGGGATCTCCAAGCCTCGCGTGGCCTTTGATCCGGAAGTGCCTGAGCACTACCGACGTGCCGTCTCCGGCATTGCTCATGCACAGCGTCAAAGCATTCTTCACTGCCATTCCGGTCTTTGATAAAGCGGCCCACGCCTCCCAGGTCTGATGTTCTCTCAGCTCGTCCAGAAGGACAAGATTTGATGTCTTGCCACGGCCCGCTTTCCTGTTCGAAGCTTTGACTCTGTACTCTCGATTACCGATCAGCTGCAATCGCTTGTTGCCGTTCGTATACCAGACATGCTTTATCGCCCTCGAGAGACGCTCATCCTCCTGAGCCATCTCTACAGCCTTTTGCCATGTGTCCTCGGCGTTCGAAATATCCTGTGAGGTCCCGAGGACAAGACCCACTTCAAGTACATACAGGAAATACAGGGCAATTATGCAGCCCAGTGTTGTTTTTCCGTTCTGCCTTGCTACCAGCAGGATGATGATCCGGAAACGAAATCTCCATCCATCCTCATCGTCATCAACCACCTCGAAGGCGTGGATCAGGAACCATTTCTCCCAGGGGAATAGAGGCACGTGGAGATAGTCTTCCGAAAAATCTATGATTTCATAGCCGAGCGAAGTATCCGGCGTAAGTTCTCTTAACGGCGGAGTATATATTCTCGGCTCTTCTCTTCCCTTAAGACTCATCTGATGCCGTCTTCTTCCACTTGCTATTTCCTATAATGCCGGCATCCTCTTCATCCTTCCCCGGAATAACATCGTCCGGTACGATGTGCAGGATCTGGCAGTACTTGAGGAACGTGCTCGGTGTCACGTTGTCAAATCTCTTATCGATAATAGGCCAGTCAGGATCATCAAGAACGCCGGCAAGCTTCATCGCCGCTTCAATGGCTGCACCATGCTTCTTTCTGTCTATCAGACCCGCTTTTATGGCCTTATTTACGCTTGTTTTAAGCCTCGATGTGACGCTCATAACATTTTTACCGCGCGCGTGCGCGCCCGCGACCCCCTCTTTACCTCGGGGAGATAAACCAT
>Ga0265298_10003697_pt1 | contig 20029 bp, 16 predicted proteins | sample AusTroGonzalo_MG_3_FD_193486 | JGI IMG/M metagenome (GOLD analysis project Ga0265298, IMG submission 193486) | Bovine rumen microbial communities from tropical cattle in Woodstock, Queensland, Australia - Gonzalo_01 | ecosystem: Host-associated > Mammals > Digestive system > Stomach > Rumen ... | reverse complement strand
AGCTGTTTTTTTGGTTCTTCTGCTGACATAGCCGTAACCTGTTCTGCTTTGATATTCTTTCATTATTTGTGCATGATGCATGATATTTTGTTGCTTTTCCGCATGGTTGCAATGCGGAGGTATGTCCGGCATTTCAGTTTTACATTCGGTTTCATTCGGTTTAGATTTCGGTATACATTTCGGTTTACATGATCTCCCTGAAAGAAGCCAAAAATTGCGTAATTCGGCATCGCTTACATATAGCATTATATGGTTTATAATTTTGAACATGCGGGAATTTTTTTGTCCGAAAAATGATCCCTCACTCCAGAAAATACTCAATAATTCGGGATTTGATTGCGAAAAACAGCGCTATATGGGAAAATTCGTTCAAGAAGAAATGTGAAAAAAACGAAAAAAAACAGAATTTGGGATTATGCCGAGAGTTCTTTCCCGACATCGTGCAATTTTGCCTTTAGTTCGTCAATGGCGTCCGCCATGGCGGAGAAAGCTTCCTGCCTGTGTGCGGCGACGATTGCAAAGTAGGTCAGGTCGCCGCCGGCATATATCCTGCCTTTTGTGTGGTAAAATTTCACTCCGATTATTCCCGGCACTTTGCGGGCTTTATCCTCGATTTCGGCGATTAATCTGTCGATATATTCGCAGTTGTCAAACTCCAGATACTCGGTTGTTTCGCTGCCCGTGCACTTGCGGACAATGCCGTTAAAGGAGAGCACAGCGCCGGCATTATCGAGATTTACCTCGGATTTAAGCTCTTTTACAACACCCTGCATGGTGTAGTAGTCATCAAATCTGTCAAGCGAATTTATGACGTCATCGACCGAGGGATTCCTGAGAATACAGTTTTCCGCGTCGAGTTCGCCCATTACTATCTTGGAAAAGCCGATATCTTTGAAGCCCTCGATTATTGTGAATTTAAGCCCGGCATCGCAGAAACTGTCCAGAATCTCTTTAAATTCGTCGCTGTGAACCGCAACGACCGTTTTCGAAGAATCGATGCCGGCGACCGCATAAGCGTTGTGCTCGAAATGCGTTGTCGTGTCTTTTCCTGGCGCAAGCTCGAAGCAGTGGTGCCCCATGTGCTTGATAACGCCGATTTTGTTCGGATATTCCCTGCACATCCGGTCCAAAAGCTTATGAATAAAGGTTGTTTTGCCGGAGTTCGAATGTCCGGTGATGTGAATTATTTTCATTTTTCGTCCATCCGTAATTTTCGATTATTTCTTTTCGTTTGCGTTTTCGGGCGCAATGCTGTCGATAATCTTTGACATCTCTTCCATGGCGCTTTCGGTGAACTCACCATCGCCGTCTTCGTCTTCAAAGTCGTCATCGTCGTCCAAATCGTCCTCATCTTCGTTCTTTTGAGGATCGACGAGAAGTTTCGGTGCCCGTATCCTTGAAGCCGCCTCGGCGACGTTTCTCATTACGTCGGTAATCCTGTCTTCTACTTCGATTTCGTCATCGACATCGACCGAAGTGCCCTCGATTTCGAGCAAAAATCTGGCTACTTCACTGGATTCGTAGAGAATGTCGTCGAGTTCGTCGGCAGTGAAAAAGCCGCATAAAGCGCCGTAGAAGAACGAGGCGCCGGATTTCTTGACCTTTTTCTTGAACGACGCACGCGCCTGATTGACTGCCTGCGGCGAATAGGTATCGGTCATAAACGGCACCAGATCCGGCAGGTTTTCGCCGATAAACGTCATTTCCGCACCGCTGCGTGTCGTGAAATCGGCGCAGAGGCGGGCGATTGCCCATTCGCGTGCTGTAATATATGTGTGTTTTCGCAGGAAGGTATTGACGCGTTTGTATGTTTCGCCGTTTACCTTCTTGAATTTCTTATATTTGTTGATTCTTGCCTCTTCCTCTTCGGTTAGGGGCTTTCTGACATGCGGCGGCTTGTATTGCGGCGGATTCTCCTGTTCGGTCGCGGCAGATTTGGTTTCTTCGGAGGCTTCGCCGGTATTTTCAGTGTTTTCCGTATTTTCACTATTGTCGCTGTTTTCACTGTTTTCGCTGGTTTCACCGTTTCCTGCGCTTTCCGTGTTTTCGGCAATCTCCGCTGAATTTACGGTTAAATTCGTTTTCGAGGTATTCGTGTCGCCGATTGTCCTGCGTGAGTCTGCGGTTTCTTCAGCCGCGTTTATCGGTTCGGATTCGGTTGAATCTTTATTATATTCCGAATCCGCGGCTTTTGGAATATCGCCCGTATTGGTATTGTATTGGTCGTTTTCCCCTTCTGACATCCATAATAGTTTCTTAAGGAAAAGAATATATATTTTGTCTTCGTCTGTATAGCATTCCGCGGTTTATTGACTGGTGTTGTTTTTGCCAAAAGGTGCAATATTTGTTGCATTTTCTCAAAATGTTCCTGTTTGACCGTAATTTATTGCAGTGAATCGCGGGTGAAAAAAAAGTGTATTTGTATTGTCTATTCCTGTTTATGATTTGACAGCGGGAAATACTTCTGATAGATGTCTCTTCTTTCGTCAACGTCGGTATGCAGGTAAATTTCGGTGGTCTGAATCGAGCTGTGACCGAGATTTTCCTGAACGACACGCAGATTCTTCGAGCGTTTATACAGTTCGCTTGCGTAGCTGTGCCGGATTTTATGCGGCGTTATCCCTTTCGGAGCGTATTTCGTGAAGATATACTGGACGGTTCGCGGCGATATGGGCTGATTCATCTGACCGAGGAACAGCGGACCGTCGATTCTGCCGCCGGTGAATTTATCTATCTCTGAGAGTGTCTCCTCGTCGACGAAAACTGTCCGTACTTTACCTCCTTTTCCGAGAATGCGAATGGTGCGGTCTTCAAAATCGATATTGGATATGTCGATTCCGCAAAGCTCCGATACTCGGACGCCGGTTGCGTAAATTGTCCTTATTATGAGTCTGTCGCGTTCATCTTTGATGTTTTTCAAGAGATTCATTACCTGGTTGTGCTTTAAGTATTTGAGCTCTTTTTCCTTCAGTTTCGGTCTGTCTATGCTTATCATCGGATTTGAGCCGATAGCTTCCTGCGTGTAACAAAACTTGTAAAATGAGCTTAACGATGAAATATAGCGGCGAAGAGTCGTCGGTTTGTATTCTTTTTCATTCGAAATAAACATCAGAAAGTCATTGATCTGGGCTGTCGAGACATCTATCTCGGTATCGAGTCTTCCCTTTGTAATATCCGTCCAGAAGACCGAGAGTTTGTCCTGACCCTTATTTCTTACAATCCACATGTAGTAGGCGAAGATCTTTATCGTCGCCTCGTAACTTTTGATTGTACGTTGGGAATAATTCCTCATCTTAAGCTGGTAGCTGAACCTTTTCAGCCATTCGGAAAAATAATCCCCTTTCATTGTTTATTTGTTAATCGCTCCTTGTATTTTATAATTGCGCAGAATAGCTGTTCTGCGCAAAAATTGATCGCCCGCAAAACTTGGCTGCTGCTCTGTTGACCTCAATGAAAAATTGCTGCCGGACAGGCATCGGGTCTCACGGTCGGTAATTGTCATGCCGGAAATTATTGATGCTCTGTCAATCGGTCGGATGCCTGCTTGCACCTCCCGCCAGTCCCGACTGCCTGCCTTATCGTTTTTTCTGCATATTTTTCCTGCATGATACTTCCTGCATTACGGTATGGGGTAAATGCATTTAATGCGTGGGCGTGCGGTGCGGAAGTGAATCGGAAGTGAATCCGTGCCTATTGGGCAGAGATCCGGCGAAAAACGAATAAACGGACATTGAGTAAGAGAACAATGAATAATGACGCATTGTATTGAAACATTGTATTGATCATTTTATTGAAACATTTTATTACGTAACAGTTTGCCGGTATTTACTAACAGAACAGATTGCCAAATAAAGACCAATCAGACAATTCCATAATGATTTGCCTTTTTTCTGGAATATCCATATTCAATATCTTCTGATATCCTTGTTAGATCATAATCAATCTGTTATTCCGGTTTGTTTAAAATGACTTGTTTGCGGGCTTTTTTCTCCGTATGAATTCGCTTTACGGGGAATTTCCCGAATCATCAATGGGTCCATAAACCATATGATGCTATATGTATGCGATGTTCATCTGATCGGCATTTCAGTCATATTTTAGGATCATCTTTCGGATCTATTGGATTGTTTTTCCGATCATCTTTCGGGATACAACAAACTCAAAACTATCAATATCTTTCATGACCAATTCTTAATACAGGATGAGCAAAGAAGGTCCGACTCCGGCAATGCTTCAATTTTACGATATGAAGCGCAGATATCCCGGAACTGTGCTCTTTTTCCAGATGGGGGATTTTTACGAGACATTTGGGGAAGATGCCGAGGTTGTTTCAAGAGAACTGGAGATAACACTCACATCACGCGGCAGGGATGCCGACGGCGAAAAAATGCCGCTTGCAGGCGTGCCTATTCACGCCGGAGAGATGTATATCTCGCGTCTTGTCAGAAAAGGCTACAGGGTGGCGGTCTGCGACCAGATTGAAGATCCTAAAAAGGCAAAAGGAATCGTAAAACGCGACGTCGTGCGAATAATCACGCCCGGCACCATGATGGACGCCGGAATGTTCAACACATCGGGACCGTCGTATCTGATGTCGATATTCTACGACAAGAAGAGATCCGAGTACGGAACGGCATTCCTTGACATATCCACCGGCGAATTTTTCATATCGTCCTCGAATGCCGGCGGCGGCGCGGGAAAGACGAATTCCGCTGCCGAGGTCGGAAGCGGCAACGCATTTGCTGACTTAAACTCCGATATTGCCAAATACATGCCGGCGGAGTGCGTGGTTCAAAGCCCGATAAACCCCGCACTTGCAGAAAACCTGAAAAACCGCGGAATACTCGTGACGCCATACAGGGAATCCGCATTCGACTACGATACCGCAAGCGAATATCTGAAGAAGCATTTCGGCGTCTCCTCCCTCGAAGGATACGGATGCATCGGCATGGAATCATCAATCCGGGCCGCAGGCGCATGCCTTGCCTATGCCTGCGAGACGCAGATGAGCGACCTGAGCCATGTCCGCGGTCTCTCGACGAGACTGCCGTCGGGGAGCATGATCCTTGACGCAATCACGCTCAGAAATCTCGAAGTCCTCGAGAACATACGCTCGAAAGGCACGGACACCTCGCTTTTCGGCACCTTGAACGCGACAAAGACCGCGATGGGAATGCGTATCCTCAGGAAATACGTAACGGCGCCGCTGATAAACAGGACCGAGATCGAGAAACGACTCGATGCCGTTGAGTATTTCGTCAAAAACCCGATGATACGCTCGTCACTGCGCGAATGCCTCGACAAGTTCTCGGATATCGAGAGGATTGCGGGCAGAATCTCCTACGGCAATGCGGGACCGCGTGATCTTGTAACCCTTAAAAATTCGCTCGACAGGATTCCGCTTGTCAAACTCTCGTTCGACAGCGGTCACGGCGCACTAGAAATAAATACGTGCGGCACCGGAGAAATTTCACGGGCTTCCGCGGTCTGCGACGGCGATGCGGGCGGCATTAACGGCGGCATCAATAACTCCGTTCCCGAACTCATAGCAAAAGCCCTTGCGGGCACAAGCGAGATGCAGGCGGTCAGAAAACTCATAGAATCGGCAATAACCGACGATCCGCCCGTTCTTGCCAAGGGCGGCGGCGTCATCCGCGAAGGCTACGACAAGTCGCTCGACGAACTCCGCTACATCTCTGTCTCGGGAAAGGACTGGATCGCCGACTTCCAGCAGACCGAGCGTGAGAGAACCGGCATCAAGTCGCTCAAGGTCGGTTACAACAAAGTATTCGGGTATTTCATCGAGGTCACCAAGTCGAACATGTCGATGGTGCCGAAGGAATACATCCGAAAACAGACCACGGCAAACGGCGAGCGCTACACCCTGCCCGAACTTCAGGAGAAGGAATCCCTGATAGCGAATGCCGAGGAGAAACTCATCGCCCTCGAATACGAACTGTATCAGGACCTGATTCTGAAATTAAAGTCCGAGACCGAGACTCTTCAGAAAACGGCGCAGTGCATAGGTCTCCTTGACGTGTATTCGACGCTGGGCGCCGTCTCGCACTCAAGGAACTATGTCCGCCCCGTAATCGAGGACTCAAAGCGCCTTCTCATCAGCGGCGGCAGACACCCCGTCGTCGAGAGGAACTTAAGCGCCGGCTTCGTCCCCAACGACGCCCAGATAGACGCAACCGAGAATCAGATTCTGATAATCACGGGTGCCAACATGGCGGGTAAATCGACCTACATGCGCGAGGTTGCGCTGATAACCGTAATGGCTCAGGCGGGCTGCTTTGTGCCTGCCGAGAATGCGGTCATCGGAATCGTAGACCGCATATTCACGCGTGTCGGCGCCTTCGACGACCTCTCCAGCGGACAGAGCACCTTCATGGTCGAGATGCTCGAACTCGCAAACATCCTGAACAATGTCACGGACCGCAGTCTTGTCATCCTCGACGAAATCGGGCGCGGAACAAGCACGCTTGACGGATATTCCATAGCAAAGGCAGTTCTGGAGTTCCTGCACGGCAAAGGCGGCGAGGGTCCGCGAACGCTCTTTGCCACGCATTTCCATGAGATGGTCGATATCGAAGCCGACCTTAAACGCGTCAGAAACTACCATTTCGCCGTTAAAGAGACGGGAAACGATATCGCTTTCCTGAGAAAGCTGATTCCGGGTGCGACCGACAAGAGTTACGGTATCCATGTCGCGAAGCTTGCCGGCATACCTGACAAAGTTATTGGACGTTCCGAACAGATACTTAAAGAGGAGATGGACAGGCAGTTCGACCCGTCGACCGATAAAAAGGGAAGATCGCCGCGGTTCACGCAGATGCTTCTGATAGATACGCCCGCGCCGGTCTCGGCACCCAGACGCGACAACCCCGTGGTAAAGAAACTGCTCAACTCCGATCCCGATTCCATGACGCCGAGGGATGCGCTTGCATTCCTCTACGAACTTGTGAACGATGCACGAAACGATGAAAATAAACCGTAATTTATTGTCAAAATATATTCTCAATGATGCTTTTGCGGTATTGCAGGTGAAATTGCAGGTGAAACATGAACTTTGAAGGAGAACCTTTCTCAAGGATGACGACGCAGACGCCGTCGGGCAGGAAGAAGCGCGAGATTCGTCTTCTCGATGAGGCGACCATAAATAAGATCGCCGCCGGAGAAGTCATAGAGAGACCTGCATCCGTGGTAAAGGAACTCGTGGAAAACTCCCTCGATTCCGGCGCCGAATCGATAAGCGTCGACATCGGCTCGGACTCCGCGGGCATCTTCAGAATCCGCGTAATCGACGACGGCTGCGGCATGGACCGCGATTCCGCACAGATGGCAATACTGCGGCATGCGACAAGCAAGATAACGAATGCATCCGACCTGTTCTCGATTCACACGCTCGGATTTAGGGGCGAGGCTCTTGCAAGCATAGCGGGCGTCTCAAAGTTTACGCTGATCACAAAGGAAAAGGAGACGGGATTCGGACGCACCGAACGTTCTGGGCGCGGTGATGGCGGAGATTACGGCAATAACGTCAATAACGGCAATGACGGCGATGCGGGCGGCATCGTCGCGGGAACAAAGATTGTGGTGCAGGGCGGAGATATTCTCGAAGTCAGCGATATCGGAGCGCCCGCAGGAACCACGGTTCTCGTCGAGAATCTCTTCTTCAATACGCCGGCAAGGAAGAAATTCCTGAAGTCGCGGCAGACCGAGTTCAGTCATATCTACTCGGTCGTCGAGAATGCCGCCCTTGCAAACCCCGACATCTCTTTCAGCCTCACCCATAACGGAAAAGAGAAACTCTCGACAATAAAGACGGATTCTCTTCTCGAGACCGCTTCATACATATACGGCAGGGGGATAACGGACGACATGTGCAAGGTGAAGTCGGCAGGCGTCTTCATGAAGATCGACGGGCTCTGCTCTATTCAGACCGTCAACTACCCGATATCCAAGCAGATTATCATCTCAATCAATAAGCGCCCCGTAACTTCCCAGGCGATTGTCCGTGCGGTCAAACGCGGTTACGGCACTCTTCTGCCGAAGGACAGGTATCCGGCGGCGTTCCTGAATATTACGATTGACAGCGGCATCGTGGATGTCAACGTTCATCCGGCAAAGCGCGAGGTCAGGCTTTCGCGCGAGAAGGAGATAAGCGAGGAGATTGTCGCCGCCGTCCGCGAAGCCCTTGAGAGCGGAAATATCCATGCGGAAACAGCCCCTGCGGGATCGGGGACCGCACAGACATCCCTGTTTTCGGGAACGGGAGCGGCGGATGCGGTTTCGCATTCCTATACGGATCCGAATGCGTATCAGAATACGTATACGAATACGTATCCGAATTCCGAGAATTCCAATACAAACACGAATCCGAATACAAACAGATTATTCTGCAGCGACAGCGGTACGGAATCCGCGGACAACGGCGGCGTCACAGGTTCGCTGTCGGATATGGAGTCATCCGTAAAGGCGCTTTTCAGTTCTGAGGGATTGCGCTCGGATGAGGGCGCTTTGGGGTATCATCCGCAGTTCAGCACAACGGACAGCCAGCTCAGACTGACCGAGAACTTCGATTACAGCGATTCCGATAAGATAATGCTTCCTCCGATGGAGGTGGTCGGTCAGTACGACGACGCTTATATCATTGCCAGAATGAAGAATCAGGACGGCGACGAGCTTGTTATCGTCGACCAGCATGCCGCTCACGAGAGAATCCTTTACGATAAGGTCTCAAAGATACGGAACTCGAAGAAGAACTCGCAGGAACTTCTGGTGCCGTCGGTAATCACTCTAAAACCCTGGGAAGCCGAAGTCCTCATGGCGAACAGGGCGTTTCTCGAGGAGGAGGGTTTTGTCATCGAAGAGTTCGGCAAAGACACGTTTGCGGTGCGAAGCGTTCCGCTCGTGCTCGGAAAGAGGATAGGCACCGAGATTCTGAGCGACATCATAACCGATCTCATGGACGATTCGAGGAAGACCATAGAGGAGAAGAAGGAGAAGATTACAAGCACGATTGCCTGCCGCGCCGCAATAAAGGCAGGTGCGGTTCTCACCCGCGAACAGATGGAGAGGCTTTTGAATCAGCTTGCAAGGACCGACCTTCCGTATACATGTCCGCACGGAAGACCCACAATGATCCTCTTCTCGAGGTCAAAGCTGGATTCGCTCTTCCTCAGAAGCTGATAGGATTGGCATAAGCCGTTTGTAAACTGAGAAAAATGTCGTTCGGCAGTGTGATTGACAGGGTCTTTGAGGGCATAGGCAGCCGCGATGCCGATATTAACCGCAGCAGGGTCAATTACGGGACTAATTTTTATCTTGTAAAGTCGCATGACGGAAGTTCGCTTATCTTCTCTTTTCCCGCGGTAATCAACCATAATCCGCTGGAAAATTTTCCGGAATGCGAAAGCGGAAGCGACGGCTGCATTGCGGGGATTATCGAGCTTATAAAGAGCAAAGTGCACGGCAATTCCGCATTGAGACCGCTCGGAGGTCTCGATACCGCCGTGCCGAAGAACTACGGCGCAAATATCGAGCCTGTGACCTTCTGTCATGTCTCTTACGGAACGGGCAGCGATCTATGGAAAGCGGACGAGAAAAACTGTCTTTCCGACGGAAAAGTTCTCCTTAATCTTTCGGGTGCACTGCCGTATCCGGGGGTTTCAACCGATACTCCCGATTCATCCGCGATTCGCAGGCTTAACGAGACCTTTGCCGCCCTTCTCGATGCCGTCGCAAAGGAGGTCATCTCGTATGACGGGAAGTCCGCCGAGAAGAACGCGCTCTGCTCGATGGATCAGAAACAAATTCGCGCCTCTCTCGAATCGAAGGGTCTGGTCTCGTTCATAGCCGACGGCACCTTGCCCGTAAGAAGTTACACGAAATACAGGACTTATTTCAGGGTTGCCGGTCCCGCACTTTATGCCGTCCGAAAAGGTAATTCGGTGACATATGAGCACGGCAGTGTGCCTTACGAATGTCCCGCGGAGCTGACGCCGGTTGAGATGGAACTGCCCGCCTCCGGCGGCATCGTAACGGGGCTCGGGATACGGAAAAAAGAAGTTTTTGCGGTCATCGGGTCTAATGCCGAGGGGAAATCGACCTTCCTTCAGACCATACGTTCGGGTTGCGACGATCACCTCCCGGGCGACGGCAGGGAATACACGATAACGTCCGGAAACGTTATGTCAGCCGAATCCTCGGAGGCGGATATCACCGGCGCCGATATACGCCTCTTCTTTAAGAGTCTGCCGAAGGGGACGTCGGGAACGCCCGCGAATGTCACGGGCAGGGGGAGCGGTTCGATGGGAATGGCGGCGCAGTTCACGGCAGCTCTCCGCCGGCGTGCATCCCTGATAATAATCGATGAGGATAAGTCCGCGACAAATCTCCTTGTCCCCAACTGCATTCAGAGTTCCGATGTGACTCCGCTCTCGGTCATATGCAAAAACGAACGCGATAAGCTGGGCGATTCGTCGATACTCTTTGCCGCCGCCACGATGGATATTCTTACGGCGGAAGCGGACAGAATTCTCAAATTCGGCGATCATCGGATGTATGCGGTCGGACGCGATGAGTTCAGGGTAAAACTCAAAGAATATCTGCGCAATGCCTCCGATGAACTGTAAAACGTGCAAATGTTAAAAGAACAAAAAGTGCTGATATCGGGATTTGAACCCGAGTCGCCGGCGTGAAAGGCCGGCATGATTGGCCTCTACACTATATCAGCACGGAATCACTATCAGAATGATTGCCTTAATATATACTCAGAAATTGCATATATAGGTTGTGATTTTAAAATAATCGCTCCGCGGGGACAATTTTGCTGCACGAAAAAAGGTAGTTTTTGATAATATCTCAATTGCATCCGAATTGTATCGCCGTATCACTGCGAGCGCATTTTTTCCGTGAAATTCCTGAACATCCCGTAGGATGCGACGGGATGCAGATGGGTGTAGGACGCAAGCGTATTGTGCGAAACGGCGCCGTCAAGCCCGTCTCTGATTCCGTTGCCGCGTGAGAGCCTGTAGGAGTAATGCGTATCTTCGGCCAGAATGACATCGGAATGGTGGAATTCGTGCCCGCTGAAAGAGCCTGCGCCCATCGGCGAACGTGAGTCTGAGACGCCGTCGACGTAGCCGATGACCCGTTTTGTCGGCATACGCGTTTTTCCTTTGAATACGCCCGCAAGATCGTATGATTCGTCGGCAGTCCGTCCTTCCCAGCCTTCCTTCAGGATTATGTTTTCGGTAAGATAGATGAGACCTCCGCATTCGGCATATATCGGCGTTCCGTTCCGCGAGACTTCCCTTACCGCCTCACGCATTCTGTCGTTTGCTTCAAGTTCTTTTGCAAAGATCTCGGGGTATCCGCCGCCGAAGATGTATCCGTCGGCATCGGGAAGGCGGTCGTGAATCGGACTGAATTTTATGACTTCAGCGCCTAAAGACGGCAGTATATCAAAGATATCGTTATAGTAGAAGTTGAATGCCTCGTCAACCGCGACTCCGACTTTGAGGTCGCAGCCGTCGGATTTAGCCCTGAAGATCTCCGGCTTTTCCGAAGGAGCGGGGATTTCACCCGCGATTGAGAGAAGTGCATCCATATCCGTGTTCTTCTCGACGATATCGGCAACCTTGTTTACGCGCTTGAGGAATTCCGCATCGCCTTTACCCTCAAGGTAGGGGATAAGACCGAGATGCCGCATGGTAAGCCCCATCTCCTCGTTTCTGGGGATTGCTCCTATGACTGGGATGCCGGTTGCGTGCTCAATCGCAATCGATGCCTTCTCTTTGTGCTTATCGCTGATTATCTGATTCAGGATGACGCCTTTAATCTTTATCGCGGGGTCAAAATCGCAGAATCCCTTTACTATCGCGGCGGCACTGCGCGTAATGCTCCTTGCGTTTAAGACCATTATCACGTTCTGGTCGAGCATCTTGGCAACCTCCGCCGTCGAACCCTTGTCGGAAAGAGCTTCCGAGCCCTCGTAGAGTCCTCTTACGCCCTCAATGACGGCAATATCCGCATCGGCACGTGCATTGTCGTAGGATGCCCTAAGCTGCTCCTCCGACATCACATAGCTGTCCAGATTGCGGCACATTCTGCCGGTGACGCCGGTAAGATACGAAGGGTCAATGTAGTCCATCGCGACTTTGAAGGGCTGGACTTTGTATTCTCTCGCAAGAACGGCGGAAATGCCCAGCGTTATGCTTGTCTTTCCGCTGCTTGACCTGTCGCCCGTTATGAGAAAACTCTTCATATTATCTCCCTCTTGAATCTCCCTCTTTGTGCTGTCCTTATTCTGTCCTTATGATATCCTTCTTAATGCCCTCAATGCCCGTATTGCACTTGCTGCAATTCGCGGCTGTCAGGATTCGTCTTTTAGCGAGCGGATGACATCTCCGAACTCGCTCGGGACAATCTCCCTGACGCCGAGAGTCTTTGGATGAAGGTCAATCTCGACGACAACATGGTCATGTCCGAACTCTTTCAGCGGCTGATACTGTCTCGGACCGTTCGTTACCGAGAATACCTCGATTCCTTCAAGGTATTCCGGCGCTATTGCATGCGGCACTCCGGATATAATCGCGAAATCGGGTTTAATCTCTTTGAGAGCCGCACCCAGTTTATCGCCGTTTGCGCCGTATTCGTCGAGTGCGCCGATGAGTTTGAGGTTCTTTCCTTCGGCAATTCCCGCTTTATCAAGTCCGAGAAGGATGTTTTTGGCATCCTCCCTGACTTTAGGAAGACCGCGTGCTTCAAGGTTTGCGATATACTGCACATCCGCATCGGGACAGGCTTCGCGGAATGCGGTCAGGACGTCGGCAAACATGTATGCCGTCTCTTTCTTGGCGTTCAGAATCGCGACGCCCTTTTTGCCTTCCTTTGCAAGTTCGAGGAGTCTTTTTGCGACGACATGCTTAAGGTCGCCGCGATGCGGCTGCACATAGGGCTTATACGCCGCACCGCGAGCACGCTCCACCTGATTTGCGGCACGGAGGAGGACTTTCTGGCGTTCGAGTTCATCTTCGTCTATCCACCCCGCATCGGCTGCGGGCTCGAGTGCCGCAATGACGCCGTCGATGTTCTCCCTGAATCCGGCGTGGATATTGACCGCGATTGCCGGGGTGCTTATGCCCGAATCGTCTATCGCCGCCTGCATGTCCTCTCCGATAATCATGGCGACGCATGTTCCGACGACGGCAATCCGTCGCGGTTTGAACTCTTTTTCGGCGAATTTGAGCACTTTTACGAGTATGTCGTGGCCGCCGAAGATGAACTCGTTGTCGGCAAGAGATGTGGTGAGCACTCTCAGTCCGTCCTCTTCGAGGAGACGTGCATGCTTGAACGAGCACCCCGACGGTCCGTGCAGGATTGCGATGTCGACGCCGAGATCTCTTACCGTATAGAGTCCCGCGACGATTGAACTCGGTCTTGGCTGTATGTATTCCATGTTTTTACCTCCATGTTTTTACGCAGAGAATAACGGTTTTTCCGCCGCAATCTCCATGTTTTGCTTCATTGCCCGATACCCCCGCAATCTCGAGCGCCCTCTTTCTGCCTGATTCAAGATTATCGGCATGATAAATTATAGTGTTGTCGGAAGTGTTGTCGAAATCCTCCTGCACTATGCCTTTAAGCGAATCGCCGACAACTACCGCGCATTCCGGCTTTATCTCGGCGATTGCCGATGTTACGTCCTCTTTCGGGAAGCCTTCACAGACGGTTTCGGACTCGATGCCGATTACGAGGATAATGCCGGCATTCTCAGTTCTACGTGCGTATTCTGCGGCAATAACCGACGTGTTCCTGTTGGTGCCGCTGTTTGAGTTGTCTATGACCGTGATGCCGTTCTCGCGGGTAAGCGAGAGGCGTCCTGGCACGGATGTAAATCCGCTCAGAGAATCGGGGTTATATCCGAGCAGGCAGGCGGCAGCGGCGGCGGTTGCTATCGCCTGCTTATAGCCTTCAAGATACAGGAGCGGATTTGAAAATCCGCCGCTGCCGTTGCCGTAACCGCATACTCCGTCTTCGACGCGGACGGCATCGGATGCAAAAAAAAGCCTGTCCTCGGGTATTCTCTGCGACTGCGGAAGGCTCTCAATCGTCTCAAGGACTTTTCTTTTATCGGCGCCGTATCCGACAAGAACTCTTCCGCATTTTGCCATCGAAGCGAGTTTTACGGCAAGAGCACTGCGTTTTTTATCGGCGCAGGGGTAGTCCTCGGTTGAGGTCAGCACGGCAAGGTTTCCGAAACCGCATATTCCCAGGGATTCCTCGGCAACAAACCAGAGATTGTTCTTTAATGCGTATAATGCGGGCATTATGGAGCTTGCCGGCGTTATGCTGACTCTCTGTAGAACTCTGCCGTCGGGAACGGTCATGGTCTCGCGTGAGGTGTGAAGAATCCCCGATTCGCCTGTTTCGGAATCATTTGTCTTATTTTTTTGCGGGATTACGCGGGAGAGCATATGCGAGAGGGCATATGCGGTCGTGGTCTTCCCGCGCGTGCCCGTAATCTCGATAATCGGCTTCGTATTCTCCGAATTCGCATCGGTATCGGATAATCCCGATACGATAAGGGATACGACCTCGTGGTGTGAGATTACGGGGATGCCTTCGGAGGCGGCGCATTTCAGGATACAATGCCCGGGGCTTAAATGAACGGGTGCACAGACAAAGTCATATCTCTTAAGAGTCAGATTGCGGACGGCTTCGTCTTCGGATATGCCGCTTTCGTGCCTGTAGACATCGACCGTATCGCAGATACAGCCCGATGCCGTCAGGTACCCGGCAATCGTCTTTCCGCCGTGAATGGTGTCAAGCACCAGTATGTTCATTTTTCCGGAAAAAAGGTTATAAATATTCTTTTAATGCATTCTTTGCACTCGAGATCATAAGATCGGCAAGCATCGGGTTGTCGCCGATAGGGCTTGCAAAGACCAGCGGAACCTCGCCTTTTGCCGTCTTGAACGTGCCTTTGTGTCCGCATTCGGGAATGCCGAGGATCTCTGGGATATCCACGTCAATGTGAACGCCTCTTGCAAGGAAGAGAGGAACAACGAGCATTTTGTCGATATCTTCGTTTCTGAACGTTTCTATGATCTCGGGGATTGACGGGGTGCTGTTCTCCATGAAAGCACATTTGACAATGTAGTCCTTTTCTTTCTGTGCAATCAGTTTGGCTGTGTTCTCAATAAGCTGTTTATTGTAGGGTTTTGTACTGCCGTGCCCTACAAGTAAGAATCCTGTCTTTGACATATCATATTATTTATTACAATATTCAATAAAATAGTTACTGGTTTATGCCGCGGGTCTCCATGCGCCTTAAACAATTCAAACGTCTTTGATCTGTTTTTTGTCTTTTCATCGCCAACAGATATACGAATGGAATACATACGTATGGAATATATACGGATTGAATATATACGGATGGAATACATGCGAATGGAATACATGCGGATGTAATACATACGGATTGAATATATACGGATGGAATACGATGGCTGATTTCGAGAGGGATATGGTACACTGCCTGAACAGATATTTCGAGGATAACGGTCTCAAAGGCTATGCATACCGCCTTAAACAGTCCAAATACAATACACAGTATGTCGATATCCTTGTAGATTCCCTTAACCCGCAATATTATCTTGCGGTCGAATGCAAGTCGCTGAAGGGCAAAAAAATCTATTTCAAGCAGCATTTTCACGAGGATAAGGACGGAGTGCATCAAATAGATGCAATAAAGGATTTCATCGGCAAAACAGGAAGAAAGGGTTTTCTTGCCGTGGAGTTCCGCAGCGGCGGCGGAAAGCCCAACCGAGCATTCATGATTCCGTGGCAGACCGTTCTTCGGATAAGGGAGACGGCGCCCGGGATATCGCTGGACGAGATCGTCCGCGAGGGCACGGAACTGACGAGGTCTAGGGGCGGTTACGTTCTCGAGGGACTCTATCAAAAGGAATTAGATATATTGAACACAAATGGTATTGAAGAATGACGGATTCCTACGACCTGTACGAACTGGAGATTAACGGACGAACTGTAAATACACCAATAGCACTTGCATCGATGGCGGGGATTACCGACGCCGATTATGTTCTGGCACGCAAGGATAACTGCGGAATTGCGTTTATAGGCGGATACTCGACGGATGAGCCGACAATCGGCGCAGGTAAAGAGATGGAAAAGAGCGGCAGAGCCGAATTTCTCTCCGACGATCCGATTGCGACAATAAAAGAAGAGGTGTCCAAGTTAAAGGACAGCGGTGTTCTTACGGGTCTGAATCTTCGCGGTTGCGAGCCGCAATCGTTCATAAACGTCTTTAATGCCGTCGGAAAGGATGTCATATATGAGATAGACGCACACTGTCGTCAGCCGGCGATGGTCGGGGCGGGTGCGGGAGAATACCTGCTCAAAAATACCGAAAAACTCGCAGGAATAATCCGTGCATTGAAGGATGCGGGCGCCGTTGTCTCGGTAAAGATTCGCGCCGGCGTAAGCGATGACGATGCCGTTCTTGCCGCAGTCATTGACGATGCGGGTGCGGACATAATCCACGTCGATCTTATGGATTTCGGGACCGCAAAACTGAAAGAGATAAGAAATAACTGCAATATTCTGATAATCGCCAATAATTCGATAAACGATTTCGAGGCCGCGAGAGACATGTTCTCGCACGGTGCCGACATTGTCTCGCTCGGTCGTCATGCGGATAATGCAACCCTTTCGGGCATCCGAGCCGGCATTGAGGTTCAGGCGAAGGAGAGCGGATGGTACAACTCCCCCAAGCAGCTCTGCCGCGGCGGTGATATACGCAGTCTTGCTTTCTGCTGCATGCCCGTAAAACGCTGTCCGCTGATTCCCTTCCTCGACAAAATCGGCGTGAGTCCCAAGGAATATCATGACTACAAGGTTGAGAGCGTTGCCGGAACGAAGCTCTCACCGGGCGAGAGCACATGCTTCGGCAGTCTGGCATGGTGCTGCAAGTCGTCAACGCCGTGCATGTTCCGCGATCTCTCGTTAAAACGCGAGCAGCTCTCGCACAGGGAATATATGCGTAGCAAACGCCGTCTTTCCGAGCAGATTATGAAGAAAATTTTCGATGCGAGAAAAGGAATTCCGGCGGTGTCCGAGAGCGATGCGGAAGAGTAATCCGAAAAAGAACCTGAGTTTATGCGAACTTGCGCAGACCGCCATGATGCTTGAGGTCTGCTGCAAAGAGAAACCCGGAAATGTGGACCGCTGTCATGATTACGATGACACGGCACTCGAACATTTTTTATCGTCGATAATTCTTGCGCACGATGCCTTATCGAATGCCGAAAACTTTGTGAGCCGCGATGATTCCGAAAGAGGTACCGCGGGTCTCGCGTGTCTCGCCGGTCTGCGACCCGGATATCCGCCGGAATACCGTGATGATTTTCTCTCGGCGGGTATTGGCAGGCTTATCTATGACGCCGTTTCCGACACAAACCAGCATTCCGGCGGCAACACGCATTTCGGTGCGTTTATTCTTCTGATACCGCTTATCGCAGGTTGCGGTATTGCGGGGGCAAAGGAGCTGATTCAGCGGACGAATGTCTCCGATGCCGTCCTCTTCTATCTCGCGTTCGGGCTTACTAGCGTGCGCATGAACGAGTCCGACGATATGGATGTGAACAGCCCTTCGGCAATCGGGGATCTCCGCAGGAAAGGAATGACGCTCTATGACGTCATGGAGTATTCCTCGGCAAACGACATGATTGCGGCGGAGTGGGTGAACGGATTCGCTCTTACACGGAAGTTTGCCGATGCCCTTATTGCGTCGGGAAAGGGCAGGGATGCCATTCCCGAGGTATTTCTGAGGTTCATGTCCGAGCACACGGATACTTTTGTCGTCAAGAAGCTCGGCGCGGATGCGGGCAGATGGACGATGGAGACTGCCCGCGATGTGCTTGACGGGAAGATGACGTCGGAGGAGTTCGACCGCATATGTCTGAGCAGGGGCATAAACCCGGGTTCTCTTGCCGATATCACGATAGCGGGCATTTTCATTGCACTTCTTGATGGGTGGGACTGGGACAGATGAGCGGCGATATTAAAGGAATTAAGAAAAACGGGGATTCGGGAAGTTCCGAGTCCTCGATAATCGCGGGCGGGATAAACGAGGTGATTGCCGTTACCTTCGACGGCAGCGGCAGAGCGAATGCCGCGCCGATAGGAATTATCAACAGGAGCGGCAGATCGCGTCTCGTTCTCTTCAGGGGGACGCATACTCTTGAAAATGTCCTCGAAAACGGCATCTTCTGCGCAAATATCGTCCATGACCCCGTTCTTTACGTGAAGACCGCTTTTGAGGATATCGGAAGCGAAAACTTTACGGAGGATTATGCTGAGGATGTTGCGGACGGGGAAGGATGCATTCAGAGATTTTTCAGGCTGAAATCCGCCGAGAGCTTTGTGCTGTTTAAGGCGGTAAAGACCGGCGAATCCGCGGAGTCCTGCATCTTCGAGCTGAATATCGTGTACGAGAAGGTTCTCTCGGCGCATGTCCACCCGTTCAACCGCGGTTTTGCGGCAATAATCGATGCGACGGTTCATGCCACACGCTATGCAATCTCGCGTTCGGCGGAGCTTAAGGAGCTTATAGACTACGATATCTCGATTGCCAGAAAGTGCGGCGGCGAACGGGAGAACGAAGCGGCGGATATGCTGCTGGAATACATAAAATAAGTGACTGTATCATCGACCGGATTATCCTTTTTTAATTGCTGATCAACGGAAAAAAGGCTGAGAGTGTATTATTATATTTACGTCTGAGCAACGACCTGCTCGGTGCCGTCCGAGAACGTTGCGGTAAAGACCACGGTCTTGTCGTTACGCGGTATGGTGGTTGTGTTTATCCAGCCGACATGGAGCCATCCCGCATCGGTGTTCTTGGTTATGCCCTTGGGGAGCCAGTAGGAACTTCCGTTCGTGGCTGTTATATAGGATATTCTGCCGAGATCTTTGCCGGCGAATGCCTGAATCGTGATCAGTTTGCCTGTATTGTCAACGCCGGTCTTGAAGATGACGTCCTTATGCATGCTCGCTTCCAGATTTCCGGCAAGTCCGAAGACAAATACGGCAATTACGGATGCAAGGATAACCGTTATTGCCACCATGAGGATGACGCCGATAACGGGCGATACAGCCTCGGTCTTTTCTGTAAATTCTCTCATTTAATCACCCAAACATATATCGCCGCGGTTACCGGCGACTTTAATTTACTTAACGCATCTGTTTACTTAACACATATCCATATTTTCTAATTGCATATTAGTGTTTTGAGTCGATTCCGTATTCCGATTCAAAATCGGAGCAATTAAACACCGAAAAGACATCAAAGAACATCCGAACATCCGCATGCAAAAATGCTGCGGAAAAAGTATGGTGTGTAAGGGTATGGTGTGTAAGGGTATGATGTGTAAGGGTATGATGTGAAAGAGTATGATGCTGAAAAATGTATGATTCGTAAATGAGTATGAAGCGGAAACAGGACAGTAAAAAGAAGTGATTGCGGAATTATTCCTGCATCACGAGAGTAAAGTGATCGCCCCTGTCGAGAATCTCGGACTCGGGAGCTATTGTCTCGATAAACGATCTCAGATACACGGGGTTCATGTTGACGTCGAAAACGCTGTTTGTCTCCGAAGATTTCACAGCCTTTCTTATCATGTAACGCTTCTCCTGACCGTCATTCGCGGTATCGTATGCAATGCCGGATATAAGCAGGATACCCTCAATCAGGGTAGTCTTATCCATCTGCGAATGCATGCGCTGAAGTATCTCTGCCGCATCTTTTTTCGCCATATCGTTGAGTATTGCATCGATATGGACGTTCACCGTCGTATCATTCTCGGCCAGCAGCCTCTGAACAATCTCGTTGGATCTGTCTTTAGGTTTCCAATCGCGAGTCAGCTTCAAAAGCTGCCAGTCTCTTGCAAAAGACCGGTTTTCACCCATAAGATCACCCTCTCATTATCGAGAA
>Ga0265298_10003694_pt1 | contig 20040 bp, 16 predicted proteins | sample AusTroGonzalo_MG_3_FD_193486 | JGI IMG/M metagenome (GOLD analysis project Ga0265298, IMG submission 193486) | Bovine rumen microbial communities from tropical cattle in Woodstock, Queensland, Australia - Gonzalo_01 | ecosystem: Host-associated > Mammals > Digestive system > Stomach > Rumen ... | reverse complement strand
ATGAAGAAAAAGATTGTTAGTTTTCAAAATTTCACAATTCAGGGTGCAAAGGTACAACTTTTTTTTGATACTACCAAATATTTTCGTAAAAAAAAATATTTTTTATAGTCAGTATTGCATATATGGAAAATTTTTCGTACCTTTGCGGCATAATTGAAATCGGTTACCGGTTATGGGCTACCGGTTACGGGAAAGACAATTAAAAATCAATATATTATGGATATTTTAGAGAACATGGTAGCGCGTGCGAAAGCTAATCCGCAGCGCATTGTATTGCCGGAAGGCGATGAACCCCGTACGTTAGAGGCTGCGAACATTTTGTTGAAAGACAAGATTGCGCAGCTTATTTTAATCGGTAATCCGGAGACCATCATGGGCATGGCCAAAGAGAAGGGTTACGAGTACATCAAGGACGCCAAGATCGTTGACCCGATCAACGACCCGAAGATGCCGGCGTATGCCAACCTGCTGTTTGAGTTGCGCAAATCCAAAGGCATGACGGAGGAAGAGGCGGCCAAGAAAGCGCAAGACCCGCTGTACTTGGGCTGTCTGATGATCAAGGCCGGTGACGCCGACGGTGAGTTGGCCGGAGCACGCGGCACGACGGCCGACACCATCCGTCCGGCATTCCAGATACTGAAGACCAAACCGGGTTGCTCCATCGTGAGCGGTGCGTTCCTTATGTTCACGCCTGCCAAGCAGCTGGGCGAGAACGGCTTCCTGCTGTTCGCCGACTGCGCGGTCAACCCGAATCCCGATGCCAAGCAGCTGGCAGAGATCGCCGTTTCGACGGCAGAGACCGCCCGTGCTATCGCCGGCATCGAGCCGCGCGTAGCGATGCTGAGTTTCTCGACCAAGGGCAGCGCCAAGCATGAGCTGGTGGACAAGGTAGCCGAAGCCACCAAACTGGCAAAGGAAATGGCACCGGATCTGGCACTGGACGGCGAGCTGCAGGCAGACGCCGCGCTGATTGAGAGCGTAGCCAAGACCAAAGCGCCGGGCAGCAACGTAGCCGGCAAGGCCAACGTGCTCGTCTTCCCCGACTTGCAGGCAGGCAACATCGGTTACAAGCTCGTGGAGCGTTTCAGCGGCGCCGATGCCGTAGGTCCGATCCTGCAAGGCATTGCCGCTCCGGTGAACGACCTGAGCCGCGGCTGCAAGGTACAGGACATCGTGCAGATGGTTATCATTACCGCCAATCAGGCGATTCGCTAATGCGAAAGATGAAAGTTTAGAGTTGAAAGTTTAAAGAATATATATCATGAAAATTTTAGTTTTGAACTGCGGTAGCAGTAGTATCAAATACAAGCTCTTTGAGATGGAGAGCAAGGCAGTGATGGCACAAGGCGGAATCGAGAAGATCGGTTTGCCGGATTCGTTCCTGCTGGTGAAGTTGCCGAACGGCGAGAAGGTGAAATTCGAGAAGCCGATGCCGGAGCATACCGTCGGTATCGAGTTGATTTTAGAGAAACTGGTGGATCCGGAGATCGGTTGCATCAAGGACCTCAAGGAGATTAACGCAGTCGGTCACCGCGTCGTACACGGCGGCGAGAAATTCAACAAATCCGTGCTCATCACGCCGGAAGTGAAGGAGATGATTGTCAAGTGCGTAGAGCTGGCTCCGCTGCACAACCCTGCCAACCTCAAGGGTATTGACGCCATTGAGAAGATCCTGCCGGGCGTTCCGCAGGTGGCAGTGTTCGACACCGCATTCCACCAGACCATGCCGGATTACGCATACATGTACGCCCTGCCGTACGAACTATATGAGAAATACGCCATCCGCCGCTACGGTTTCCACGGCACGAGTCACCGCTATGTCAGCGCCCGCGTCTGTGAGTTCCTCGGCGTGGACCCGAAGGGCAAGAAGATCGTCACCGCGCATATCGGCGGCGGCGGCAGCTGTACGGCGGTAATGGACGGCCAGAGCGTGGACACCTCGATGGGTCTGACGCCGGTGGAAGGTCTGGTAATGGGTACCCGTGCCGGTGACCTCGACCTCGGCGCCGCCACCTTCATCATGGACAAGGAAGGCATGGACACAGCTGCGTTCAACAACCTCGTGAACAAGAAATCCGGTCTGCTGGGCGTGAGCGGCGTTTCGAGCGACTGCCGTGACATCGAAGCAGCCATCAATCAGGGCAACAAACGCGCTGACTTGGCACGCAAGATGTTCATCTACCGCGTGAAGAAATACATCGGCGCGTACGCAGCGGCCATGAACGGCATTGACATCCTCGTATTCACCGCCGGTATCGGAGAGAACGACCCGTACATCCGCGCAGAAGTGATGAAAGGTCTGTCGTTCCTCGGCATCGAGTTGGACGAAGAGGCCAACAAGGTACGCGGCGAAGAGCGCATCATCAGCAAACCGGGTTCGAAAGTGACCGTATGCCTCATCCCGACGGACGAGGAGCTGATGATTGCAAGCGACACTGCTGCGTTAGTTTAACTAGTAAACCTAGTATATCTAGAAAAGCTAGTTTTTACCATAAGAAAAACACACCACATTATATGACGAAACCGATTATTTATCAACTCTTCCCACGTTGGTTTGCGAACTACAACGAGACGCGCAAGCATAACGGCAGCCGGGAAGAGAACGGCTGCGGCAGGTTTGTAGACATCAACGAGCAGGCACTCAAGTCCATTGTGGACTTGGGTGCTACGCACGTCTGGTACACCGGCATCATCCGCCACGCCACAGCCGAATACAACCACCCTGCCATCACCAAGGGCAAGGCCGGTTCGCCCTACGCCATCACCGACTATTATGACGTGGACCCGGACTTGGCGAAGAACAAAGCCAAACGCATGGCGGAGTTCGAGGACCTTGTCAAGCGTACGCACGAGGCAGGCTTGGGCGTGATCATTGACTTCGTGCCCAACCATGTCAGCCGCGAGTACAAGAGCCTCTGCAAGCCTGCCGGCGTGGAGGATTTGGGTGAGAACGACCATCCCGAGTGGGCTTTCTCTCCGCTCAATAACTTCTACTACATGCCCGGCGAGCGGTTCACGATGGACAAGGACCTGCAGGGCTATGACGAGTACCCCGCCAAAGTGACCGGCAATGACTGCTTCACCAGTCATCCGGGCGAGAACGACTGGTACGAGACCGTCAAGCTGAACTACGGCGTTTTCTATCAGGGCGGCGGCGAGAAACAGTTCTACCCCATCCCGTCCACGTGGGTCAAGATGCGCGACATCCTGCTCTTTTGGGCAGGCAAGGGCATCGACGGCGTACGCGTCGATATGGCGGAGATGGTGCCCGTGGAGTTCTTCGCGTGCGCCATCGAGCAGGTCAAGAAGAAATACAAGAAATTCACCGTCATCGGCGAATGTTACGACCCGAGCCGGTATGACGCCTACCTCGCGGCAGGGTTTGACTACCTGTATGACAAAGTGGGTATGTACGACTACCTGCGCGGCGTGACGAGCAAGGGATGGCCGGCTTCCGGCATCACCCACCAATGGATGCAGCACGGCGACGAGCGCATTCACCATATGCTCTATTTCTTGGAGAACCACGACGAGCAGCGTCTGGCGAGCGGCTTTTTCAGCGGCGACGGCCGTTGTGCTGAGCCGGCGATGATTGTCACGGCGACGCTCAACCAATGCCCGGTGATGATCTACTCCGGTCAGGAGTTAGGCGAGCGGGGCATGGATATGGAAGGCTTCTCCGGCATTGACGGACGGACGACCATCTTCGATTACTGGGGAGTGAAGAGCCTGCAGGCTTGGGCCAACAAGGGCAAGTTCGACGGCGCCAAACTGAGCGACGCGCAACGCGAGATCCGCGATTTCTACCAGCGTCTGCTGACCCTTGCCCGTGAGGACAAGGCCATCCAAAAAGGCAAGATGTACGACATCACCTACGCGCAGGGCGAAGGGTTTGACAAGCAGCAACACTATGCGTTCCTGCGCCATATAAAGGGCGAGACGCTGCTGGTCGTTGTCAATTTCCACGACCGCGAGCAATGCATCCATGTGCGCGTTCCCAACGATGCGTTCGTCTATCTGGGTATGGACGCCAAAGCGAAAGCGACCGCCACGGACCTGCTGAGCGGCAGCAAGCAGCCCGTATGCTTTGCGCCGGACCAGCTGATCGAGATCACCCTGCCGGCATGGAAAGGAGCGGTGCTAAAAATCCGCTGATTTTGAGCAATGGAAGATTGAACATTGAAGATTGAAGATTGTGGAACAGTTCAAGGACATAATGCGTTTGGTGAGGTGGAGCAACCTACTCTTCCTCGCCGCGCTCGTGTGGCTGATGGAGAAATGGGTGGCGGTGCCTATACTGGACGCGGCCGCGTTCGGCGAACAGCTGCCGTGGTACATGTTGTGGCTGCTGATAGCAGCTACCGTGCTCATCGCCGCAGGCGGGTACGTTATCAATGATTATTTTGATGTCAAGATTGACCGTATCAACCGTCCGGACGAACTCATCGTCACGCGTACGGTGAGCAAGCAGGCGGCAATGCAGCTGAGTATCGCGCTCAGCGCCACGGGAACCGTGTGCGGCATCGTCTTGGCCATTCTGCTGCGCAGCATGACCTTGGGCATCCTGTTCGTCATCATACCCGGTCTGCTGTGGTTCTACTCCAGCAGTTACAAGCGCCTTTTCATGATAGGCAATCTGACGGTGGCCCTGCTGGCCGGTCTGACGCCGGTGATGGTAGCGATGACCAACGCGGCGCTGCTGCAGTTGCGCTATGCCATTGTCCTGCCGTATATACCGCTGGAGCACGACCTGTACGCATGGCTGGGCGGATTCGGTCTGTTCGCCTTCCTGCTCACATGGATACGCGAGGTGGTGAAGGACATGCAGGACCAGATGGGTGACCGCGAGTTCGAATGCCACTCGATGCCGGTCGTATGGGGCGACCGATGGACCAAAGTGTTCGTCACGGCACTGGTGGTAGTGACCTTGGCCATCATCGGTCATTTATGGTATCATGTGCTGCCTTTCCCCACCGGCTGGCTGAGCCTCAGCACACGTTACATCCTATTCGGCATCGTCATTCCGCTGCTCGGAGCGCTGTGGCTCCTGTGGGCGGCGAAGATCCCGTCCGATTACAAAACATGCCAGCAGCTCGTCAAGTTCACGATGCTGCTGGGCATGCTCTATAGTTTCTGCGTCCTTAAGGGACTTGGCTGTTAGCTATTGGCTGTTGGCTTTTATTTCAACGCAATCACCTGCGCCTCTTGGTTATTCATACCCGGCATGGTTCGTCCCACGCCGGCGTTGATGTATGTGGGGTCGCAAACGATGTAGCGGCGGTTCTTGTAGGTCAGGTAATCGCCGCGTTCCTCGGTATTGAACGCCACGGCGGAAGCGAGGTGGCCCGGGTAGTACAACAGCACTACATCGAGGCCCACGAGGTCACGCACGAGGCGCGAGAAAAGGATGGCGCGGTCCTCGCAGTCGCAGTAAGGATAGTAGAGGGTCTCTTGGGCGAAGAAAGCGCGGTCATGGCCCCATACGTCGTCATCCACCTTGTACACGAACGCGGTCTGCACCCAGTTGAGCAGGAGCTCCACGGCCTGACGTTCGCTCATGCCATCGATGGTCTTCTTGAGCGAGGGATAGAGGGCATTCTGGATGGATTTGTCCAGCGGCGTGTTGGCATAGGCAGCCCAGCGCGTCGTGTAGTCACCTTTATAGCAGGCCTGCGGATAGGTGTTGAAGAAATCGATGAGGTTCTTGTTCACGCTGGTCGCAGCCGTCACACCTTTCTTGGACGTGAGCGTACGCTTGGGCGTCGGGTTGCTGGTGAACTTGGGCAGACGGGCAATCTGCATGGAGAGCGATTTCTCCTTGCCGTACTTGGATTCGCAGATATGCATCTTCGTATTCTTGTCGCCGCTGACTATGTAGAACTTCATGCCATCGAGCACGAAATACTTGTAACCGTAGATGTCATAGAGGCTGGCCACGAGCAGCTGCAGCTTGCCGCCTGCGTTACCCAAACGGATGCGGTAACCGGACTGTACCATAAGGAAGGCCTGCGCGAGCGTGGCTTCATTGGTCTTGCCGTACTGTTTCTCGCATACATTGCGGAGCATGTCCATGTAGGACCAGTCGCATAACGCATTCGCCTTACGGGCATCCAGCGCCGTCTTGACGGTGATGTCATAACGGCTGTCGGAGAGCGCCTGCCATCCGTCGGCGATGGCGTTCTCATCCGTGCCCTTGAGCTGCAGGTTGCCCGTCTCGGGGAAACCGATGGTGATTAGCGCGCCGTAATAGGAGACGGATACGCGCTTGAACGGTTCCTCCTTGGGCTCCACCGGCGCGATGGGCTCCGGCGTCGGGGCCGGTTCGGGGATGACGATGACCACCGGCTTCACGGCTATCGGCTGCGGTTCAAAAACCGGCTGCTGGGTCGGGAGGGCGGATATGTCCTCACGTACGGGAGCAGGCTCTTCGGAGGGTTCGGTCGGCTCGGTCGGCTCGGAGGGTTGCGCCGGTTCTTGCGGGGCCGGTTCGGGTTCCTCGAAATAGACGGGTTCTACCGTCTTCTCCTCCTGCGGCACGTCCGCCTCGAAGGCTTCGAACTCCTGCCATGCACGACGCATGAACTCCGCATACTCTTCGTTCACGCGCTTGCGGAACTTATCATACTCTGCCTGCTGGTCGTCCCTGAACTGGTTGAACTGCGCAGCCTGCTGTTGTCTGAACTTCTCGAAGCTGTCCTCCTCCGACTGCGCCACGATGGGCAGCGCTACGGCGAGGCAAAGCAAAAAGGCTATTTTTCTCATAATAGAACTTATTCTTTACGCAATTTGAAGACCGAACGACGGTTCGTCTCCGCTACTGCGATATTCATACTATCCGAAATGGATACGAGGTAAGTATGGGCGATGGGCACGTCGCGGAAGTCCATCGTGGCGAACTCGATGAGCGTGTCGTTCGACTTGCTCCAGCGGAACCAGCCGTTGCCGTGATAACTGAGGTCCTCCTCCAGCACGTCTTCGGACTCGTTCCACTCCTTGCCCCAAAAACGGCCTTCGCCGTCATCGTCGTCATAATAGACCTTGTGCCATCCGGGGTCCTCCACACAGCTCCAGCGACCCACCATCAGCGGATCGGCAGGCGGCACCTCCTCCTCGAAGTAGATGACACTATTCGTACCGCGCTCAAGGAAATCGTTATCCTGCGCCTCCATTTCTTCCTCTTGCGCTTCTTGCTGCTCCAGCGTGGCCTGATGACGCATATAGAGCCAAACCGCACAACCTATCGCTGCGCCGAAAACCAGCACGCAACCGATGATGATAAGTAGTCTTTTTTTCATGTTTTTACGGAGTGTGAAAAACCTTTGCGGCTGCAAAGGTACAACAAAAATTGCACATATGCAAATTTTTATGTGTTTTTTTGCTGAATTTCTTGCACATGTCAGAAAAAAGCAGTACCTTTGCAGCCGATTTTATCGAAGAGTTGTAAAACTCGAGAAATCAGGGTCCCCGAAAATTTTAATTTTTGGGGAGAGCGGAGGCCCCGAGAGACTTACCCTTACGACGTGGTCGTATGGCAGTCCGAGGGTGCCGAACGCGAAGGAAAGATGGCAGAGTGGTCTATTGCGTCGGTCTTGAAAACCGAAGTACTGAAAGGTACCGGGGGTTCGAATCCCTCTCTTTCCGCCAAGTAAAAGGACGTGTGCCCGACAAACGGGGTACACGTTCTTTTGTACTAATTTTCCTAAAATATATAAATTATTGTAATTTTTTTTGTGTATATCAAAAAAAAGCCGTACCTTTGCATCATGAACTCAAAACATTTCAATACCGTCGTCTTTGATTTGGGCGGAGTGATCATCGACCTGAACGTGCCGCGGTGCGTGGCGGCGTTCACGCGCCTGATGGGCGAAGCCAATGTGCGGAATATCCTCGGCATGGATAACGAAGGCGAAGGGGTCGTAGCGGTGAGTGCCGCCACGAAGCAACTGATGCACGATTTCGAGTACGGCACCATTTCGGCGGAGCAGTTTCTGGACTCGGTGCTGACCTACTGCTACGCGGGCACGACGGCGGAACAGGTACGCGAGGCATGGATGAGCATGTTAGGCGAACTGCCGCAGGAGCGGCTGGACTATATCCTGTCCCTGCGCAAGGCCGGCTACCATACCATCCTGCTGTCTAACACCAACGAACTGCACTGGGAGCCGCTGCTGGAGCAGTACCCGCTGGCGGACTGTTTCGACCGCATGTTCGCTTCGCAGCTGCTACATATGGCCAAGCCCAACCGCGACATCTACGAGCACGTGGTGCGCGAGACGGGCATCGACTGCGCGCGCACGGTCTATGTGGATGACCTTGAGAAGAACCGCAAAGCCGGTGAACAGTTTGCCGGATGGACGACGGTGGAGAGTATAGACGCATTGAAAGGACTGATAGACCATGACTGCTAATCCCACCTATACGATGCTGGCCAAGACCTTCAAGGGTCTGGAAGAGGTGCTGGCGCAAGAACTGACGGAGCTCGGCGCCAATGACGTGCTCATCGAGCGACGTGCCGTCTCTTTCCGCGGCGACAAGGCGCTGCTCTACCGCGCCAACCTCTGCCTGCGCACCGCCAGCCGCGTGCTCGTCATCATCCAAACCGAAAAACTGAAGCTGAAAGGGAGCAAGGTGAAACCCGACGACCTGCTGTACGAATGCGTCAAGCGCATCAACTGGAGCCGATACATGAGCGCGGACACTACGTTCGCCATTGACGCCACCGTCTATAGCGAGACCTTCCGCAACAGCCGTTTTGTCACCTACCGCACCAAGGATGCCATTGCCGATTACTGGCAGGAACATGCCGGCCGGAGGCCGAACGTCAAGGTGTCCGACCCCGACCTGTACATCAATATCCACGTGGCGGACGAGACGGTGACGGTCAGTCTGGACAGCAGCGGCGAGAGCCTGCACAAACGCGGTTACCGCGTCGCCACCACCGAAGCGCCCATCAACGAAGCCTTGGCAGCCGGTATGCTGCTCATGGCCGGATGGAAAGGGCAGAGCGATTTCTATGACCCTATGTGCGGTTCGGGTACGCTGCCCATCGAGGCGGCCCTCATCGCCCGCAATATCGCGCCCGGCGTGTTCCGACAGTCGTTCGCTTTTGAGAAATGGCAGGACTTCGATGCGGACTTATGGAGCGACATCTACAACGACGACAGCCAAGAGCGCGAGTTTACGCATAAGATCTACGGTTCGGACGCCTCTTTCTACGCCGTCCAGCAGGCCGCCAAGAACGTCAAGTCCGCCGGCGTGCAACGCGACATCGAGCTGAAACAGATCCGCATGGAGGAATTGAAGATAAATGACCAAATCATCAATCATCAATCATCAATCATAAATCATAAATCACAAATCACCAATGCATCACCTTTGGTGATGCTCAATCCTCCCTACGGCGAACGCTTGGCTTCCAACAAGGACATGGAGGTTCTCTACGGCAAGATAGGCACGGCCCTCAAGCACCAGTTCGCCGGAGCGACTGCATGGATCATCTCCTCCAACGCCGCGGCGATGAAGTGCATCGGCCTCAAGCCCTCGAAGAAGTACCATCTGCTCAACGGCGAGCTGGACTGTCAATTCAACCAATATGAACTATTCAATGGAAAAAGAGCCGATTTATATAGCTGATTACAATTATCCGCTGCCGGATGAACGCATCGCCAAGTACCCTTTGGCGGAGCGCGACCACAGCAAGCTGCTCATCTACCGCGACGGACAGGTGAGCGAGGACCTGTTCTACAACGTGGGCGACCATATCGCCCCGGGTTCGCTCCTTATATATAATAACACGCGCGTGATACAGGCGCGCTTGGAGTTCCATAAACCCACCGGCGCACGCATCGAGGTCTTCTGCCTCGAACCGCTCACGCCCCACGATTACCAGTTGTCCCTCTCTTCCACCACCGGTTGCGTATGGAAATGTATGGTGGGTAACGTGAAGAAGTTTAATGTTGAATGTTTAACGTTTAAGGTTGAACGGCTTGGCCTCACGCTTCGGGCGTATAAGGAGCAGACGCTGGGGAACACGTTTGCGGTGCGGTTCGAGTGGAACGACGAGGGTGTCTCTTTCGCGGAGATACTGGATGCCGCAGGCGAACTGCCTATTCCTCCTTACCTCAACCGCAAGACGGAAGAGAGCGACCTGCGTACCTACCAGACCGTCTATTCGCGCATCAAAGGCAGCGTGGCGGCTCCGACGGCCGGCCTGCATTTCACGCAGAACGTGCTGGAGGACATCCGCCGCCGCGGCATCGAGACGGACGAACTGACGCTTCATGTAGGTGCCGGCACGTTCCTGCCCGTCAAGACTGCCGATGCCAACGAGCACACCATGCATACGGAGATCATCGCCGTGCCCCGTGCCACTATCGCCCATATACAGGCAAAGCTCGGGCATATCGTTGCCGTCGGCACCACCTCCATGCGCACGCTGGAGAGTCTCTATTTCATCGGACAACAATTATCCGATAGACAGCCGGACCATGGACCATGGACGATGGACTATCTGCACGTCGGTCAGTTCGAGCCATACCCCGTAAGCCCTCATCCTTCCCCCCTCACCCCTCAGGAAGCGCTGCAAGCGATTCTCGATTACTTGGACGCTACGGGCCAGACGACCCTGCATGCCGAGACGCAGATCATGATCAAGCCCGGTTACACCTTCCATATCGTGGACCAGCTCATCACCAATTTCCATCAACCGCAATCGACCCTGCTGCTGCTTGTCAGCGCATTCGTCGGCGGCGACTGGCGCACCATATACGATTACGCCCTCGCCCATGACTTCCGCTTCCTCTCCTACGGCGACAGCTCTATATTAACATTAGCTGTTAGCCGTTAGCTTTTAGCTAATAGCCAATAGCCAACTGCCAAAGTAAAAAATGCTCGACACCCACTGCCATATAGACGAAGAGGCGTTTGATGCCGACCGCGAAGCGGTCATTGCGCGTCAGCGCGAAGAGGGCGTACAGGCGATGATCGTGCCGGGCGTCAACGTGGCCTCCATCGAGACGGTCATGGATGTCTGCCGACGCCATCCGGGGTACTGCTACCCTGCCCTCGGACTGCATCCCGAAGACGTCAAGGCCGACTGGCAGGAGCAGCTGGCAATCGTCGAGAAGGCCATCCGCACCTATCGCAACGAACTGGTGGCTATCGGAGAGATAGGGCTCGATTATTACTGGGACAAGACCTTCAAGGAGGAACAGAAAGAGGTGCTCCGGCGTCAGTTAGTCCTTGCCCGCGAACTGGACCTTCCCGTTATCCTCCATAACCGCGACGCCACGGAAGACATTCTGGCGATTGTCAAGGAAGTCCAATCGTCCAATCGTCAATCGTCAATCGTCAATCGTCAATCGTCCAATCGTCAATTAACAGGTGTTTTCCATTGTTACAGCGGCAGCAAGGAGACGGCGGAGATCATTCTGAATATGGGCTTTTACCTCGGCATCGGCGGTGTGCTCACCTTCAAAAACAGCAAACTCGCCGACACCCTGAGCGCACTAAACAGCGAAGCGATAAACAGCAACGCGATAAACAGCGAAGTGATAAACCGCATCCTGCTGGAGACGGACGCTCCCTATATGGCGCCGGTGCCGCATCGGGGCGAACGCAACGAGAGCCGCTTCATGACCCACGTGGCGGACCGGCTCGCGCAAGCGCTCGGTACGACGGCGGACCACATCATCGCCGCCACCTCCGCCAATGCGCGACAACTATTCGGCCTTTGACCGGCAACAAACTATAGAATAACATGAATACAAACCTCTGCTCCCACCGGCTCTCAGCATTGCTGATAAGCTGTCTTGTCCTTGTTGTTATCGCCGCACAGGCAGCGGAAGTTCAAGACAGTCTGCGGACAACCGATTTGCCCGAAGTGGTAGCCACCGGCACGCGTTCGGAGGCCGACCCTCGTCTGCTGCCGATGACGGTGAGCGTGGTCGGTCAGGCGCAGCTGGAGGAACGCAACCAAATCAACGTCCTGCCTACGCTGACGGCCGAAGTGCCGGGCCTGTTCGTCACGCAGCGCGGCGTGCTCGGTTACGGCGTGAGCACCGGCGGTTCGGGCGGCATCAAAGTGCGCGGCATCGGCGGTTCGCCCAACACGGACATGCTGGTACTCATTGACGGCCTGCCGCAGTATGCCGGCCTGTACGGCCATCCCGTGGCGGACAATTACCAGACGATGCTGGCCGAGCGCGTCGAGGTCATCCGCGGTCCTGCCTCCCTTTTCTACGGCTCCAACGCGATGGGCGGCGTGGTCAATATCGTCACGCGTCAGCCCAAGAACGACACCGTGCTGACAGACATCCATGCGCAGGGCGGTTCGTACTACACCGTCGATGCCGGCATCTCCAACCAGTTCCGCAAGGGCAAGTACAGCCACGCGGCCGGTTTCAACTACAGCCGCACCAAGGGTCACCGCGATCATATGCGCTTTGACGAGTACAACGGCTTCGTACGGCTCGGCTACGAGATGACGGAGCACTGGCGCATCGAGGCGACGGGCAACGTGGCGTATTTCAATTCGCAGAACCCGGGCACCGTGGATGCACCGATGCTGGAGAACGAGATGCATATCCTCCGCGGTACGGCGGCGCTCTCCGTCGAGAACCGGTACGACAAGACTTCCGGCGCCGTCCGGCTCTATTACAGCGGCGGTCATCATATCATCAACGACGGCTATTCCGCAGCCGGAGGCAAACCCCAGACGGCCCTCTATCATCATACGGACTTCATGGCAGGCGTTTCGCTCTACCAGTCCGTCGCTTTCTTCCGCGGCAACCGCACCACCTTCGGCTTTGACTACCAGCATTTCGGCGGTCACGCATGGAACGCGGCCATCGCCGACGGTGCCCGAACCGACATCATCCGCAAGGCGCAGTATGACTTGGCCGGTTATGTCGATTTCCGCCAAGAGGTGGTGTCGTGGTTCGCCCTCGATGCCGGTATCCGCTTCGACTGGCACAGCCAGAGCGGCATCGCCTATATACCGCAGGGCGGTCTGTCCTTCCTGCTGCCGCATGATGCCGAACTGAAGGCCTTCGTCAGCCGGGGTTTCCGCAACCCGACCATCCGCGAACTATACATGTACAAGCCGGCCAACGACTCGCTCAAGGCGGAGAACGTATGGAACTACGAGTTGTCCTACCGCCAGTTCCTGCTGGACCGCCGCATCCGCCTCGGCGCCAATATCTTCTATCTGCAGGCCGCCAACATGATCGCCACACAGATGACGGACGGCAAGCCCAAGAACGTCAACACGGGCGAGATGAAGAACTGCGGTTTGGAGGCCGAGTTCGCGTATAACATCGTCCAAGGCCTGTGGCTCACGGCCAACTACAGCTTCCTGCATATGTCCAACCCGCAGTTGGGCGCGCCCGAGCACAAACTCAACGCTGCCGTGCGCTACCATCATGACCGCTTCCGCGTGGGCACCGACGTGCAGTATATTAACGGCCTGTACTTGGCCGTCGGCCCCAAACCCGAGAAAGAGAACTACGTGCTATGGAACGCCAACGCGGCGGTGCGTCTGTGGCGCGGCCTATGGGCGAACATCACCGTGGACAACATCCTCGGGCAGCAATATGAAATCAACAAAGGCTTCCCCATGCCCGGCACGACGGTGTTGGCCGGACTGAAATGGACCTTCTAAACACATACCGTTATGAAATCTATGCAATTACGAATGAAGACGGCGGTGTGCCTGCTGAGCCTGTGCCTGACGGCGCTGGTGTCCTGCGGGCACTCCGGCAGCCGACATGACGAGCAGGGCAAGGCGCTGCTCAACATCCTCAATGCCGACCATGCGTCCTTGGTCGTGCTCAACGATGACAGTCTGTCCATCCATACCGACCGCGGCGTGCAGGACCTGCTGCGCCTGCTGCGCGAGGAACCGGAGCGGCTCCAAGGGGCGCAGGTGGCGGACAAGATTGTCGGCCGTGCCGCCGCGTCGCTGATGGTGGCCGGAGGCGTGCGCGAAGTCTATACGAACCTCATCAGCACACCGGCGCTGCAGCTGCTGCGCGATGCCGGCATACCCGTTTCCTTTGACGAGGAAGTGCCGCAGATACTCAACCGCGACCGGTCCGGCCAGTGTCCCATCGACAGCCGGCTGAACGGGGCGGAGAGCGTGGAAGAATGTGTGGAAATACTTAACCAATTATAAACCCTACATGCTTATGTTACGGAAGATTCGAATCATTCTGGCCACCGTATGCTTCGTGCTGGTCAACCTGCTCTTTCTCGGTGTGGGATGGGGCGTGACGCAGCATATCGCATGGGTGGCGCAGATCCAGTTCCTGCCGGCCCTGATGGCCCTCAATTACGGTGTACTGGTCGTGCTCATCGCGTTGACGCTCGTTTTCGGACGGCTTTATTGCAGCGTCATCTGTCCGCTGGGCGTGATGCAGGACCTGTTCGCATGGGCGGGCCGCAAATCGAAGAAGAACCGCTACGGCCATTCTCCGGAAAAGAAATGGCTGCGTTACGGTGTGCTGGCTGTGTTCGTGCTGTGCCTGATCATCGGCTTTGCGCCGGTCACCACCCTGCTGGCGCCTTACTCCGCCTACGGCCGCATCGTCAACTCGATGTTCCGTCCGCTGTATGACCTGCTCATCAACGGTCTGGCGGCGGTGGAGACGCGTTTCGACAGTTATATGCTCCCAGAGGCGGAGATATGGATGCGGAGCGTGACCACGTTCGTGGTGGCGCTGCTGACGCTCATTATCCCGGGTGTGCTGGCATGGCGTCACGGACGCACCTACTGCAACACCGTCTGCCCCGTGGGCACCATCCTCTCTTTCTTCGCGCGCTTCTCCCTGTTCCGCATCCGGATCAATGAGGACAAGTGCCGCAAATGCTCGCTATGCGAGAAGAACTGCAAGGCGGCCGCGATTGATTTCAAGAACGGCACGGTGGACCTCACGCGCTGCGTGGTATGCGGCGACTGCATTGACAAATGTCACGACGGGGCGATTAGTTATACGGTAGAGCTATCAGCTGTCAGCCGTCAGCCGTCAGATGTCAGCCGTCAGCAGTCAGTCAAGGAGCCGGACAGTTCGCGCCGCGCGTTCCTGACGGGCAGCGCCTTGGCGGTGGGTACGGCCGTGATGGCGCAGGCCAAGATCAAGATGGACGGCGGTTTGGCGGAGATAGAGGACAAGCAGGTACCGCACCGCGAGACGCCGGTATTGCCGCCGGGTTCGGTTTCGGCGCGTAACATGAACCGTCACTGCACGGCCTGCCAGCTATGCGTGAGCGCCTGCCCGAACAACGTCCTGCGTCCCTCGACCGACCCGATGCGCTTCATGCAGCCGGAGATGTCATTCGAGCGCGGTTACTGCCGCCCCGAGTGTACGCACTGCTCGCAGGTATGCCCCGCCGGCGCCATCCAACCCGTACGGCCCGAGGACAAGCCTTTCGTCCATATCGGTCATGCCGTATGGATTGCGCAGAACTGCATCCCGGTGGCCAACGGAGACCATTGCGGCGCCTGCGCCAAGCATTGTCCGGCGGACGCCATCCAGATGACGGACTACAGGACCGAGGACGGACGCACCGTCCAAGTGCCGGCCGTGGACAAGGAACGCTGTATCGGTTGCGGCAAATGCGAATACGTCTGTCCGGCACGGCCGTTCAGCGCCATCTATGTGGAAGGAAACAGTACCCATCAAGTTCATTGATGATTGATGATTGATGATTGATGATTTATGATTTATGATTGATGATTTATGATTTTAGGATTTTATGGACAGAAGAGAATTTATCAAGCATAGTGCAGCCGCAGTAGCCGGTACGTCGGTGCTGCTGACGGCCTGCAGGAAAGGCGGTGCCGGCCGTAGTCAGGATGCCGGTGTCGCCGAGTCGGACCCTTCGCAGATGACCATGCGCGTCAATCCGAACACGGGCGACCGGGTGTCGCTTTTGGGTTACGGCATGATGCGTCTGCCGACCACGGCTACGGGTTCCGCCCGTGAGAACGCGGACGCGCCCATCGACCAAGAGGCCGTGAACGAACTGGTGGATTACGCCTTGGCGCATGGCGTCAATTATTTCGACACCTCGCCCGTCTATTGTCAGGGCCATTCGGAGGAAGCGACGGGCATTGCCCTGAGCCGCCATCCGCGCAGCAGCTATTTCATCGCCACCAAACTGAGCAATTTCTCCGAGGGCGCTTGGCCCCGCAACGAATCGCAGGCGATGTTCATGCGCTCGCTGGAGTACCTGCGCACCGATTATGTCGATTATCTGCTACTGCATAGCATCGGCGGCGGCTCACGGGGCCGGGACGCCATTCAGACCTTCTATGCGCGCTATATGGACAACGGCATACTGGACTGGCTCGTGGAGCAGAAACAGAAAGGGGTCATCCGCAATCTCGGTTTCTCCTATCATGGCGACATCCGCGTGTTTGACATGCTGCTCCGGTGGCACGACGAGGGCAAGTATCATTGGGATTTTGTGCAGATACAGCTCAATTATCTGGACTGGCACTATGCCAAGCGCAATAATCCCCGTAACACGAACGCCTCCTATCTGTATGCCGAACTGGACAAGCGCGGTATTCCGGCGGTGATTATGGAGCCGCTGTTAGGCGGCCGTCTGGCCAAGCAGCCAACGCATATCCTCAAGGAGATGAAGCGCGCGGACCTCAACGCCACGCCGGCGGAGTGGGCCTTCCGCTATGCCGGTACGCCGGACGGCATCCTGACCGTGCTCAGCGGCATGACCTATATGGAGCATCTGCGCGAGAACTGCCTCACCTACTCGCCCCTGCGGCCCATCACGGCCGAAGAGGACGCGCTGTTGATGCATCTGGCCGACGAGATTTGCAACCTCAACGCCATCCCCTGCACCGCCTGCAATTACTGCATGCCCTGCCCGTACGGCCTGAACATACCGGCCATCTTCAGCCATTATAATAACATGCTCGCGGAGGAGAACGTCTCGCCGCGGCGGTGGCTCAACGGCTACGATCGCGCGGTACCGCGTACGCGGCAGGCCGACCATTGCATCGGCTGCGACCATTGCCTGACCCATTGCCCGCAGCGCATCCACATCCCCGAGGAGATGCAGAAAATAGACAACTTGGTCGAGCAACTCAAACAACGGTAACTTTTTACCTGTTATCACACAAAAAACGTCCTTCGGGGCGTTTTTTTTATCGTACACGCAGATGTTTGCGGATGAGGACGGTGCCGAGCCATGCCATCAGGACGGCCGCCGTGGGGATCCACAGGGGAAAGTTGGAGAGGATGGAAGATGGAAGAATGAAGAATGAAGGTTGAAGGTTGAAGAAGGCAAACACATACGCCCAGAGGGCAACGCAGGCGAAGCCCAAAAGGGACGCAAGGAAGGAACGGAACGAGAAGATATTCTGATAAATGAGATAGAGCCACACCGGCACGATGAGCGCGACCACGGTAGGCATCACGCAGGCGGCAAGGCCCAGCAGAAGCGCCACCACAAAGCACTGCTCCACCGACTCCGTATGACGGGGAATGCGGCGGATGATGGCCATGGACAGCATCGAAAGCACGGCCGGAAGGTAATAGAAAAGGGAAGATGGAAGATGAAAGACGGAAGATGGAAGATAGAACCGCCAAAGCGCTATCACACCCAATGCCAGCAGCCAAAAGGCTACCGGCAAAAGGTGATACATAGTATTTTGAACGCTGCGCTTCAAAATAATTGATGATTGATGATTTATGATTGATGATTTAGTCAATAAATCCTTTTCTGCGGAGCAGATGCATCGGGTCGGCAGGCTTGCCGCGGAACTCGATGTACAGTTCCTGCGCGTCACGCGTACCGCCCTGCTCCAGCAGATGACGGAAGCGCTTGGCCGTTTCGGGTTCGAAGAGGTTGCCCGTCTCCTTGAAGGCCGCGAAGGCGTCCGCGTCAAGCACCGCCGCCCACGTGTAGCTGTAATAGCCGGCCTCATAGCCCGTGGTGAAGATATGGTTGTAGAAGGTAGGACGGTAGCGGACGATGATCTCGTCAATCATGCCCATCTTGGCGAGGCTCTGCGCCTCGAAGGCATTGACGTCCAGCCCTTCGGCCGTAGTCAGCTCGTGGAAGTCCATATCGAGGATGGACGCGGAGAGCAGTTCGGTCGTCACAAAGCCCTGATTGAACCGGCCGGCCTTGCTGATTTTCTCCATCAGTTCCTCGGGGATGAGTTCGCCCGTCTGATAATGGAACGCGTAGGTCTTGAGCACCTCGGGCGTATAGGCGTAGTTCTCCATGAACTGCGAGGGGAGTTCCACGAAATCGCGCGGCGTGTTGGTGCCGCTCAGGCTCTTGTAATGCGCCTTGGACAGCAGGCCGTGCAGCGCGTGGCCGAACTCATGGAAGAGGGTCTCCACATCATCCATCGACAGCAGCGAGGGGTTGCCTGCCGTGGGTTTGTTGAAGTTACCCACATTGATGATGACGGGACGATGGTCCGTACCCTCCGCATCGATGAACTGCGGCAGGATCTGGTTCATCCACGCGCCCGGACGTTTGCCTGCGCGCGGGAAATAATCGGTATAAAGGATGCCGACGAGCGAGCCGTCCGCGTCCGTCACCTTGAATACCTCCACCTCGGGATTATACACCGGCATACCCTTCAGCGGCTCGAACTGCAGGCCGTACAGCTTGGTAGCCACGCCGAACGCACCCTTGCGGACGTTGTCCAGTTCGAAATAGGGCTTCAGTTCCTCCTCATCAAGGGCGTACTTGGCCTTACGCAGTTTCTCCGCGTAGAACCACCAGTCCCACGGCTGCAGTTTCTCGCCGGGCAGGTCCTCGTCCAGCAGTTTCTGCAACTCGGCGGCCTCGCGCTTGGCGGCAGCGAGGGACGGCGCCCATACGGAGGCAAGGAAAGCGTCCACGGTCTGATGGTTCTTGGCCATGCAGTCCGCGAGGATATAGTCGGCCGGGTTGTCATAGCCGAACAGCTTGGCTTTCTCTATGCGGAGTTCCATCTCGCGGAGGATGACGGCCTTGTTGTCATTGGCGTTGTCGCGGTTGCCGCGGGTGGTATAGTCCATGAGCAGGGTCTTGCGCAGTTCGCGGTTCTCGCAGTACTGGAGCACCGGCGTGAAGGAGGTACGTTTGGGCGTGAAGAGCCATTCGCCGGGATGACCGGCAGCCGCCGCCTCTTCGGCCGCAGCAGCCTTGGCGCTCTCGGGCAGACCCTTCAGCTGCGCCTCGTCCGTCACGAAACGCTTCATGTCGTCGCTGTTGGTCTCCGCCACGACGTTGTTACCGAACTTGAGCGAGAGCAGGCCCAGCTCCTTGTCTATCTCCTTCAGACGCGCTTTCTGGTCCTCCGGCAGGTTGGCGCCGTTGTCGGCGAAGGCCTTGTAGGTCTCGGTCACCAGACGCATCTGCTCAGGGTTGAGACCCAGCTGGTCGCGCTGGTCATAAACGGCCTTCACGCGCTGGAAAAGGGCATCGTTGAGGATGATGTCCGACGACAGTTCGCTCAGCATCGGGCTCACCTGCTCGGCGATGGCGTTCATGTCATCGTTGCCGTCCGCTTCGAGCACGTTGTAGAAAACGCCGGTGACGCGGTCCAGCAGGTCGCCGGAACGGTCCAGCGCGACAATCGTGTTCTCGAAGGTCGGCTCGGCTTCGTTATTCACTATGGCAGCCACCTCGGCTTTCTTCTCGGCGATAGCCGCCTCGAAGGCCGGAAGGTAGTGCTCCAGCTTCACTTGGTCAAAGGCCGGCACACCGTACGGCGTCTCCGGCTGGTCCAGCAAAGGGTTCTTGGTGTTGCATGCAAGCATGGTCAATGTCAATGCTCCTAAAAGGAATAATTTGTTATTTGTCATTGCTTATTGGTAATTTATTGTTGATCGGATTTGATGCGTACGTTCTTCTCCATAGAGGCCTTGATCATCCGGCGGAGCTCCATCGACTGCGTATCGGCTTTCTGATACCAGTGCGGACGGAAATCCTGCGCGAACTTGCACTTGGTGAGCTTGATCTGCAGGTCATCCATGTTGCCGCCCACGTGCACGCCGAGATAGATGGGCGGCA
>Ga0265298_10003693_pt1 | contig 20044 bp, 17 predicted proteins | sample AusTroGonzalo_MG_3_FD_193486 | JGI IMG/M metagenome (GOLD analysis project Ga0265298, IMG submission 193486) | Bovine rumen microbial communities from tropical cattle in Woodstock, Queensland, Australia - Gonzalo_01 | ecosystem: Host-associated > Mammals > Digestive system > Stomach > Rumen ... | reverse complement strand
TAACTTTGCAGCCGTTTTCCGACAGGTCGTAAATCTGAAACAGAGAGCGGCTGCTTAGAAAAGCCTCTTTAGCTCAGTTGGCCAGAGCACGTGATTTGTAATCTCGGGGTCGTTGGTTCGAATCCGACAAGAGGCTCAAGGAGACCAGAGGGTGAGCAAAATCGCCTAAAGTCTAAATGATCGGGAACGGCTAAAGCTAACAGCTAATAGCTAATCGCTACCAGCCTACAGCTAATGGCAAATGGGTGTTTTCCAGAGTGGCCAAATGGGGCAGACTGTAAATCTGCTGTCTTTCGACTTCGGTGGTTCGAATCCATCAGCACCCACTCTCAAGAGATGTTTCGCGGAAATAGCTCAGTTGATAGAGCACTAGCCTTCCAAGCTGGGGGTCGCGGGTTTGAGCCCCGTTTTCCGCTCAAAGTTGCGATGACGCGAGAGTAGGAAACTCGCTAATGCCGAGCACGAGCAGTTTCGCACTTTGAAGTGCAACTTGCTGTAATAGCTCAGTGGTAGAGCACTTCCTTGGTAAGGAAGAGGTCCTGAGTTCAACTCTCAGTTACAGCTCTCTTGGATGGTAAGGAGGAGCAGGAAACTCGAATTATTCATAAAGTTAATAACAAGAAAAATGGCAAAAGAGAATTTTGTGCGCACCAAACCGCACGTAAACATTGGTACTATTGGTCACGTTGACCACGGTAAGACAACTCTGACTGCTGCTATCACCACCGTACTGGCTAAGCAGGGTCTCTCTGAGGTTAAGTCATTCGATCAGATTGACAACGCTCCCGAGGAGAAGGAGCGTGGTATTACTATTAACACCGCTCACGTTGAGTACGAGACAGCTACTCGTCACTATGCTCACGTTGACTGCCCGGGACACGCTGACTATGTGAAGAACATGGTAACCGGTGCTGCCCAGATGGATGGTGCTATCCTTGTTGTTGCTGCAACTGACGGTCCTATGCCTCAGACTCGTGAGCACGTTCTGCTCGCTCGTCAGGTGAACGTTCCCCGTCTGGTTGTGTTCCTGAACAAGTGCGATATGGTTGAGGATGAGGAGATGCTGGAGCTCGTTGAGATGGAGGTTCAGGAGATTCTCGCTCAGTACGAGTTCGAGGATGATACTCCTATTATCCGTGGTTCTGCTCTTGGTGCACTGAACGGTGTTGCTAAGTGGGAGGAGAAGGTAATGGAGTTGATGAACACCTGTGATACTTGGATCCAGGAGCCTCCTCGTGCTACCGATAAGCCTTTCTTGATGCCTGTTGAGGACGTGTTCTCTATCACTGGTCGTGGTACTGTTGCTACTGGTCGTATTGAGACTGGTGTGATCCACGTAGGTGACGAGGTTGAGTTGCTCGGTCTTGGTGAGGACAAGAAGTCGGTTGTTACTGGCGTTGAGATGTTCCGTAAGATTCTTGACGAGGGTCAGGCTGGTGATAACGTAGGTCTGCTTCTCCGTGGTATTGATAAGAATGAGATCAAGCGCGGTATGGTGCTCTGCCATCCGGGTCAGATCAAGCCTTTCAAGAAGTTCAAGGCTTCTATCTACGTCCTGAAGAAGGAAGAGGGTGGTCGTCACACTCCGTTCGGTAACAAGTATCGTCCTCAGTTCTACCTCCGCACCATGGACTGCACAGGTGAGATCACACTCCCTGCTGGCGTTGAGATGGTGATGCCTGGTGACAACGTGGAGATTACTGTTGAGCTGATCTACGCTGTGGCTCTGAACCCAGGTCTTCGTTTCGCTATCCGCGAGGGTGGTCGTACCGTAGGTTCTGGTCAGATCACAGAGGTATTCGAGGACTAATCCTCACTACTCTTTAGATTGTCTATAAGAATAGATAAGAGCCCCCACACTTAGGTGGTGGGGGCTTACTTACGGGAATAGCTCAGTTGGTAGAGCATCGGTCTCCAAAACCGAGGGTCGTGGGTTCGAGTCCTCCTTCCCGTGCAAAATAACAAAGGATATGTTTAAGAAGTTTTTCGATTACTGTAAAGCTTGTTATGACGAGTTGGCTCATAAGACTACATGGCCGACTCGCAAGGAGTTGACCCATAGTGCAGTGGTGGTTCTTTCGGCCTCCCTGATTATTGCACTTGTGGTCTGGGCAATGGATTTCGTTTTCAAGTCAGTAATGAGCCTGGTTTATCCAGGATAATAATCAGATAAGATGGCTCAGACGGGAATGAAGTGGTATGTGCTGCGCGCTGTCAGCGGAAAAGAGGCTAAGGTTAAAGAATACCTTGAGGCTCTTATGAAGAATGATACGATGCTTGCTGCGAATGTAGGTCAGATTTTACTTCCTACGGAGAAATATGCACAGCTTCGTAATGGCAAGCGTGTTGTTAAGGAGAAGCTGTTCCTCCCGGGATATGTCCTCGTAGAGGCAAATCTTCAGGGCGAAATTGCTCACACGTTGCGCTTCATGCCTAATGTGTTGGGCTTCTTGGGTGGTTTGGATAATCCTACACCGGTACGTCAGGCTGACATTAACAGGATTCTCGGTACTGCAGAGGAGACTATCATCAAGAGTGAGGAAATTGCTGTTCCTTACACTGTTGATGAAGCTGTGAAGGTGACCGACGGTCCGTTTAGTGGATTCAGCGGTGTCATTGAGGAGGTGAATGCCGAGAAGCGTAAGCTGAAGGTCATGGTTAAGATTTTCGGTCGTAAAACTCCATTAGAACTGAGTTATAATCAGGTAGAAAAAGAATAGGGCGTTAATGTTACGGTTCGCCCGATTCTCTATATACGGTCGCAGGAGGCTTCCACTCCTAAGGCTTATATAACAATTCAAATAATAAATAACAGAAATGGCTAAAGAAGTTGCTGGATTAATCAAATTACAGATTAAAGGTGGCGCTGCGAATCCTTCTCCCCCAGTAGGACCTGCATTGGGTTCTAAGGGTATTAATATTATGGGATTCTGCAAAGAGTTCAACGCCAGAACCCAGGATAAGGCAGGAAAAATTATTCCTGTTGTTATCACTTACTATACCGACAAGTCATTCTCGTTCGAGCTCAAGACTCCTCCTGCAGCTGTTCAGCTGAAGGAGGCTGCAAAGGTTAAGAGCGGTTCTGCTGAGCCCAACCGTAAGAAGGTCGCCAAGGTAACTTGGGATCAGGTTCGTGCTATTGCAGAGGATAAGATGAAGGACTTGAACTGCTTTACCGTTGAGTCGGCTATGAAGTTGGTCGCTGGTACAGCGCGTAGTATGGGTATCACTGTAGAAGGGGAGTTCCCTGGTAAATAATTAATAACTTCAATTAAGACAATGAGTAAACTGACAAAAAATCAAAAGTTGGTAGCTGATAAGGTTGAAGCAGGGAAAGCATACTCTTTGAAAGAAGCCGCTGCGCTGGTGAAGGAGATTACCACCACCAAGTTTGAGGCTTCTGTCGATATCGATGTACGCTTGGGCGTAGATCCGCGTAAGGCTAACCAGATGGTTCGTGGCGTTGTTTCGCTGCCGAACGGTACTGGTAAGGTGACACGCGTGCTCGCTCTCTGTACTCCTGATCAGGAGGCTGCTGCTAAGGAAGCAGGTGCCGACTATGTTGGTCTTGACGAGTATATCGAAAAGATCAAGGGCGGTTGGACAGATGTTGATGTAATCATCACGATGCCGTCTTGTATGGGTAAGCTCGGTCCTCTCGGCCGTGTACTCGGTCCCCGTGGCCTGATGCCTAACCCAAAGAGCGGTACTGTAACAATGGATGTTGCTAAGGCTGTGAAGGAGGTGAAGCAGGGTAAGATCGACTTTAAGGTTGACAAGGCAGGTATCGTGCATACGTCAATCGGTAAGGTAACTTTCACTGCTGATCAGATCTTTGAAAATGCTAAAGAGTTCATCTCTACCATTATCAAGCTGAAGCCTGCAGCTGCAAAGGGAACATACATCAAGAGTATCTTCCTCTCAAGCACTATGAGTATGGGTATCAAGGTAGATCCTAAATCAGTTGAATAACTCGTTAAAAGATTAGACAAATGAAAAAGGAAGTAAAAGATACTATCATCGTAGAACTTGGAGAGAAACTGAAGGCATTCCCGCATTTCTATCTGGTGGATATCGCCGGCTTGAATGCAGAGAAGACCAGTGAGCTCCGTAGGAAGTGCTTCAAGAGCGAGATCAAATTGCTGGTTGTGAAGAACAAACTTCTCCACAAGGCCTTTGAGGCTTCAGAGATTGATTTCTCTCCGTTGTATGACTGCCTGAAGGGAAATACGGCTATCATGTTCGCACAGACGGCCAATGTTCCTGCTAAGCTGATTAAGGAGTACAAGAAAGAAGGTATCCCCGCCCTGAAGGGTGCATATGCAGAGGAGAGCTTCTTCGTTGGTGCTGACAAACTTGATGAGCTGGTTGCAATCAAGAGCAAGAACGAACTGATCGCAGATGTTGTAGCTCTGCTGCAGTCTCCGATCAAGAATGTTGTCTCTGGCTTGAATGCTGGTGGCAAGGTGCATGGACTGCTTGACGCTATCGCTGAGCGTAATAAATAAGCGAAAGAAGTAACATTATCATTAAAAAACAATTAAATTTTTAAATAAAATGGCAGATATTAAAGCTATTGCAGAAGAGTTGGTAAACCTTACTGTAAAAGAAGTTAACGAGTTGGCAACAGTCCTGAAGGACGAGTATGGAATTGAGCCTGCTGCTGCAGCCGTTGCTGTAGCTGCTGGTCCTGCAGCTGGTGGTGAGGCCGCTGCTGCTGAGGAGAAGTCTTCATTCGACGTTGTTCTGAAGTCAGCAGGTGCTGCAAAGCTTCAGGTTGTGAAGGCCGTTAAGGAGGCTTGTGGTCTTGGTCTGAAGGAGGCTAAGGATCTGGTTGACGGTGCTCCCGCAACTGTAAAGGAAGGCCTGTCTAAGGAAGAGGCTGAGAACTTGAAGAAGACCATCGAGGCCGCTGGTGCCGAGGTTGAGCTGAAGTAATTCGCACAACAATACTGATGTGGTTGGGGACTCTCCAGTCGAGGGTTCCCGACCATTTTCTGTCTTATAATCCGGTTCTTCCGGATAACTCCGGGAATAGACCGGTTCATAGATTCAACAACAAAAGAATATGGCTTCAAAATTAGTAGATAACAGAGTAAACTTTGGCAGCGTCAAGAATCCAATGCCGTTTCCGGATTTCCTTGATGTGCAATTAAAGTCGTTCAAAGACTTCCTGCAGTTGGACACTCCGCCTGAGGAACGCAAGAATGACGGTTTGTATAAGGTGTTCGCGGAGAACTTCCCTATCACCGACACACGTAATAATTTCGTTCTTGAGTTCCTGGATTACTATATTGATCCTCCCCGCTACACTATTGACGAATGTCTGGAGCGCGGACTAACATATAGCGTGCCTTTGAAGGCTAAGTTGAAACTGTATTGTACGGATCCGGATCATGAGGACTTCGGAACAGTAATCCAGGACGTGTTCCTGGGCCCGATTCCTTATATGACGGCCAACGGTACTTTTGTTATCAATGGAGCTGAGCGCGTCGTTGTATCTCAGTTGCACCGTTCTCCTGGTGTATTCTTCGGTCAGAACGTACATGCCAATGGTACACTGCTGTACTCCGCACGTATCATCCCGTTCAAAGGATCGTGGATTGAGTTTGCTACGGATATCAACAATGTGATGTACGCATACATCGACCGTAAGAAGAAATTGCCAGTAACGACTTTGCTCCGTGCTATCGGGTTTGAGACGGATAAGGACATCCTCCAGATCTTCAATCTTGCCGAGGAGGTGAAAGTGAACAAGAGTGCCCTGAAGAAGGTGCTTGGATGTAAGCTTGCTGCACGTGTGCTGAAGAGTTGGAACGAGGATTTCGTTGATGAGGATACCGGTGAAGTTGTTTCTATCGAGCGTAACGAGGTGATCATGGAGCGTGAGACGGAGATCACCGAAGATAATATGATGGAGATTCTTGAGAGTGGTGCCCAGACCATCCTCGTACATAAAGATGAGGCTGTCGCCCAGGATTTCTCGATTATCTTCAATACATTGGCTAAGGATCCCAGTAACTCAGAGAAAGAGGCTGTCCTATATATCTATCGTCAGTTACGTAATGCAGACCCTGCTGATGATGCCAGTGCTCGTGAGGTCATCCAGAACCTGTTCTTCTCTGACAAACGCTATGACTTGGGTGATGTGGGTCGTTATCGCATCAACAAGAAACTGAACTTGAATACTGATATGGATGTCCGTGTCCTGACGAAGGAGGATATTATTGAGATTATCAAGTACCTGATTCAGTTGGTGAACTCCAAGGCTGCCGTCGATGATATTGACCACCTGTCAAACCGTCGAGTGCGTACAGTGGGTGAGCAGTTGTCGAATCAGTTCTCTATCGGTCTGGCACGTATGAGCCGTACGATCCGTGAGCGCATGAATGTGCGTGATAATGAGGTGTTCACTCCGACGGATTTGATCAATGCCAAGACAATCTCTAGTGTCATTAATTCGTTCTTCGGAACGAATCCGCTGTCGCAGTTCATGGATCAGACGAACCCGTTGGCAGAGGTGACACATAAGCGTCGTCTCTCGGCTCTCGGTCCTGGCGGTCTGTCTCGTGAGCGTGCCGGTTTTGAGGTGCGTGACGTACACTATACACACTATGGTCGTCTTTGTCCGATTGAGAGCCCTGAGGGTCCGAACATCGGTCTGATATCATCGCTGTGTGTATATGCCAAGATTAATGAACTCGGCTTCATCCAGACTCCGTATCGTAAGGTAGAGAATGGTGTTGCCAACCTGAATAATGACGAGATCGTCTATCTTACCGCAGAGGAGGAATCCGATCACATCATCGGTCAGGGTAATGCACCGTTGAACGATGACGGTACATTTATCCGTGAGGTCGTGAAGTGTCGTCAAGATGCCGACTTCCCCGTTGTTCCACCGACGGATGTTGATCTGATGGACGTCTCTCCGCAGCAGATTGCCTCTATCGCAGCCTCTCTGATTCCGTTCCTGGAGCATGATGATGCTCACCGTGCACTGATGGGATCGAACATGATGCGTCAGGCTGTGCCTCTGCTTCACAATGAGGCTCCTATCGTGGGTACTGGTATCGAGAAGCAGGTTTGTGAGGATTCTCGCACGATGGTGACCGCTGAGGGTGACGGTGTCGTTGAGTATGTTGATGCGACAACCATTCGTATCTTGTATGACCGTACTGAGGACGAGGAGTTTGTAAGTTTTGAGCCTGCTCTGAAGGAGTATCGTATCGCTAAATTCCGTCGTACGAACCAGAATATGACCATCGATTTGCGTCCTATTTGTGAGAAGGGCCAGCGTGTGAAGAAGGGTGATATTCTGACTGAGGGTTATGCCACCGAGAATGGTGAATTGGCTCTGGGTCGTAACCTGCTCGTGGCTTACATGCCTTGGAAGGGTTATAACTATGAGGACGCCATCGTTCTTAACGAGCGCATCGTTCGTGAGGATATCCTAACTTCTGTTCATGTGGATGAGTATTCGCTTGACGTTCGTGAGACCAAACGTGGTGTCGAGGAGTTTACCGCAGATATTCCTAACGTCAGTGAGGAAGCTACGAAGGATCTTGACGAGAATGGTGTGATTCGTGTTGGTGCACGTGTAGAGCCGGGCGACATCCTGATTGGTAAGATTTCACCGAAGGGTGAGAGCGATCCTTCTCCTGAGGAGAAACTGCTTCGTGCTATCTTTGGTGATAAGGCTGGTGATGTGAAGGACTCTTCATTGAAGGCAAATCCTTCGCTAACTGGTGTCATTATCGATAAGAAGATGTTCGCACGTGCTATCAAGGATCGTAAGTCAAAGCAGCAAGATAAGATTGTGCTGGCTAAGATTGACGAAGAGTATGAGGCAAAGGTAGACGACCTGAAGGACATTCTTATCGATAAGTTACTCGAACTTACCAAGGGCAAGACCTCTCAAGGTGTCAAAGACTATACCGGTGCCGAAATCATCACCAAGGGTAGTAAGTTCTCTGCGGCAGCTCTGAGAAACCTGGAGTATGGTGATATCCAGATTAGCAACTGGACGAATGACGAGCATAAGAATGAGTTGATCGCTAAGCTGATCATCAACTTCATGAAGAAATATAAGCTGTTGGATGCAGAGATGAAGCGTAAGAAGTTTGCCATCACTATTGGTGATGAGCTGCCTTCTGGTATCCTGCAGATGGCTAAGGTATATGTAGCTAAGAAACGTAAGATTGGTGTGGGTGACAAGTTGGCCGGTCGTCACGGTAATAAAGGTATCGTGTCTAAGGTGGTGCGTCAGGAGGATATGCCATTCCTCGAGGACGGTCGTCCCGTTGATCTCGTGCTGAACCCGCTGGGTGTGCCTTCACGTATGAACCTCGGTCAGATCTTCGAGGCTATCCTCGGTGCTGCCGGTAAACGTTTGGGCGTGAAGTTTGCTACGCCGATCTTCGACGGTGCCAAACTAGATGACCTCGCCGAGTGGACCGACAAGGCAGGTCTGCCGCGTCTCTGCTCTACACACCTCTATGATGGTGAGACGGGTGAGATGTTCGACCAGCCTGCAACGGTGGGTATCACCTACTTCCTTAAGCTCGGTCACATGGTAGAGGATAAGATGCACGCCCGTTCTATCGGTCCGTACAGTTTGATCACTCAGCAGCCTCTCGGCGGTAAGGCCCAGTTCGGTGGCCAGCGTTTCGGAGAGATGGAGGTCTGGGCACTGGAGGCTTTTGGTGCCAGTCATGTTCTTCAGGAGATTCTGACTATCAAGTCGGATGATACTGTTGGTCGTTCCAAGGCTTATGAGGCTATTGTCAAGGGTGAGCCGATGCCGACACCGGGAATTCCTGAGTCTCTCAACGTGCTGCTCCATGAGTTGCGCGGTCTCGGTCTGAGCATCACGCTCGATTAAGCGAGTTAAGTATTAAAAGTTACGAATTAAGAGAAAGATAATATATATGGCTTTCAAGAAAGATTCAAAAGTTAAGAGTAATTTTACGAAAATTACCATTGGACTTGCTTCGCCCGAAGAAATCCTCGAGAGTAGCTTCGGTGAGGTTACCAAACCTGAAACCATCAACTATCGTACGTACAAGCCGGAACGCGACGGTCTGTTCTGTGAACGCATCTTTGGTCCGACGAAGGATTACGAATGTGCCTGCGGAAAGTATAAACGTATCCGTTATAAGGGCATTGTCTGTGACCGTTGTGGCGTGGAAGTGACGGAGAAGAAGGTCCGTCGTGAGCGTGCTGGTCACATCGAATTGGTGGTACCTGTCGCACACATCTGGTATTTCCGTAGCCTTCCCAATAAGATTGGTTATTTGCTCGGCCTTCCCACCAAGAAACTCGACGCTGTGATCTACTACGAGCGATATGTTGTGATTCAGCCGGGTGTTATGGCTGGTAAGAAGGATGCTGAAGGCAATGATGTCATCGGCTCAAATGTGTACGACCTGCTCTCTGAAGATGAGTATAACGAGATTATGGATAATCATGTCTCGCCTGAGAACGACTATTTGGACGACAGCGATCCTAATAAGTTCATCGCTAAGATGGGTGCTGAGGCCATTTACGACTTGCTCGTACGTTTGGACCTCGACTCTCTGTCGTATGAGTTACGCGATCGTGCCAATAGCGATTCTTCTATGCAGCGTAAGAACGAGGCCCTGAAGCGTCTGCAGGTGGTTGAGGCTTTCCGTCAGAGTGTGGAGAAGGGAATCAACCGTCCTGAGTGGATGATTATGAAGATTATCCCTGTCACACCTCCCGAGCTCCGACCGTTGGTGCCACTGGATGGTGGTCGTTTCGCCACATCCGACTTGAATGACCTCTATCGTCGTGTGATTATCCGTAACAACCGTCTGAAAAGACTCATGGAGATCAAGGCTCCTGAGGTGATTCTTCGTAACGAGAAACGTATGCTTCAGGAAGCTGTCGACTCTCTTTTCGACAATAGCCGTAAGTCATCGGCTGTCAAGAGCGACAGCAACCGTCCTCTGAAATCTCTTTCTGACTCACTGAAGGGTAAGCAGGGACGCTTCCGTCAGAACCTGCTCGGTAAGCGTGTCGACTACTCAGCCCGTTCGGTGATCGTCGTCGGCCCTGAGTTGAAGATGGGCGAGTGTGGTCTGCCGAAATTGATGGCTGCCGAACTTTATAAGCCGTTTATCATCCGTAAGCTCATCGAGCGTGGTATTGTGAAAACGGTGAAGAGCGCCAAGAAGATTGTTGATCGTCGTGAACCGGTCATCTGGGATATCCTTGAGAACGTGATGAAGGGTCATCCTGTTCTGCTGAACCGTGCACCAACACTGCACCGTCTCGGTATCCAGGCTTTCCAGCCGAAACTTATCGAGGGAAAAGCTATCCAGTTGCATCCGTTGGCATGTACGGCGTTCAATGCCGACTTCGACGGTGACCAGATGGCTGTCCACCTCCCACTAAGCAATGAGGCTATTCTCGAGGCGCAGTTGCTGATGCTTCAGAGTCATAACATTCTGAATCCTGCCAATGGCGCACCAATCACCGTGCCTTCTCAGGATATGGTGCTGGGTCTATATTATATCACAAAGATTCGTCCGGGTGCTAAGGGCGAGGGCTTAACCTTCTATGGTCCCGAAGAGGCTATCATTGCCCATAATGAGGGCAAATGTGACCTTCATGCTCAGGTTAAGGTTGTTGTCGACGATGTTGTTGACGGCAAGGCTGAGCGCCACATGGTGGAGACATCTGTCGGTCGTGTCATCGTGAATGGCATTATCCCGAACGAGGTAGGTTATGTAAACAAGGTTATCTCTAAGAAGAGTCTGCGTGATATCATTGCTGATGTAATTAAGAATGTAGGCTTTGCAGAAGCTTGTGAGTTCCTCGATGGTATTAAGAACCTCGGTTATCGTATGGCTTATCTGGCAGGACTGTCGTTTAATCTCGATGATATCATTATCCCGAAGGAGAAGGCCGACCTGATCAAGAAGGGTAATGAGGAGGTTCGTCAGATTACTGATAACTATAACATGGGATTCATCACCGATAATGAGCGTTATAACCAAGTTATCGATACATGGACCCACGTCAACAACGATATTGGTAATATCCTGCTGAAGCAGATGACTGAGGCTGATCAGGGCTTTAATGCTGTGTTCATGATGCTTGACTCTGGTGCTCGTGGATCTAAGGACCAGATTAAACAGCTTTCTGGTATCCGCGGTCTGATGGCTAAGCCTCAGAAGGCCGGTGCTGAGGGACACCAGATTATTGAGAACCCGATTCTGTCTAACTTTAAGGAGGGTATGTCTGTGCTAGAGTACTTTATCTCTACCCACGGTGCCCGTAAGGGTCTTGCTGATACCGCTATGAAGACGGCAGACGCTGGTTACTTGACTCGTCGTCTGGTCGACGTCTCTCATGACGTGATTATCACGGAGGAGGACTGTGGTACGCTACGTGGACTGCAGTGCACTGCTCTAAAGAGTGGTGACGAGATTATCTCTAGCCTGGCTGAGCGTATTCTCGGTCGTGTGTCAGTACATGATGTTATCAATCCGAAGACCGGTGAGGTGATAGTCGAGGCTGGTGAGGAGATTACTGAGCGCGTTGCCGATGCAATTGAGAAAGCTGACATTGAGAGCGTTGAAATTCGTTCTGTGCTCACCTGTGAGTCGAAGAAAGGCGTATGCATGAAGTGTTATGGACGTAACCTCGCTACTCGTCGTATGGTACAGAAGGGTGAGGCTGTCGGTGTGATTGCTGCACAGGCTATCGGTGAGCCGGGTACACAGTTGACTCTGCGTACGTTCCACGCTGGTGGTGTGGCTGCCAACGCAGCTGCCAATGCAAGTATCGTCTCGAAGTACGATCGTGCCATGATTGAGATGGAGGAAGTTCGTACTGTTCCGTTCGATGAAGATGGTCGCGACTGTGAGATGGTGGTTAGCCGTCTGGGTGAACTCCGTTTCGTCGACCCGAACACGAAGATTGTTCTATCTACGGTGAACGTGCCTTATGGTTCTTCCCTCTATTTCCGTAATGGCGATGAGGTAGCTAAGGGTGATAAAATTGCCCAGTGGGATCCGTTCAATGCGGTCATCGTTACCGAGTATGCTGGTCGTCTGAAATTCAATGATGTCATCGAGGGTGTAACCTTCCGTGCTGAGACTGACGAAACAACAGGTCTGACAGAGAAGATTGTTACTGAGTCGAAGGACAAATCGAAGGTTCCTACCTGTGATGTGATTGGTGCTGACGGTGAGGTAATTGGAACATATAATTTCCCAGTGGGTGGTCACGTGGTCGTTGAAGACGGTCAGACTGTTAAGACAGGTGAGACCCTTGTGAAGATTCCGCGAGCTGCAGCCAAGGGTGGTGATATTACTGGAGGTCTGCCGCGTGTTACTGAGCTTTTTGAGGCTCGTAACCCGTCGAACCCTGCTGTGGTCTCTGAGATTGATGGTGAGGTCACCATGGGTAAGGTGAAGCGTGGTAACCGTGAGATCATCGTTACCTCTAAGACAGGTGAGCAGCGTAAATACCTCGTATCGCTGTCGAAGCAGATCCTAGTACAGGAGCACGATGCCGTTCGTGCTGGTACACCGCTCTCTGACGGTGTAATCACACCGGCTGACATCTTGGCTATCAAAGGCCCCACCGCCGTACAAGAATATATTGTGAATGAGGTACAGGATGTGTATCGTCTGCAAGGTGTAAAGATTAACGATAAACACTTCGAGATCATTGTACGTCAGATGATGCGTAAGGTTCAGATTAATGAACCTGGCGACACCTCTTTCCTCGAGCAGGAAATCGTCGACAAACTCGACTTCGCTGAGGAGAACGATCGAATCTGGGGTAAGAAGGTGGTGACCGATGCCGGTGATTCCGAGAATCTTCAGAAGGGACAGATCGTAACCTCGCGTAAGCTCCGCGACGAGAACTCGATGCTAAAGCGTCGTGACCTCCGTCTCGTACAGGTTCGTGATGCTGTACCCGCCACATCTACTCAGATTCTGCAGGGTATCACACGTGCCGCACTCCAGACGAAGTCGTTCATGTCTGCTGCTTCGTTCCAGGAGACGACGAAGGTGCTCAACGAGGCCGCTATCCGTGGTAAGGTAGACCATCTGGAGGGTATGAAGGAGAACGTGATCTGCGGTCACCTGATTCCTGCCGGTACGGGTCTGCGTGAGTTCGATAAGATTATTGTTGGTTCCAAGGAGGAGTATGAGCGTATTCAGGCTAACCGCAAGAATGTTCTTGACTTCGCTGAGGAGACCGTGCTTGACGAGAAATAATTTTCTTTTCATGAATACTGAAAGGGCGTTGTACAGTTAGCTGTACAGCGCCTTTTTGCCCAAAGATTAAATGTATGCAAAACGTGATACACTATGAACGAGAATAACAACAGACAGCAGGGACTGCAGATTGACCTGCCGCAGGATGTGGCACAGGGCGAGTATGCAAACTTCGCCATCATTACACATGGTTCAAGTGACTTCGTGGTTGACTTCGCCAGGGTGCTCCCTGGAGTGCCGAAGGCTCAGGTGTGCAGCCGTGTGATACTTGCCCCTGAACATGCTAAGCGACTGCTTGGCGCTCTTCAGGAGAATATCATGCGCTACGAGGCTGAGTTCGGAACCATAAGAATCCCAACTCAAGAACCGCAGACAATCGCCCCATTCGACCTTTCGAAAGGGGAGGCGTCGTAGGGTAATTATTGCTAATTAATTCAAAAAGTGTTATATCTTGTTAAATCAGACAGGGTGTAACGCTTTTTCTTTTTTATATATTAGGTGGTTTCGGAAAATAGTTGTACCTTTGCAGCCCGAAACGCCTCTTTAAGCGAGAAGCGGCGTGTAAAGTGCTGAATATAAACAGAATAAACATATTAAATTATTAAATTAAAAGTATTATGCCTACAATTTCACAATTGGTAAGAAAGGGCAGAAAGGTGATTGTTGACAAGTCAAAGTCGCCGGCTTTGGACAACTGTCCTCAGCGTCGTGGTGTCTGCGTACGTGTTTACACAACAACCCCGAAGAAGCCTAATTCGGCTATGCGTAAGGTAGCCCGTGTTCGTCTGACAAATCAGAAGGAAGTTAACTCTTACATCCCTGGAGAGGGACACAACCTGCAGGAGCACTCTATCGTGCTTGTTCGCGGTGGTCGTGTAAAGGACCTGCCAGGTGTACGTTATCACATTGTTCGCGGTACGCTCGATACAGCTGGTGTCGCAAATCGCACACAGCGTCGCTCAAAGTACGGAGCTAAGCGTCCTAAGGCTAAGAAGTAATGACCGGAGAAGGTTAGTCAGGCCAAACAAAGAAAAGTAAAAATCGTTTTGCTGGAGCGTCGGTTTTACCGACAGATGTTAAAAGGTTGAGTAAATACTCTCGTGTGAGTGTTGAAGAACAAGTAAGAACAGCCCAAGCAGAATTTAATCATTCAAAAACAAAATGAGAAAAGCAAAACCCAAGAAGCGTGTGATCCTGCCGGATCCCGTATTCAACGACCAGAAAGTGTCGAAGTTTGTGAACCATCTGATGTTTGATGGTAAGAAGACCAAGTCGTATGAGATCTTCTACAATGCACTGGAGACAGTGAAGGCTAAGATGAACAACGAGGAGAAGTCTGCCCTCGAGATTTGGAAGCAGGCCCTCGATAACATCACTCCTCAGGTGGAGGTTAAGAGCCGCCGTATCGGTGGTGCTACGTTCCAGGTTCCGACGGAAATCCGTCCTGACCGTAAGGAGAGCGTGTCTATGAAGAATATGATCTCTTTCGCCCGTAAGCGCAGCGGTAAGTCTATGGCTGACAAGCTTGCAGCCGAGATCATGGATGCCTATAACAACCAGGGTGGTGCCTTTAAGCGTAAGGAGGATATGCACCGTATGGCTGAGGCTAACCGCGCATTTGCTCACTTCAGATTCTAAGATAGGTTTAAGGTAAAGTAGTTAAAGGATAAACAAGAATGGCAAATCGCGATTTACATTTGACGAGAAACATCGGTATTATGGCTCACATCGATGCCGGTAAGACAACGACTTCTGAGCGTATCCTGTTCTATACAGGTAAGACGCACAAGATCGGTGAGGTACATGATGGAGCTGCAACGATGGACTGGATGGCTCAGGAGCAGGAGCGTGGTATTACAATTACCTCTGCTGCAACAACCTGTAACTGGACATGGAATAACAAGACATTCAAGATCAATCTGATCGACACTCCGGGACACGTCGACTTTACAGCTGAGGTGGAGCGTTCACTGCGCGTGCTCGACGGTGCTGTGGCTACATATTCTGCAGCTGATGGCGTACAGCCTCAGTCAGAGACGGTATGGCGCCAGGCCGACAAGTACAATGTGCCCCGTATCGGCTATGTTAATAAGATGGACCGCTCTGGTGCAGACTTCTTCGAGACTGTGCAGCAGATGAAGGACATCCTGGGCGCTAACCCTGTTGTTATCCAGGTGCCCATCGGTGCTGAGGAGAACTTCAAGGGTTTGGTAGACCTGATCAAGATGAAGGCTATCCTGTGGCACGATGAGACCATGGGTGCCGAGTATGATGTCGAGGATATCCCTGCAGACCTTGAGGCTGAGTGCGACGAGTGGCGTAATAAGCTGCTTGAGGCTGCTGCCGAGTACGATGAGGCTCTGATGGAGAAGTATTTCGATGATCCTAACTCAATCACAGAGGAGGAGATTATCGCCGCTATCCGTAAGGGAACCATCGCCATGCAGTGCACCCCGATGCTGCTTGGTTCTTCATATAAGAACAAGGGCGTTCAGCCCCTCCTTGACTATGTGTGCGCCTTCCTGCCGGCTCCTGTCGACGTAGAGGTGATCAAGGGTACCAACCCCAGCACAGAAGAGGAAGAGGATCGTAAGCCTTCTGAGGACGAGCCGACATCGGCTCTGGCCTTTAAGATCGCTACCGACCCGTACATGGGCCGTCTGGTGTTCTTCCGTGTTTACTCGGGTAAGATCACTGCCGGAAGCTATGTGTTCAACCCCCGTTCAGGTAAGAAGGAGCGTATCAGCCGTCTGTTCCAGATGAACTCAAATAAGGAGATCCCCATGGAGTCCATCGATGCCGGTGATATCGGCGCAGGTGTAGGCTTCAAGGATATTCGCACTGGTGATACTCTCTGCGACGAGGCACATCCTATTGTGCTCGAGTCAATGACCTTCCCCGACACCGTGATTTCTATCGCAGTTGAGCCAAAGAGCCAGGCTGATGTTGCTAAGCTCGACAATGGTCTTGCTAAGTTGGCTGAGGAAGACCCGACTTTCACCGTACGTACCGATGAGCAGAGTGGACAGACCATCATCTCTGGTATGGGTGAACTTCACCTTGATATTATCATCGACCGTCTGAAGCGTGAGTTCAAGGTTGAGTGTAACCAGGGTAAGCCGCAGGTGAACTATAAGGAAGCCATCACGAAGACTGTTATGGGTTATCGTGAGGTTTACAAGAAGCAGTCTGGTGGTCGCGGTAAGTTCGCTGATATCATCGTGAACGTTGGTCCGGTCGATGACGATTGGGATATCGCTAAGGACGGTGGCCTGCAGTTCGTGAACGAGGTCAAGGGTGGTAATATCCCCAAGGAGTTTATCCCCTCTATCCAGAAGGGTTTCGAGGCAGCCATGAAGAATGGTATCCTCGGTGGCTATCCGATGGATTCGCTGAAGGTCGTTGTCGTGGATGGTTCGTTCCACCCCGTTGACTCTGACCAGCTCTCGTTCGAGATCGCAGCCCAGATGGCTTATAAGTCTGTCTGCGCTCAGGCTAAGCCTGTGCTGATGGAGCCCATCATGAAACTCGAGGTGGTGACACCCGAGGAGAACATGGGTGACGTGATCGGCGACCTGAACAAGCGTCGTGGTCAGGTAGAGGGCATGGAAGAGGCTCGCAGCGGTGCCCGTGTCGTGAAGGCTCAGGTTCCCCTGTCAGAGATGTTCGGTTATGTGACCGCTCTTCGTACCATCACCTCAGGCCGTGCTACCAGTTCTATGGAGTACGATCACCATGCACCGCTCTCAAGCTCTATCGCCAAGGCAGTGCTCGAGGAGGTGAAGGGTCGTGCCGACCTCGTGTAAAAGAGACAATACGGAGTGCCGCTGAGTAAATGACTCTTTAGCGGCCTCCACTTTTCATAATCAATTATTAATAATTCAACAAATGAGTCAGAAAATTCGTATTAAGCTGAAGAGCTACGACCACAAACTCGTGGACAAGTCAGCAGAGAAGATCGTGAAGGCTGTGAAGGCTACCGGTGCTATCATCAGCGGTCCTATCCCCCTTCCCACACACAAGCGTATCTACACTGTCAACCGCTCTACCTTCGTTAATAAGAAGGCTCGTGAGCAGTTCCAGCTTTCAGACTACAAGCGTCTTATCGACATCTATAGCTCTACAGCTAAGACTGTTGACGCCCTGATGAAACTTGAACTCCCCAGCGGTGTTGAAGTTGAGATTAAGGTATAGTACCTCGCTGAGATATTATCGATCTTTACATAAATAACGGCAATCCAACATTCACGGATTGCCGTTTCTTTTTTATGCCTTTTTTCATATTATGTTATTGATATAGTAGTGGATGGAACAAGAAAGATATAAAAAATCTTAAATAATGTTATGGCTTAGAGGCAAAATGTTGTGTATCTTATTTATTATGTGTACCTTTGCACCCGCGAAAGTGCGTATTGCGCTGGCTTGTATGCTATCAATACTCTGATAAAGAGCGACTTAGCCTTCAAAAATGAAGCAGTTGAAGTTCCTTTTTAAGTGAGTTTGTATGCATCGGGAATAGCGAGATGACACTTAAAAAGAAACTTTATATATTAACAACATTATTAATTTTAAACTGAAATGCCAGGATTAATTGGAAGAAAAATCGGAATGACATCCGTTTTCAGTGCCGACGGTAAGAATGTGCCGTGCACTGTCATCGAAGCTGGTCCTTGTGTTGTAACTCAGGTTAAGTCTGTAGAGAAGGACGGTTATAAGGCCGTTCAGCTCGCCTTCGGTGAGAAGAAGGAGAAGAACACCACCAAACCTATGATGGGTATCTTCAAAAAGGCTAACACAACACCAAAGGCCCACTTGGCCGAGTTCAAGTTTGACGAGGAGTATAACCTCGGAGACACCATCACAGTCGACATCTTCGAAGGTGCCGAGTTTGTAGATGTTGTCGGTACGTCTAAAGGTAAGGGATTCCAGGGTGTTGTGAAGCGCCATGGTTTCGGTGGTGTAGGCCAGTCAACACACGGTCAGGACGACCGTCTGCGTAAGCCGGGTTCTATCGGTGCTTGTTCTTATCCCGCTAAGGTGTTCAAAGGAATGCGTATGGGCGGCCAGATGGGAGGCGACAGAGTAACAACTCAGAACCTCAAAGTGTTAAAGGTAATACCGGAGCACAACCTGATCCTTGTGAAGGGTAGCTGCGCTGGTTACAATGGTTCAACTGTAATAATCAACAAGTAAAGATGGAAGTTAGCGTATTGAATATCAAAGGTCAGGAGACCGGAAGAAAGGTAACTCTGAACGAGGCTATCTTCGGCATTGAACCTAATGACCACGTTCTTTATCTGGATGTTAAGCAGTATCTGGCCAATCAGCGTCAGGGTACGGCAAAATCAAAGGAGAGAAGCGAAATCTCTGGTTCTACTCGCAAGCTCGGTCGTCAGAAGGGTGGCGGCGGTGCCCGTCATGGTGACATCAACTCTCCGCTGCTTCGCGGTGGTGGTCGCGTGTTCGGTCCGACACCTCGTGACTATAGTTTCAAACTGAACAAAAAAGTAAAGGTTCTTGCTCGTAAGTCTGCTCTGTCTTACAAGGCCCAGGAGAATGCAATTGTAGTTGTAGAAGACTTCACCATGGAGGCTCCGAAGACTAAAGAATTTATAAACATTGCTAAAAATCTCAAAGTGGATGGTAAGAAGGTTCTCTTCGTTTTGTCAGGAACAAATAATAACGTATATTTGTCGGCTCGCAATCTGCAGGGTGCAGAAGTGATGGAGGCATCGACGGTCAATTCGTACAAAGTTTTGAATGCCGATGTACTTGTTATTTCTGAGAAGTCTCTGGAGACTATCGACAGTATCTTAAACAAATAAAGGAGACAATAAGATATGGCATTTATCATCAAACCTCTGGTCACTGAGAAGATGACCAAGATTACAGACAAGTCTTCTGTAGAAAAAACTTATAAGGTGAAGGGTGAAGAGAGAACCAAGAAGGCTGAGGCCAAGTATGGTTTTATCGTTCGTCCTGAGGCTAATAAGCTTGAGATTAAGAATGAGGTCGAGAGCATGTACAATGTGACAGTGATCGATGTGAACACGTGTCGTTATGCCGGAAAGCGTAGCTCTCGCTACACCAAGGCAGGTCTGATCAAGGGTCAGAAGAACGCGTTCAAGAAGGCTATCGTTACCTTGAAGGAGGGCGATACAATTGATTTTTATAGCAATATTCAATAATAGAAATGGCAGTACGTAAATTAAAACCCGTAACTCCGGGTCAAAGACACAAGATTATTGGCACGTTCGAGGATATTACTGCATCCGTGCCAGAGAAGTCTCTCGTCTTCGGTAAGCGTTCAACCGGTGGTCGAAACAACACCGGTAAGATGACTGTCCGCTATATGGGCGGCGGCCACAAGAAGAAGTATCGTCTGATCGACTTCAAGCGAGAGAAAGATGGTGTTCCAGCTGTAGTAAAGACAATTGAGTATGATCCGAACCGTTCGGCTCGTATCGCTCTGTTGTTCTACGCTGATGGTGAAAAACGTTACATTATTGCTCCTAATGGACTGCAGGTTGGTGCAACCCTGATGTCAGGAGCTGAGGCAGTGCCCGAGGTGGGTAATGCCCTTCCGCTCGCTAACATCCCCGTCGGTACCGTCATCCACAACATTGAGATGCGTCCCGGCCAGGGTGCCAAGCTCGTTCGTTCGGCTGGTAACTTTGCTCAGTTGACTTCTCGTGAGGGCAGCTATTGTGTGATTAAGCTCCCCTCAGGTGAGACTCGTCAGATTCTCTCCGCTTGTAAGGCTACTGTAGGTAGTGTAGGTAACT
>Ga0265298_10003692_pt1 | contig 20046 bp, 20 predicted proteins | sample AusTroGonzalo_MG_3_FD_193486 | JGI IMG/M metagenome (GOLD analysis project Ga0265298, IMG submission 193486) | Bovine rumen microbial communities from tropical cattle in Woodstock, Queensland, Australia - Gonzalo_01 | ecosystem: Host-associated > Mammals > Digestive system > Stomach > Rumen ... | reverse complement strand
CGGTCCAGCGGACTGTCTGCTGTGCGTGTGATTCGGGGAGTCGTGTGCAGACGCGGCGCACGTTTGTCTTTGGATGGAAGATCCAGTTGACTATCGACTGGATTATCCCAAGCGGGCAGAAACACTCGCAGAAGAGTCGCCCTATGATCGGCGTCAGCAGCAGGACGATGAGGAACCAGATGGTCGCCGCGGGCTGAATGCGGCAGGCGAGGTCGGTGTCGTAGCCAAAGAACGCGGCGGTGACCCAGGCGAGCATGGCGACGGCGACAAGCGCCTTTATGAGTTTCTTCGTCTTCATCGGCGGGCCTCCTCGTTCTTGAGCGAATCAATCCATTCGTCTATCAGCGCAAGCTCCTTCGGAATGTTGATCGACTGCGGGCAATGCGGATTGCATCTGCCGCAGCCGGTGCAGTGGTCTGCACGCCGCAGTTCCTCCGGGATGGCCTTTGCGTACATCTTGAGGACCTCTCGCGCGGAGGGCAATGTCTTCGCAGTCAGCACCGCGTTGCGGAGCGTCAGGATTGCCGGGATGTCTAGCCCGTAGGGGCACGGCATGCAGTAGTTGCAGTTGTTGCACGGGATGGTGTTGAGCTTGAGGAGCGCCTGCGCCGCGCGCTCGAGCGCGGCGAGCTCCTCTTCAGAGCACGGCTTCAGCGGCGATAACGTCTCGACGTTTTCCTCGATGTGTTCGGTGCGCGTCATGCCTGAGAGAATCGTCATGACGTTCGGATACGTTCCGCAGAAGCGAAGCGCCCACTTGGCGAGCGATGCCTCCGGGTCGAGGGGCGTCAGCTCCTTTGCAAGCGCATAGTTGTAGCGCGCAAGGCGTCCGCCGAGAAGGGGCTCCATGATGACGACAGGTATCTTCAGTGCAGTCAGGCGCTCATAGAGGTACTTCGCGTCGAGGTTGCGGTCGTTAGTCTCCTTCGCGTGGAGCCAGTCGACGTAGTTCATCTGTATCTGGCAGAAGTCCCATTTGTATTTCTCGTGGTTGTCGAGGCACCATTCGAACGCCTTGGGATCGCCGTGAAAGGAGAAGCCGAGGTTTCGTATGCGGCCGGCGGCGCGAAGCTCCGCACACCAGTCGAGCGCACCGTTTTCGAGATAGCGCTTGGAGAACGTCTTGAAGCCGCCGTTGCCAATGGCGTGGAGCAGGTAGTTGTCTATGTAGTCCGTCTTTAGGAATTTCAGCGAATTCTCGAACATCTCCTTGCACTTGACGAGGGGATACTGCTGCGGTGCAAAGTTGGAGAGTTTTGTTGCGATGAGGTAGTCTTCGCGCGAGTAGCCACTTGCCGCGAGGGCTTTGCCCAAGCAAGACTCCGATTCGCCGCGGCAATAGGCCGGCGACGTGTCGAAGTAGTTGACGCCGTGGTCGAGCATGTACTTGACCTGCGCATCGAGCGTCTTCTGGTCGATTCCGGACTTCGAGTAGCCATCTTGCGCCCAGGCGTTGGCGTGTCCGCCGTCTACCGTGGGCAGGCGCATTGCACCGTAGCCGAGCAGCGACACCTTCCTGCCTCGCGGATTTTCGCGAAGCGTCATTGTCCCTTTCGCGGTGTGACCAGCGCTGATGTTCGTCGTTGCCACGCCAATGCCGGCAAACGCGCTTTTGATGAAAGTTCTTCTGTTCATGTGTTTGTTCTTCCGGCGTTACTGTGAGACTTCGTCCCTACGGTGCATATTATACTATTTGGAGTTAACTCCTAGTCAATAGGGTAGTTTCAACTTTTTGCATTTCGAGGCCATAGCCGCGGCCTATTGCCGAGCGGAAATGTTTCCTATTGGCGTCGGTGCGGGGCGTCGTGGTATAATATGCGGCGAAAGGGCAGCTATGAAGATAATTGACGCGCATACGCATATCGGAAACTTCGGGTCGTGGGCGAGGTTCGACTTTGACCTCGCCCGTCTCAAGGAGCAGATGGCAGAGTTCGACATCGAGAAGACGCTTCTCACCGGCGCTGGATTCCACGACAACAAGTCGGTCATCGACGCCTTCCAGAAGGAACCGGACCTCATCGTGCCCGTCGCCTGGGTCAAGCCGGGTGGCGTAGCGGAACTTGCCGAGATCCGCCGTCTCGTCGAGCGCGAGGGATTCCACGCGATCAAGCTGCACCCGCTTTTCGACGCCTACTGCGCGGACGACACGTTCGTCGATCCTGTGCTGGATCTCGCGGAGGAGTTGAAGATCCCTGTGTTCATCCATAGCGGCCATCCGCCGTTTTCGCTGCCTTGGCAGATCGGCTGGCTCGTCGAACGCCATCCGAACGTCAAGGTCGTGATGCTGCACATGGGCCATGCCCACGGCGTATATGTCGACGCGGCTCTCAAGACGGCGCGGCGCTATCCGAACGTTTATCTCGACACGTCGGGCTCCCCGATGAGCGTGAAGATACGCGAGGCATACGACACCGTAGGTTCGGACCGCGTCCTCTTCGGCATCGACTCTCCGTTCCACGAGCCGAGCGTCGAGATCGAGAAGATTCGCGCAACGCACCTTCCGGAAGACGCGCTTCGCCGCATCTACCACGACAACGCGGCAAAACTGCTCGGACTTTGATGGTATAATATCCGCCATGTCTGACGGAATAGAGAGAGACGAAGCGCTGGCGCTTCTGAAGCCGGGGCGCAGAGAAGAGCTTCGCGAGCGCGCGCACGAGACGACGCTAAATTGCGTCGAGAAGCGGTTTGACTTTTGCTCGATCATCAACGCACGCTCGGGGCGATGTTCCGAGAACTGCAAGTGGTGTGCGCAGTCGGCGCATTGGAAGACTAGCTGCGAGACATACGGCTGGGTCGGAACTGAGGCATGCGTCAAGGCAGCGAAGGAAGCGGCGGCTAATGGCGCTGACAGGATCGGCATAGTCACCTCTGGTCGCACGCTTTCCCACGAGGATGTTGAGAATGTCTGCGTGGCATTGAAGGCGATGCGCGAAGCGGCGCCGAAAATCGGGCTTTGTGCCTCGCTCGGGCTGCTCTCCGAAGAGGACCTCGCAAAACTCAAGGCGGCGGGGCTCCAGCGCGTCCATTGCAACCTCGAAACCGCGCCGTCGCTATTTCCGTCGCTTTGCACGACGCATACGGCGGCCGACAAGCTTGCCACCCTGCGCGCTGCGAAGAAGCTTGGTTTTCAGATATGCTGCGGTGGAATAATTGGAATGGGCGAGACGGACGAGCAGCTCGTCGAGTTTGCCTTTGCGCTCAGGGAAATCGCGCCCGACTCGATTCCTGTCAATGTGCTCCACCCGATTGAGGGAACTCCGCTCGCTGATCGCGGCATTCTCGACCCAGAGCGAGTCGTCGATTCGGTCGCGATTCTGCGGCTCGTGAATCCGTCAACGCCACTTCGCTTTGCAGGCGGACGCCGCGACATGGCTGACGAGACGGCGGCGAAGTGCATCTATGTTGGAATGTCTGCGGGCATCGCGGGGCCCCTGCTCACAACGCCTGGCGCCGACTTCGACGACGACAGGCATCTTGCCGTTCAGGCTGGTTACTCCGTCGGTGCAAAGAAAGCAGTATGCTGACAACTTATATCATTGGATCGCTGGCGCTGATTGTAAAGCCCGGGCCGGATTTGACCTGCACCATCGCGACGGCGCTTTCAGATGGTAAGGCCCGCGCCGCAACGCTGATGCTGGGGCTCGTGGCCGGTTGTTGGCTTTGGATACTCCTCTTGACTGCGGGCGTCGCCTCGTTCTTCACCGCCCACCCTGCGACGATGTCCGCGATCCAGATCGCCGGAGCCGCCTATATTGCGTATCTCGCCTACGGAGCGTTTGCGGACGCGATTCGCAGCTTTCGCGCCGCGTCAACCGACGCGCTCCGTCCCGCGAGCGGGCGTGGTTTCCGGCTTTTCCTCCGCGGGATTGCGATGTCGATGTCGAACCCGTTGACGATTCTCTTCTTCCTTGCGTTCCTGCCGAGTTTCACGCGTCCCGACTCGACTCTTGCGCCAGCCGTGCAGACGCTTCTCCTTGGCACTCTTTTCTGCGCTCTTGTGCCTTTTATCTACCTCCCCGCGATTGTGGCCGCTGACTTCTTCCGCGCGAAACTTGTCGGTTCAGTGAAGGCGACGGCCACCTTGAAACTCGTCTCGGCTTTGATGCTCGCCGCAGTCGTCGTAGTCTTGGCGGCAAATATCTCTTTTTGATAGATTTTGGCTTAGGCGTCCCTAACCGAGCGGCGACGCAAAGTCGGCCACGATTTGGTATAATCTGCGGCGATGAAGATTTTGTTTGTTTGCCACGGGAACATCTGCCGCAGCCCAATGGCGGAATTCGTGATGAAAGACCTGCTCGCCAAGGCGGGGAGGTCCGATGTCGTCGTGGAATCTGCCGCGATGCACGAAGATGCGATCGGCTGCGACACGCACCGCGGCACGAGGAACAAACTCGATGAGAAGGGCATACCGCATCCGCGGCGCGAGGCGTGGCTCCTTACTGCCGAAAAGGCGTCAGAATACGACTTGATCGTCGGGATGGATCGCTACAACATGTCGGACCTTGAGTATTTCGTCCGCCCCGAGGACCGCGGCAAGCTGAAAAAGCTCCTTTCCTTCGCTGGGTTGAATCGTGATGTCGCAGACCCGTGGTATACCGGCAATTTCGACGAGACATACGACGATGTGCTTCGCGGCTGTCAGGCGCTCTTGGACAGCTTGCCTTTTTGCTATAATACTGGCCACAAGGGCAATCAAGAGGATTTCTAAGTGGCGAAGAAAAGCGGATTTGCGGTCAATATCGAATACGGGGCGTTGCGGCTCGCGTGCGGGCTCGTCAACGCCATTCCGTATCCGGTGGCGATGTGGCTCGCGTCGTTTGCAGCCGCTTTCGCGGTCCGCGTCCTTCGCTTCAAGCGCGCGCGGACGATGGAGCGAATCGTGTCCGTGTTTCCGGAGAAGACCAAACCTGAACGACTTCGTATCGCCGTCCGTTCGCTCGCGAACGTGCTCCAGACTGCCGTCGAGATGATACGAGCACCGCGCCTCACCCGCAAGTGGATGGATCGCCATGTCGTCGACGGACAGATGTACAAAGACCGGCTTCAATCATACGTGGACGAGGGGAAGGGCGTCGTGATAATGGTGCCGCACTCTGGCAACTGGTATATGGCCGCTTGGGTCATGGCCGCCTATGGGCTTCCTCTTTTTGCAATCGCGGCGAAGCAGCGCAACCCTAAGATCGACGCATGGATGAAACGGCAATATGGCGCGATAGAAGTCCTCGAGCGCGGTAGCGCGAAGACGCTTGTCGAGATAAAGGAGAAGCTTGAGTCAGGCCGCGCGTTCGCGATACTCCCCGACTTGCGCGTTCCCCAGCCCGATGTCGAAGTCGATTTCCTCGGCGGCAAGGCGAACGTGAGCCACGCGGGCGCGATGTTCGCCGTTAGGTGCGGCTCGCCAATCATCGTCGCAGTCATGCGCCGCGAGAACGGAAAGCACGTCTTCGACCATGTTGGAACTCTCCGTCCCGACCCCGCGGCGGGTGACAAGAAGGCGGAGGCAGCGCGTCTCACACGCGAGGCGATGAAGATGCTCGACGAGCGCATCAAGGCGCATCCCGAACACTGGTACTGGTACAACAAGCGGTGGCTGCTACAGCCGGTGGACGCAAGATGAAGAAGAAGCACCGTCTGCCGTTTCCGATCCTCTTTGAGGACGACGACGTAATCGTGATCGAAAAGCCAGCTGGGCTTCTCGCGACGCACACGAAGCTCGTCGGCCGTCTCGCGCGCGAAAGCCAGCTTACCGCAGAGAATCTCCTGAATGACTACGTCCGCAAAGGACAGGCGAAGTCGAAGAAGCGCGTGTGGCTCGTCCACCGCCTCGATCGCGAGACGAGCGGTGTCATGATGTTCGCGAAGTCCGAGGAGGTCGCGGAGAAATTCCGCGCAGACTGGGCGAGCCTCACAGAGAAGACGTATCTCGCCCGCGTCGGCGGATTGATTGAAGAGGAAAGTGGAACCTTCGAGTCCTATCTCCTTGAAGACGCCGACGGCTACAGGGTGCGCTCCGTCGCGGCGCCTGATGCGCGTCGCACATCGCGCGGCGCAAGGACTCCAAAGCTCGCGCGGACCGAATGGCGGCGGCTTTCCACGACCGACGGCACTACGCTCGTCGAGGTGAAGCTCAAGACCGGACGCAAGAACCAGATTCGCGTTCACTTTTCTGAGGCGGGCCATCCAGTGATAGGCGACGAGAAGTACGGTGGCGAGCGAGCGTCGCGGCTCTACCTTCATGCGCTGTCGCTTCGCTTCTGCCATCCGCGCACCGGCGAATGGCTCGAGTTCACTGCCCCATCCCCGAAAGGCCTCTCCTAATCACTAGCCACTAACCACTAGCCACTAGCCACTACCATGCCAGCTGTATTCTTCGACATTGACGGAACCCTCTTCGACACGCGCGCCGACCTCGCGGCGACGGTGAACCACACTCGGCGTGACTTCTCGCTCGCAGAGCTTCCGGTCGAGACTGTCATCACGCATGTCGGGCAGGGTGCACGGTATCTTCTTGAACATTCGATCCCAGAGGCGACGATTCCGTACGAGGAGCTGTGGAAGATTTTCCACAGCCACTATGCCGAGCACTGCTGCGAGACGGTCGTTCCATATCCGAATGTGCGAAGGACCCTCGACGAGCTCAAGGCGCGCGGGTGGCTTCTCGGCGTAAACACGAATAAGCCCAACTTCGCCGTGAAGCTCATCCTCGAGAAGTTCGGCATGACGCGGTACTTCGGCTCCGCGATTGTCGCTGGCGGCGACGGAGTGCCGCTGAAGCCGGACCCCCAGTCGCTGCGGGAGTGCGCGTCGCGTCTCGGCGGACATCGCCTCTCGTCTCACGACTGGATGGTGGGCGACAGCTGGACGGACATGCAGGCGGCGGCAAATGCAGGCGTGAAGGGCGCTTTCTGCACTTTTGGCTTTGGGCGGCTGAACGACTCGCGCTTCACTGTCAAGATCAACCGTTTTGAGGAATTGCTGCGCCACTTGAAAGCCGAAGAGTAAATATGGTAAAATATCTAATCATTTCAGTTGAAAGGAAGAATCAATCATGAAGATGACATGGCAGCCCTCGAAGATCAAGAGGAAAAGGAAAATCGGCTATCGCGCCCGCAAGGCGACTAAGGGCGGACGCAAGGTTCTCGCGTCCCGTCGTGCGAAAGGCCGCAAGCGCCTGACGCAAGTCTAAAGGCAGGGCGAAATGTCCACGCGGCTCCCCGGCGCGAAGTACAAGCGTGTCTTCGACCGGGGGCGTTCCATAAAGGGGCGTCTCCTCGTCGCGTGGCATCTTTCGTCACCCGACGCCGACCGGCAGGCCGGCGTCGTCGTTTCAAAGAAGAGCTTTCACGATGCGGTCGACCGCAATAGGGCGAAGCGCCTGATGCGCGAGGCCTATCGCTTGCTTGTGAAGAGCGGCGCGATGCCCGAGCGGACCGAGTGGGTTTTCATCGGGCGCTCCGCCCTTAAGGACAGGAAATGCCAGGATGTGATGGAGGAAATGGTGCGTCTCGCCTCTCGCGCATCGTGACGGCGCCGCTGATTCTGCTTGTCCGCGCGTATCAGGTAGTGCTGTCGCCGGTGATGGGCGGGGCTTGCCGATTCGAGCCGAGTTGCTCCAACTACATGATCGAGGCATTGAAGACGCATGGTGCGGTGAAGGGAACGCTGCTGGGGCTATGGAGGATATTGCGATGCCATCCGTTTGGCGCGCACGGCTACGACCCTGTTCCGCCGCGGGGAAGATGGAAAAACGATTTTATAGGAGAATGAGAGAGATATGAACAAGACAGAGAAAATCATTTGCCTTCTTTTGGGCGCTGCCCTCGCCTGGTATATTTGGGCAGAGATGGGGCGTGCAAAGGAACGTGCCAAGTATGCTGCAGAGCAGGCGGCGATTGCCGCGACGAACGTGACGGCCGAGGCCGTCGCGCCGCAACCTTCGGCTTCGGAGGCCAATGTTCCCGCGAATAGCGAGACCAACGCAGTTGCAAAGCCGGCTCCCGCTCTTCCCGCGACGCCCGAAAAGATTGTCGTTCTCGAAAACGACGAGCTGAAGCTTGAACTTTCAACTTGGGGCGCGGCTGTCAAGAAGGCGACGTTGAAGAAGTACGCGAAGGACCGCGGCGAAATCTCCGACGAAAACCCGCCTGTTGCCTTTGACTTCTCAGATTCGCCGCTCGGCGTGGGCGAGGTTGTAGAGTCGTTCGAGGTGGCCGAGGAAAATCCCGATTCCGTCCGATTCGTCAACGGCGGCAAGAGCCGCACCATCCGCCTCAGTGCTGATTACCGCATCACGCTCGAGGACGAGGGGATCGGTGGTTCCATTTCCCTTGGTCAGATGCGCATGGGAGACTCGAAGAACGACCTTCTTTCCGTCGACAGCTGGGCGATGGATACTGGCAAGGGCAAGGAGGGCGTGATCCACCACTGCGAGGGCGACTCTCCGCTCAAGGGCTATCTCGTCGGCGGGCTTTCGGGCGGCTGCAGCGGCTCGAAGAGCGCAGCGGGCATGCCTGAAGAGGCAGCGATAAAGTATCCGGGCGCACAGAAGTGGGTCGCGGTCAAGAACCGCTTCTTCGTTACGGCGTTCTGCTCGTCGACCGCGGCAAACGCCGGCTTCGACGCGACTGTCGCGCGCGACATGTCCGCCTCCAACTACCGCCCCGCGTCCGTCTTCGCAAAGGTCCGGCTCGCGGACGATGCGGCGAAGCGCACGAGTGTCTTCTACGTCGGCCCCAAGAAGCAGGCGCTTCTCTGGGATCTCGGCATGAAGGACGTGATGGAGTTCGGCATGTGGCGGTGGCTCTGCTATCCGCTCGTCTGGGTGCTCAACTTCTTCAACAACATGATCCCGAACTACGGCGTCGCGATCATCCTCCTCACGATCCTCGTCCGACTTCTCTTCTGGCCGCTTACGCACAAGTCGACGGTTGGCATGAAGAAGATGCAGGAGCTTCAGCCGAAGATGAAGGAGATCCAGGCGAAGTTCAAGGACAACCCGCAGCGTATGCAGCAGGAGACATGGGCGCTCTACAAGGAGTACAAGGTCAACCCGATGAGCTCGTGCCTGCCGATGCTTATCCAGATCCCCGTCTTCATCGCGCTCTTCAATGTCTTGAGGTCCGCCGTAGAGCTTCGCTATGCGCCGTTCCTCTGGATTGGCGACCTCTCCGAGCCGGAAGCTCTCTTCTCGAGTTGGTTCCCGTTTGGCGGGCTCAACATCCTCCCGATTCTGATGGCCGTCTCGACTGGACTTCAGAGCGCGTTCACGCCGGCGACCGGCGACAAGAGCCAGCAGAAGATGATGATGATCTTCATGCCGGCGATGATGCTCTTCATGTTCTATTCGTTCCCATCGGCGCTTTCGCTCTACTGGTTCCTCTCGAACCTCTTCTCGATTGTGCAGATGTGGATCATTCGTCGCCAGACGGCTGCCAAGACGGCCGCGAAGGGCGAAGTCCTCATGGGTGAGGTGATCGATCCGCCCGTCACGCGGCAGATGCGTCGCCACGGAAAGTGATTTGAGGGAGAGCAATGTCCGAAGGCGGCAGGACGAAGCTTGAGGCCAAGTGGGCCATCGCGCGCGACGCGATAGGCGGTGGCCGCCTCTCCGTCATAATGCCGGTCTACAACCTCGCGGACACGATAGAGCAAAATGTCGCTGAGACGGCGCGGCTTTTCGATTCCCACGGAATCAGGGCGGAGCTCGTTCCCGTCGACGACGGTTCTACTGATGGCACTGCGGCGGCGCTCGCCCGTGCGGCAGAGCCGAAGTACGAGCATGTCGTCGTAAAGCCAGTTATATGCCAGAGGAACGGTGGCAAGGGCGCCGCGCTAAGGGCGGGGTTTGACGCGTCGACTGGCGAATACGTGATGCTGCTTGACGGCGATCTCGACATCAATCCGAAGCAGACGCCGTGGTTCTTCGAGGCGATGGTCGAGAAGGGCGCAGACATCGTAATCGGCTCGAAGCGCCACAAGAGAAGCGTCGTGCAGTATCCGTGGCATCGCCGTTTCGTGAGTTGGGTCTATTTCACGCTCGTCAGGATCTTCGTCGGGCTTCCGATAACCGATACGCAGACTGGCATGAAGCTCTTTCGCCGCGAAGTGCTTGGCGAATCGCTCGGACGCATGCTTGTCAAGACGTATGCGTTCGACCTGGAGCTTCTCGCCATCGCCCACCAGCGCGGCGCGAAGATCGCTGAGGCGCCTGTCGTGATTCGCTTCGGCAACAAGTTCGGCGCGTTAAAGGCGAACACGGTAAAGACAATGGCGCTCGACTCGCTCGCCGTCTTCTACCGTTTGCGCGTCCTTCGCTACTATGCGAAGGCCGAGGTGCCGCCGAAACTCGACCACGATCCGCTCGTCTCGGTGGTGATCGCCTGCCCGCGCGGCAGCTGGATGCTCGACGAGTGTCTTGCCGCGCTCGGGAAGCAGTCGTACCGCAATTTCGAGGTGATAGTGCTGCCGGATGGGGAATTGTCCGGGCAGAGCCCGGACATCAGGACTGGGGAGCTGAGTAGCTTTCAACTTTCAACTTTAAACTTTAAACTTTCAACTCTCCCTACCGGCAAGGTGAGGCCTGCGGAGAAAAGGAATCTCGGCATCAAGGCGGCGAAGGGCGAGATTATCGCGTTCATTGACGACGACGCCTATCCCGACGCGCACTGGCTCGAATACGCCGTCCGCTATTTCGGGGATGAGACGATTGGCGCCGTCGGCGGTCCTGGAGTGACGCCGCCGGGCGATTCGTTCCTCGCGCGCATGGGCGGGCGCGTGTACGATAATCTGCTCGTCTCGGGTAACTACCGCTACCGCTACAAGGCGGGTGGCGTCAGACGCGACGTTGACGACTACCCGAGCTGCAACCTCTTCGTCAGGAAGTCGCTTCTTGATTCCTTTGGCGGCTACCGCACCGACTTCTGGCCGGGCGAGGACACGCTTCTCTGCAAGGACATAGTCGACGCCGGCAAGCGCATAGTCTACGACCCCTGGGTCGTCGTGTGCCACCACCGCCGTCCTCTTTTCGGGGCTCATTTGCGGCAGCTCGGCCGCTATGCGTTCCATCGCGGCTATTTCTGCAAGCGCTATCCGTCCAATTCGCTTCGGCTTTCGTATTTCATTCCGACGCTCTTTGTCGCGTATCTCTTCATCTGGGCGATTCTCGTTGCGATCCCGCAGCCGGGCGTGATGTCGGTGGAGCTGTTCTGTATCTGGCAGGGGATCATTTCGGTGCCGATGCTCGTTTACATTCTCCTTGTCTTGCTGACTTCCTTCTCGCTCAATCCCGCGGTTTGGATCATAACGCTCTGCGGCGTTCTTGCCACGCATGTGACTTACGGCGTCCGCTTCCTTGGCGGGCTCCTTGCGAAAAAGGCCCCCTGCGAGTTCATCGGCAAAGACCACGCCTGACGCATAGGGCCTGCGTTTTTTGGTATAATAAGCGCAATGTATTCCGACATACCGCTTTGGCTCTCGATTGTGATGATCATCGGGGGGCTTGTTGCCCTCGCATGGTCGAGCGGCGTGTTTGTCGACGGCGCGGCTCAAGTAGCCAAGGCGCTCGGCATTTCTCCGTTCGTAGTGGGCATGGTCGTCATCGGTTTCGGGACGAGCGCGCCAGAGCTTTGCGTAAGCGCCTTGTCGGGGCTTTCGGGGCATGCCAACCTCTCGCTCGGCAACGCATACGGCAGTTGCATCTTCAATGTCGCGGTGATTCTCGGCGTCTCGGCGTTCATCTGCCCGCTCGTTGCGCGGCCGTCAACAACACTTGTTGCAGGCCCTGGGCTTGTCGCCATATCGCTCTTTTCGATGTTCGTTCTCCGCGATGGCCGTTGCACGCGCCTCGACGCGGGGATCCTTCTCGTTGCCTTTCTCGTCCTTTTGCCGCTCTACTGCTGGTACGACCAGCGCACGAAGGGCACGGCGTCGGAGAGCGCAGCATCCTCGCCAGATGTGGGCAAGAAAGGCCTTCCGCTCGCCGTCGTCAAGGTGCTTGTCGGGCTTGCCGTTCTCGTCGGCTCGTCGCATATCCTCGTGTGGGGCTCTGTCGACCTCGCAAAGACGCTTGGCGTTTCCGACCTGATGATTGGGCTCACCATCGTCGCCGTGGGCACTTCGCTCCCGGAGCTCGCGAGCGCCATTGCCTCGGCGCGTCGCGGAGAACACGAGTTTGTGCTCGGCAATATAATCGGTTCAAACCTGTTTAATACACTTGCGGTCGTGGGGCTTGCCTGCGTGATCTCGCCGGTGGATGAATTCTCGCCATACGTCCTCAGGCGCGACCTTCCGCTAAACGCGCTGCTTTCGCTCTCCATACTCCTTTTCGGCCTTAACTGCCGGAACCCGAGGGAGCCGGGGAGGATTCGTCGCCGCGAGGCCACGGTCTGGCTTCTCGTCTTCGTCGGCTACTCCGTAGTGATGTTCCTCCAGGAGACGGGGCGGCTGTAGACCTTTAGCAACAAAAAACGGATAACCATGTCAAGAGTAATAGCAATAGACGGACCGAGCGGCGCTGGCAAGAGCTCCGTGTCGCGCATCGTCGGCAAGAAGCTCGGCTTCCTCCACGTCGATTCGGGCGCTCTCTACCGCATCATGACTTGGCAGGCGCTCGTCAGGAAGGTCGATACCGATAATCCCGACGCGGTCGCGGCATTTGCGCCGACTGTCGAGATCGAGTGCCGTCCAGAGAATGGCGCAATCGCCTACTACGTCGGCGGCGAGCTGCCGGGCGACCGCATCCGCACCCCTGAGATCAACGCCCACGCTTCGCAGGTTGCGACGGTGAAAGCTGTCCGCGACAAAGTCACAGCGCTCCTTCGCGATATGACGCGCTTCGGTGACCTCGTAGTCGAAGGTCGCGACATAACGACCGCCGTGTTCCCCGACTCTCCCGCTCGCTTCTACCTCACGGCGTCCGCCGAGGCGCGCGCCAGTCGCCGCCAGAAGGAGGAGGTCGAGAAGGGGATCGCCAATCAGTCTGCCGCAGCAGTAAAGGCGTCGCTCCTCGCGCGCGACGCGATAGATTCTACTAGAAAGTATGCTCCGCTCAGGAAGGCGGACGGTGCAATCGAAATCGACTCTTCCGACCTGACGCTCGAGCAGGTGGTCGACATAGTGGTGGAGAAGGTCCATGAAGCTTTCAATTAAGATCTGCCTAATCATCCTTGCCGCGTATTTTGCCGCTGCCGTCTATGGCGAGGTGCAGTATCGCGTTGCCCTTGCGCGCGACGTGACGCCGGCCTACAATGTCGTCAACACCAAGGAGCGCTACCAGCCGCCGTCAGCCGAACACTGGCTTGGCACCGACAATCTCGGGCGCGACGTGGGGCTTCGTCTCGTGCAGGGTACGCGCATCGCGTTCCACGTCGGCATCATGACGTCGCTCATAGCGATTCCGCTCGGCGTCTTTCTCGGGCTTCTCGGTGGCTACTTCGGCGGGAAAGTCGACTCGGTCGTCGTGTGGCTATGCGCGACAGTCGCGTCGATGCCGGGTCTTCTCTTCATCCTTGCGATCTCTCTTGTCGTCGGGCAGGGGCTGATGGGGTTGTATCTCGGCATTGGTTTCACTACGTGGGTTGGCGTCTGCCGTACGATTCGCGCCGAGGTGATGAAGCACCGCGACCGCGCCTACGTCCAGGCGGCGAAGGTGCTAGGGTATTCGCATCTCAGGATAATGTTCCGACATATCCTGCCGAATGTCGCGCATATCGTCCTCATCCAGTTCTCGATACGCTTCCCGTCGGCCGTCGCGACGGAGGTGTTCATTTCGTTCCTCGGCATCGGCGTGCAGGGCGAGCCGTCGTGGGGCGTTATGATAAACAACGCGCGCGCGCGTCTCTGGCAGGGTGTCTGGTGGGAGATGACTTTCACGACGCTTGCGATTTTCGTGCTCGTCCTCGTCTTCAATCATCTCGCAGACTTCTTGCGCGACCGTCTCGATCCCGCGCTTCGCAGCGAAAGGTGACAACATGAACAAGTTCCTTTTCTCGATGTTTGCTGCTGTTTCGTGGCTCGTCGCACTAGCCGAGCCGTGCGTATTGGAAAAGGGCTACAAGCCGCAAGCCAAACAGTCTGTTGACGAGGTTGCGTCGCTACTCGGCGAGCTTTCGTTGGAAACACCAGCCGAGCAGCAAGCCGCCGAGGCGCAAGCTGTGACACCCGAGCCGCAAGCTGCCGAGACTGCCGCCGGCAAGATGCCGGCTCCCCCAGTCACGGCCGATCCCCCAGTCACGGCTGTTCCCTCAGTCACGCCAGCAGATTCCCCAGTCACGGAGACTGTAACTGGGAAAGCCGGCATCTTGCCGGCGACAATGCAGGAGGATGCCCCTGTTAATGAGACTGTAACTGGGAAAGCCGGCATCTTGCCGGCGACAGTGCCCGCAGATACCTCAGTCACCAATGCCGAGTCGCAAGTCGAAGAAACTCTTCCAAAGAAGCCCAAGGAAAAGAAGTTGACTGGTCGCCCTGCGAAGATCACTTCGGACACCACTGTCTACAATCGCAAGGAGGGCATCGCGAGCTTCGAGGGTCATGTTCACGTCGACGACGAGCAATATCAGATGCACGCGGACCGCGTCTTCCTCTTCTTCGATGTCGACAAAGATTCCAACTCGACAAACGTCGTGCGCCGCGCAAAAGCCACTAACGATGTGAGCCGCGCCGCCGGCGATGTCCGCCGCGTGGTGGCGATAGGAAACGTCGCGATGACGAACGACGCGCACCGCGCGTATGGCGCGAAGGCGACTTATTCAAAGAAGAACGGCCTTGTCGTCCTCTATTCGGGCGACGGCATCACGGCCGAAGTGCGTGACGAGTCGAAGGCGCAACCGCAGATCGTGCGCGGCAAGCGCATCCGCTTCTGGATCGACTCCGAACAGGTAGAGGTCGACGAGGCAGACCTCACGGGCGCAGGACCATCGGGCGGCGTCGGCACGCTGAAGAAGGCCCTCGGCAAGTAGCGACTCTGCGTTCTCTGCGTCTCAGCGGCTCTGCGTTAGAAATCAACTTGAACATCTAATAAATCAACCACCTGACTATCATGAGCGAAAAGATCACAATGAAGGACGGGAAGCTTTGTGTTCCCGATAACCCAGTTATTCCCTACATCGAGGGCGACGGCACAGGCCCCGACATTACGCGCGCTGCGATGACGGTGTGGAACGCCGCGGTCGAAAAGGCATACGGCGGCAAGCGCAAGATCGAGTGGAAGGAAGTCCTCGCCGGCGAGAAGGCGTTTAAGCTGACTGGCGAGTGGCTTCCGCAGGCGACGCTCGATGCGTGCCGCGAGAACCTCGTCTCCATCAAGGGCCCACTTACGACTCCGGTCGGTGGCGGAATCAGGTCCATCAACGTCGCGATGCGCCAGGAGCTCGATCTCTACGTGTGCCTTAGGCCCGTCCGCTGGTTCAAGGGAGTTCCCTCCCCTGTGAAGCGCCCCGAGCTTACCGACATGGTGATCTTCCGCGAGAACACTGAGGACATCTACGCCGGCATAGAGTGGATGAACGGCACGCCCGAGGTCGAGAAGGTCAAGGCGTTTCTCCTTGGCGAAATGGGCGTAAAGAAGATCCGCTTCCCGAAGACTGCATCGATCGGCATCAAGCCCGTCTCGCTTGAGGGCACCGAGCGCCTTGTGAAAGCGGCTCTCGACTACGCGATTGACAACGACCGCAAGTCGGTGACGCTCGTCCACAAGGGCAACATCCAGAAATTCACCGAGGGCGCGTTCCGCGACTGGGGCTATAAGCTTGCGCAGCGCGAGTACGGCGCGACCTTGGTCGACAAGGGGCCATGGTGCGAGTTCAAGAACCCTAAGACTGGCCGCATGATCACGGTGAAGGACTGCATCTGCGACGCGTTTCTCCAGCAGATTTTGACGCGCCCCGCCGAGTACGACGTGATTGCGACTTTGAACCTGAACGGCGACTACGTTTCCGACGCTCTCGCCGCGACTGTCGGCGGCATCGGCATCGCGCCCGGCGCGAACATCAACTACCAGACCGGTGTCGCAGTTTTCGAGGCGACACACGGAACGGCGCCGAAGTACGCGGGTCTCGACAAGGTCAACCCCGGCTCGCTCATTCTCTCCGGCGAGATGATGCTCCGCTACATGGGCTGGACCGAGGCCGCGGACAAGATCATCGCTGCGATGGACAAGGTGATCGCCGCGAAGACCGTCACTTACGACTTCGCCCGCCAGATGGAGGGCGCTACCGAAATCAAGTGCTCTGAGTTCGGCGATGCCCTCGCGAAGACGATGTAAACTTCTACTGCTGACCCCGCCGCTGCTGCAGCCGAATACGCCCTATCCGGCGACGATGCACCTGGCGGGGTACTTGAAGTCGCGCGGGTTTGATGTTGCCCAGCGCGACCTCTCGATAAAGGTCGTTCGCGACGTTCTTCTTGGATACGGCGACGAGACTACGGGCGAGCTTCTCGAGTTCCTCGGCGGCCCCGCGCCCGTAGAGGCGAAGCGCAAAGCGAGCGAGGCGATTGACGAGCTTGCCATCTGGATACGCGACAACGTCGATCCCGACTTCGGCTTCTCGCGCTACGCCGAGCACCTGTGTCGTGCCGTCGCCGACTTCGGCGAGCTCGAGCGCAGGATACGCCGTCGCGGAGTGATCGACAAGCCCCTCGAACGCCACCTCAAGGCGGCGATGGAAGAGACGAGACCGACGATCGTAGGCATAACCTGTCCGTTCCCGGGGACTCTTGTCGCGGCGTTCAAGATCGCGCGCTACATCAAGCGTCGCTATCCTGGCGTTCGGCTCGTGCTTGGCGGCGGCTATGTCTCGACGGAACTTCGCGAGATGACGGACAGGCGGCCTTACAAGTACTTCGACGAATTCCAGCTTGACGAGGGATATGTTCCATTTGCGAATCTGCTCGGAGACCGCAAGGCGAGCGCGGCAGATGTGCCGCTGTTCGTGAAGCCGGACTACGACGGCATTGACTGGAGCGAGTATTTTGACGTCGCTGAGACCGACAACTTTGTCACGAACCTGTGGAACTGCGGCAAGTGGGTGAAGCTCGTGATGGCGCGCGGCTGCTATTGGCGGAAGTGTGCGTTCTGTGACGTGAAGCTTCCCTACATCGGGTGTTTCCAAATGCCCAAGGCGGCAGAGATCGTCGACGCGATAGAGGAGTTCTTCCCCTCTTTTCTTTCCGGCGTCCACTTCGTTGACGAGGCGATGCCGCCCGCCCTCGTTTCGGCGGTTTGCGACGAGATCTTGCGGAGAAAGCTCGAAGTCGAGTGGTGGGGCAACATCCGCTTCGACAACGCCTTTACGCCTGCGCTCGCGAAGAAGATGGCGCGGGCGGGGTGCATTGCGGTGACTGGTGGGCTCGAGTGCGCGAACGACCGTCTTCTCAAGCTGATGAACAAGGGCATCACGTGTGCGTCGGCGGAGAAGGTGCTAAGGGGCTTCAAGGCGGCGAAGATATTCGTCCACGCCTACCTTATGTACGACTTCCCGACGGAAACGAAAGAGGAGCAGAAGGGCGCAGAGCGGTACGTAAAGTCGCTCGCGAAGAAGGGGCTCATACAATCGTGCTTCTGGCACCGCTTCGCGCTTACCGTCCACTCGCCAATCGCGCGCGATCCGGAGAAATTTGGTATAATCGTAAAACCACTGAAGTCCAACTTCGCGAAAAACGAACTGGAGTATGTCCGCAAGAATAGACCACGAATCACGTCGGCTTGAGATCGCCTCCCGGGCGATGAAGCTCTTTTCTCAGGTCGGCTACGACAACGTGACGCTCATCATGATAGCGTCGTCGGCTGGCGTTGCCCGCACGGTCCTCTACCGCTATTTCCGCTCGAAGCGAGAAGTCCTCGATGCGGCGATCCTCGCGGCGACGCGGCAAATCATGAAGGACTGCAAGGCGGAGATTGCGAAGCGCGGCAAGGCGGCAGACCGCCTCGCGATGGTCTGCTTCCACGTGGCTGACGTTCTCTTTGAAAAGAAGGAGTTCATGTCGGCGATCTTTGACTTCGTCCTTTCGATGGTTCGCGCTGGCGAAGACATGAGCGCTCGCATTACGCGCTTTACGGGCGGAATCAAGGCCGTGTTCGTGAAACTTGTCACCGAGGGCGTCATGAAGGGTGAGTTCCTTCCCGAAGTCGACCCAGAGCGCACGGCCGAGGGGTTATATGCGATTCTCGAGTCGTGTGTCCTTAGGATTGTCCTCGGCACCGAGTCGAATTCTGCGAATGTCAAGGTCCGCGTCTCCGATATGATCCGCTCAATCTCCGTATAAACTTGTTGTTGCCATAGATACTGTGCTATTTTTTTATCTAAAACGGTATTTCGAGTTTTAACGCAGAGGCGCAGAGACGCAGAGTACGCGGAGTTTTTCCGTAGCTTTTGCAGAGCTATCGCCTTGTTGACACCAACTTTTACTCTCAGTAAATAGTGAAAGTTCATAATTGTAAATTGATTTATATAGTTCGCCATTTCTTATGAAAGTTGGATATCTCTGCGCACTTTGCGCCTCTGCGCCTCTGCGTTAAAATGGCGCACAAAATGACTAATCTTGGTAAAAACTACCTATTTGAAAAAATCTTAACATACCCCATTGACGTTTGCGACAGAAAAGCATATAATGTCACACTGTTACACCTAAACAGGTAATAAACACATTATCAACAAGGAGTAAACATAAAATGAAGAAGCTTCTGGCACTGACTATGGCGGTTCTCGCGGTATCGGCTGCGTTTGCGTCTGGTTTTGCTCTCTATGAGCCAACGGCCATCGGCACATCCTATGGCGGGGCATTGCTCGGAAAGGGTCTTGACGGCTCTGCGAACTCGATCAACCCGGCGACGCTCGACGACATTACAAACATCACGGTACAGGTTGGCTTTGTTACGGAGCACCCGCGCGGGCGCATTCGTATCTCTCGTGACGGCAAGCAATACAAGTGCTCGCCTATGGACCCTGGCTTTTTCGTCCTTCCTCACTTCCAGGTTGTCGCACCTGCGCTCTGGGGCTTTACGTTTGGTCTCGGCGTTACGCCCGAATACGGCCTCGGCACGCGCTACTCCCATGACAGCCTTATGACCTGGAGCTCGAAGCAGACGACGATTGAGGGCTTCGTCATCAACCCGAACGTCTCCTACCGCATCACCGATGACTGGTCGATTGGTGCAGGCGCGCGTCTTCTCTACTTCGACTTCGAGCAATATTCTTATCCGATGGCGTATCTCGCCGACGTCAACCCGCAGTATGGGTCGATTCGCAACCACCTGCACGGCAACAACGGCCTTTCCTCGTGCGGCTGGCAGATCGGTACTCGCTACAAGATACTCGAAAACCTATCCGTCGGCGCGGTCTACAAGTCCAAGATCGATACGCGCGTGAAGGGCCACTCGAACGTTCGCATGCCGGGTTACATCTCAGGCGGCGCGGCGGCGGCGAACCTCGACATCCCGCAGTCTATCGCCGCGGGCATCAACTGGGACATCACGTCCGACTGGCACCTCGGTGCGATGGTTTCGTGGACCGACTGGTCTTCGCTCGACACGCTTCTCTTCCATCTGCCCGCCTCGCAGGGCAACAAGAACATCAAACTGAATTGGCACGATAGCTGGCGCGTCGGCATCGCCCCGTCCTGGGATTTCGCGAAGGATTGGACTGCCGTCGTCTCCTACGTCTACGACACGAATGTCTGTTCGTACGAGCAGCAGTCCACGATGCTTCCCCCCGGCGACCGCCAGATCGTGAGTGGCGGCATTTCGTGGCGCATTACCCAGAACTTCCAGATAGACGTCACTTACGGGCTTGTCATAATGGACGCGAAGAGCATGCACATGAAGGATGCTCTTGGGCGCAACTACCGCATGGAGTGCCGCCACGGCCTCTCCCATGCGGCTGGCTGCACCCTCACCTACCGCTTCTAATCAGCGAGGCGGGGGAGCGAAGGTCCGAGCGAGTGGATACGGCGTATTCGCCGAGGGTCCACGAGCAACCATAATTCTTGAATTTCTTTTTTTGCGCGTCTGCGCTGGGAGAAGATAGCAAGGCTGGGAGAAGATAGCAA
>Ga0265298_10003690_pt1 | contig 20054 bp, 24 predicted proteins | sample AusTroGonzalo_MG_3_FD_193486 | JGI IMG/M metagenome (GOLD analysis project Ga0265298, IMG submission 193486) | Bovine rumen microbial communities from tropical cattle in Woodstock, Queensland, Australia - Gonzalo_01 | ecosystem: Host-associated > Mammals > Digestive system > Stomach > Rumen ... | reverse complement strand
AATAATTCAGAAAAAATAAAAAATAATGCTTTGTCTGCTGACCAGGCTGTCAATGCAACCGGATCTGCTGATAATCTGCCTGTAAAGCGAAAGGGAAGGCCGAAAGGATCTAAAAACAGCGTCAAAACAACCAGGCCTGATAAAAAAGTTATGTTAACGGAAGAGGGCGACAACCGGAAATTCCTGCTACATGATAACCGGCTGTCTGCTTTACCTGCTATCGACATAAACAACACTTCACAAGTACAGGACAGGATAAACCTGTATTTCTCTATTTGTGCAGAGGATGATATAAAGCCCTCTGTCGCTTCTTTCGCATTGGCTTTTGATATCAGCAGGTTCGATTTGTTCAATTGGTTAAACGGCAGATCTAAGGGAATAACAAACAGTTCATGCTTACTCACCATTAAAAGAGCCTATGATAGAATTAACAGTTATTATGAACATATGATGAATACAGGAAAGATAAACCCTGTAGCAGGTATATTCCTCATGAAAAACAACATGGGATATAAAGACACTACAGACCATGTAATAACAGCTAACACGAATACAGATCCAACTAGCGATGATATCAGCAGTAAAGCAGGGTTATTAGACTAGTTATAGACTCAATCTATAGCAAGCAACTATTCGTAAAATTACTGTTTAGCGAATAGTTGAATAGCGCTTGTTATACTATATATTGTATTATAGCAATATAGCATACTATATATTGATTTTAACTTAAACAATGCATAACTGTATGCATATATAACTATACCCTATTCATTTTTTAACGGATCTATACAAGGCAAAAAGTAGGTAAGGCATATATATGTTTGCCTGGTTATTATCTGCTGTTTATCACTGTTTATATCATGATATGACAAAATGCTGTATTACTATCTGCCTACTATCTGTTTATAGCTGTCTGCTATCTGTATCAGGATCTGTCTATCTGCTATACCTGGTATAAGCCTGGTATAACTATAGCTATACCCCATGGGGAAATAATAATAGCTAGTTCAGAGCAAGGTGATCTAGTAAATAAATTTTATATAAAAAGAGTTAATATATAAAAGCATAGGTATAGTAACAATACTAGTAAATAAATTTTATATAAAAAAGGGTATATAGTTAGTAGCATACAGGTAGTAATAAATATAGAGTATATAGCTAATAGTAAGCAGGTAGTAGTAATAGCTAATATGGGGTAGTACATATACTGTTAAAGTGATAGCAGATAATGATACTGCTAAGAATAGACTAGAAATAAAAAGGGAGTAGATAGATAATAGCTATAGTAGTTGAAATATAAGGGATAATAGCTATAAATAGCTAATAAAAAGAGAGTTATTCTTTCTTTTCTTTGATACTTTCTTTTCTTTCTTAGCCTACGGCACAGTTATATATAACTAGAGAATAGCTAATAATAGACTACATACTGCCATAGAATATCTATAAGGGGTGAAACTGTAATGACAGATCTAGAGAAGATGATAAAAAGCTACGGTATATTCATGGGGAGGAGTGATTATGAGTATGCGTATTATGCGTTAAAGAAAGCATGGGAGATAGAGCAGAGTGATACTGTATACAAGTATATTAAAGAGTTCAGGTCTGTTATCAACCATGTAGTAGGGGCGCAGGAGATCGTGAAGAGGGCATATCTGATTACTGCCAGGGATGTGTTTGATGACTTCATGATCTATTTGGAGTGGGACAGGCCGTTGGCGCAGCAGTATTGGTTGCCGAGGAGGAAGAAACTACTGCCTGTGGCACAAGCATTGCAGGATCTTGAGAACGGGAATCTCGATGAACTGTTTCTGAGTATGCCACCAAGGGTAGGGAAGACAACGCTTGTACTGTTCTTTGTTCTGTGGATTATCCTCAGGGACAGTGAGAGGAGCAATCTTTACTGCTCGTATACGGACAGTGTGGTCACAGTGTTCTACAAGGGTCTGCTTGAGATCCTGAATGACCCTATCACGTACCTGTGGCGAGAGATCTTTCCTGAGTGCAGTGTCGCTTCGACAAACGCAAAAGACTTACTGCTTAACATCAACCGTGAAAAGCGGTATGCATCCTTTACAGGCCGGTCGCTTTACGGAACCCTGAACGGTGCTTGCGATTGCAACGGGTATGAGATAGCAGATGACCTTATCTCCGGTATCGAGGAAGCCATGAATAAAGACCGTTTGCAAGCTGCATGGTCGAAAGTTGAGAACAACTATCTGCCCCGTGGCAAGGAAACAGCGAAACACCTTTGGATAGGCACTCGCTGGTCGCTTATTGATCCTCAGGGTATGCGTGTTGAACTGCTTCAGAACGAGCCAAAGTTCGCTACTGTCAGGTGGAAACAGATCAATGTTCCTGCCCTGAACGAGAATGACGAGTCTAACTTTGACTATGCGTTTGATGTCGGTTTCAGTACGGAAGCATATCAGCAGAGAAGGGCATCCTTTGAGCGGAACAACGATATGGCATCCTGGTATGCTCAGTACCAGGGGAAGCCAATTGAGCGTGACGGCGCAGTGTTCTCACCGGAGGACTTGCGTTTCTTCAACGGTGTACTGCCTGAAGCAGACCCTGACCGTATTTTCATGGCAGTAGATCCTGCATGGGGTGGAGGGGACTTTGTTGCTGCTCCTGTCTGCTATCAGTACGATATGGACATCTATGTTCTCGATGTAGTCTATGACAACAGTGACAAAAAGACTACTCAACCGCATATTGTCGATACTGCTATCAGGCATAATGTCCAGGCAATCCGTGTTGAAGCGACAAAAATGACAGCTGAGTACGCTGACGGCATTGACGAGGAACTAAAAGCCAAGGGCCACAGGGTGAATGTCGAGAAAACAACCAAGCACTACACCGGAAACGGCAAACAACAGCGGATTTTCGACAAGGCCCCTGACATCCGTGAGCATATGATCTTCCTGGAAGAGGGCAAGAGAAGCAAAGAGTATGAACTGTTTATGCAAAACGTATACAGTTTCTCCATCAATGGTAAAAATAAACACGATGACGCTCCTGATTCCCTCGCAATGGCTGTCAATATGGCATTCTTTGGCGGTAACGAACTGAAAATCGTCAAGCGGATGTTCTAAATACGAACGTTTTAGCATGTTACATAGCAGAATGTTCGGAATTTTGCCAAAGCACTAAGTAAAATAGAGGAAATAACCACGATAACTATTGACAATTGTATTTTGTTTGTTTTATATTTCACTTGAGAACTTTTCCATAGGTTCTTTTCCTCCTATCGCACAGGGCAGGAATGCACCCTCCTGCTCTGTGTGGGAGGTAGCAGCGCATGATTGCGATTTAGTTCGTGATTGTGCGCTTTTTTCTGTTAACGGAGGTGAAAAGAATGTCGGAGAATCAGAGAACGAGCGAAGATAAGCAGAAAACTCAGCGGATGCCATCTCGCAATCTGTTTGGCAGACGAATCATCTTCTCGACAGAAGAAACGATCAGCGATTCCAACATCGTGAACGTGGTCGAACAGGCTTTTCTGAAGCACCTTGTCAACAGAGACGAGATTGATTACCTGTGGGACTACTACAAGGGCAAGCAGCCTAGTCTTTTCCGGTATCGTGAGATCCGTGATGAACTGACACAGCACATTGTCGAAAACAGGGCAAATGAGATTGTAAGCTTTAAGGTCGGCTATATCGCAGGTAAACCTATTGCCTATATCTCATCTGCTTCCGGTGACGATATCACTGACGTTGTCAATAAGCTGAATGACATGATGCGTGTAGTCGGCAAGGCCACAAAGGACAGGGAACTGATTGAGTGGTGCATGATCTGCGGTATTGGTTATCGGTACGTTACGCAGAACACAAATCCGCTGATTAATTCCCCGTTTGCCATTTATACGCTTGACCCTCGCAATACGTTCGTGATCCGTGCCAATGACTTCAGCAAACGGGTTGTTGCCGGTGTGAACTATGTGACGGACGATCAGGGGAATACCACATTCACTGTTTACACAGATACTGCTGTTTACAAGATCGAGAAGGGATCAGGCAAATACAGCAAGAGCATGAACAGTTTCGGTGTTATCCCCATCATCGAGTATCAGAACAACTCTGCCCGTCAGGGTTGCTTTGAGATCTGCCTTTCACTGCTTGACGCAATCAACGATTTCGATTGCGCCAGAAACGAAGCGGTTCAGCAGTTTGTTCAGAGTCTCGTGGTTCTGTACAACTGCCAGGTCGAGGAAGGGACTACTGCCGACAGTATCCGTCAGGCAGGAATGATTCTGTTGAAGTCTGTCGGTGATACCAAGGCAGACATCAAGATCCTCGCTGAGCAACTTGACCAGGCACAGAATCAGACGCTGAAGGACGATATGTACAATGCCGTGCTTCAGATCTGCGGTGTTCCTTCTCAATCCTCAGGCGGTACATCTGATTCCTCCAACAACGGGGCCGTTGTCCTGAAGAACGGTTGGGAAGGGGCAGAGACAAGGGCGCAGGATTTTGAAACCATGTTCAAGCTTCCTGAACAGGAGATGCTGACAGTAGTGGCTGTTCTCTGCTCCGGTATCGCCGGTCTTGAGTTCAATCCTACGGACATCGATGTCAAGTTTACTCGAAGGAACTATGAAAACATCCTGTCCAAGTCTCAGACGCTGATCACAATGCTTGCAAGCGAGAAGGTCCATCCGAAGTGCGCTTACGAAGCTTCAGGTCTGTTTGTAGACACTGAGGAAGCCTACAAACTTGCGATGGAATGGTATGACAAGCATGGGCAGCAACCCGTTCAGGAAACCGTCAAGACGGAAGTGAACGAGGATGAGTAACCTGTTTGAATGGGATGAACTGAACCTGATCCGTGAGGAAGCACGGAACATCATGGCACTGCCAAGGAATGAACGCAAAAAGCGACTTGAGCAGTTCTGTGACTACCTGGAGTTCGTTCTCTGCCTTGTATACGCATACGGGTGGAAGGACGCAGAAGAGATTGTTGGGATTGTCCCATTTGAGGACGGTCTTGATGATAAAACAGTGAACCTTGAAATCGAGAATAAGACATTCAGAGACCGTGTAGAAGAGCAGTTCGATGACGGAGATGCATACGGGTTACTGCGGATCATTGATACTGAAGCGCACAGGGATTACAACACTGCCATCTATGAAGCAGGTTCAGCAAGCGGTACACCCAATCTCCGCAAGAAGTGGGTGACCCGTCATGATGATCTCGTAAGGGACACGCATTCCTACATGGAAGGGCAGACAGTTGGCATCAATGATCTCTTCTACACATACACAGGGGCAAGCGCAATGTATCCAGGTGGTTTCGGTGAACCGGAAGAGGATTGCAACTGCCGGTGCGCCATCGCTCTTGTGACATGAAATGAGAGGAGTGACTTAATACGGGTAAGTCAGAAAAGAAGCACATTATTGACTTTGTGGTAACGCACTACAAGAGTCCGTGGTCTCTTGGCAAGCCGTTCTTCGATATGCTTGCGCTGCAACGGAACATCGACTTCGATGACATCGGCGTGATCCTTGTCAGTGACGGAGAGGAAAGCAGACTGCCTGACGAACTGTTTGCGGACTATCCATTCGATGTAGTGAATCTCACTATCCCCCACGCAGGAGTGTCCGGTGCGAGAAACGCAGGAATCGATGTTGCAACAGAACAGGCAGATTGGGTTATGATCTGCGACTTTGACGATATGTTCCTTACTGTCAATGGTGTTCATGTACTGCTTACGGCAGCGCAGGACGAGAGCAAGGTAATGTATTGGTCGCATTTCATGGAAGAGATTGCAACAAGGGAAGGTGGGATGATCTACCACGCACATGACCGTGACTATATCTTCATTCATGGCAAGATGTTCCGCACAGATTGGCTCAAGAAAGAGGGACTTAGGTTCCATCCGAAACTGACATTGCACGAGGATGTGTTCTTCAACACACTGACACAGGCAGTAGCAGACAATGATGCAATCGGCGAAATCAAAGGCAGTATCTATCTGTGGTGTTGGAATAAGAATTCCGTAAGCAGACAGTTCGACAATTGGTTGATCAAGACCTATGACCATCAGATTCGCCAAAGGATTGCCATATCACGGGAACTTGTAAAGCGTGAACTGTGGGAAGCACTCGACCTTACAGTAGTCAAGACACTGATTGACGGCTACTACGATTTTCAACAGGAATCATGGCTGTCAAAAGACCTGTCCAAGGATTACAAGATCGCTGAACGTTGGTTCTGCACATTCATGAAAGAGTATTGGGATGTGTACAAGAAGGTCGATGCCAAGAAGATAGCAGCAATGGCAAAGCTTGCACGGACCTACAGGGTTGAAAAGGGATTTATGCTGATGGAAAGCATTACACTCCGTGATTTTTTCATCCACATGGTCAATGATGTGAAACCGATCCCAAGGGATGAATGGAATATCTAAGCAGCAATGCTTTTGATATACGGTCAGAGAAGACCGGTAAATAATCGCACATAAAGTCAGAGAAGACTTAAATCGCAAAGGAGAACCATAACAATGGAAAATGAACTTGAGAAGACCACAAGCGTAGAGAATAACCCTGATACAAAGTCCCTTGATGACCGCATTAAGCAGTTGGAAGAGGAAAACAAAAAGCTGAAGCAATCTGTTACCGAAGCATCTGCCGATGCAAGCAAGTGGAAGAAAAAGCATCAGGAAACCAAGGAAGCACTTGAGTCCAAGATGACCGAGGAAGAAAAGGCGAAAGCAGAACAGGAAGCTGCGAACGCTGCCATGCAGCAGGAACTTGAACTGCTTCGCAATGAACGGAATGTCGCAAATCATAAGGCGCAGTTAACCGCTATCGGTTTTGAGGAAACTCTCGCACAGGCCACTGCCGAAGCAATCAATACCGGTGATACTGCCAAACTGTTTGATGGGATTCGCAAGTTTATTGAATCCCATGACAAAGAACTCCGTGCGAAATCGCTGATCTCCAATCCTGTTCTTTCCGGTGGGAAAGCAGGTAAAGAAGTGACAAAGCAGGAGTTTGAGAAAATGGGATATACAGAAAGAGTTCAGCTGTATAACGAACATCCTGATCTCTACAAGGAACTGACCAAAACAAGTTAAGGAGTTGAATCAATATGGCACTGACTACTCTGTCTAATCTGATCAATCCTGAGGTTCTTGCCGACATGGTCGAAAAGAAACTCCATGATCTGATTCGTTTTGCGCCTTTGGCTGAAGTAGACAATACGCTTGTCGGACAGCCTGGTGATACCCTGACCCTTCCGAGCTACAGCTACATCGGTGATGCTGCTGTCCTGGGTGAAGGTTCCACGCTGACCCCTGTTGCGCTTCAGACCGCTAGCACAACCGTGCAGGTCCACAAGATTGCCAAGGGCGTATCTCTGTCTGACGAAGCAATTTTGTCCGGTTACGGTGATCCGTTCGGTCAGGCTGCGATGCAGATTGCTACTGCTATTGCCAACAAGGTTGACAATGAAATGCTTGCCGTGCTTGGCAGCATTGCTTCCACCATGACCTATGAGACCGCTTCCACCACTACTGCGGTTGCTCCTGCTGACATCTCTGCTGCTCTTGAACTGTTCGGCGAAGACATCGATGTGGGTGAGAAAGTGGTTGTTGTTTCTCCCCGTCTGTACACCGCTATCCGCAACACCAATGGAACCTGGCTTCCTGCTTCCGAGATCGCTGCTGATCGTCTGATCCGTGGTGCTGTCGGCGAGATCTACGGTTGCCAGATTATCGTGAGCAACAAGCTGAAAGGTGACAGTGCTGTCGATGAAGTTGCTTACATTGTCAAGCCTGGTGCGCTGAAGGTCATCATGAAGAGGGACACCTTGATCGAAACCGACCGGAATATCCTCGACTTCACGAACGTGATTACCGGCAGCAAGCACGAAGTCTGCTATCTGTACGATGCTTCCAAAGCTATCAAGATTCAGGCAGAATCCACCTAATCTGATTCCGTAAGGAGGGCAGCATAATATGGGTATGCTGATGACAATGACATTGCTGAAGCAGAAAGAGGAAGCTGCAAAGGCTGAATCCGCTAAATCAGAAGTCAAAGAAGAAATCCCATTCACTGAGCAGGAAGAAAAACCGGAAAAGGCTGCGCCGAAAACTACTGCCCGTGGCAGAAGGAAAAGCGCAAAGTGACATTGGAGGTAGACCGTTATGACTAACACAGAAAAGATAGCAATGGTAAAGGCACTTGTGCAGAATGATGCTGCTGCTACCGATCCCGTTGTAACGGTCTACCTTTCCATTGCAGCCAATAAAATGCTCGAAAGGCTTTACCCGTATGATACCGGAAAAGGCGAAAGCGACATCCCTGACCGGTATGCAACGATTCAGTGCGAACTGAGCGCAAGGCTTTTCCTGCGTAGGGGCAGCGAAGGTGAAACAAATCACGAAGAGAACGGGGTTAACAGGAATTACGCCACTGTTGATGACGAAGATATACTTTCCCGTCTTACTCCATTTGCGAAAGTGGGTGGATGATCGTGAGGTTGCTTGAACGGAACAAGACAGAATTGTGGTTCGCAAATCCTACAGGAAGCACATGGGTGTTGGACAATAACGGCCTGAAGACAGGCGAGAAAACCATCACTTATGGTACTCCGAAGTCTGCGATGATGTCTGTTGCCATTTCGTCCGGTGCTAACAACCTTGGTTCCCAGGGTATGGCAGGACTTGAGCGGTATGGCATTGACACAGGTTATACGCATCGTGCAGCTACAGAGGATATGAACTGCGAACTGAGTGAGGACAGTATCGTATGGTACGGAATTCCACACGAATGCACGATTCAAACAACACAAACCGTGAACGGTGAAGAACAGACAGTATCAGAAACAGTACTGCTCCCTCACAACTTCAAGGTTGTCCGTAAAGCAAAGTCGCTGAATCATCTGATCTACTATCTCAAAGAGGTTGATGTTTCGTGACTATCAATATTCCACTGTCGGATAACGGCATCCAACACGTTATCGCTGAACTGACAAGGCTTGTGAATGCCATTGACATCGGTGTTGATGAGACAATTGAAATCCTGACGAATGACGGGGCAACCATTGCTCAGACAGAAGACGGTGGCATGGCAACCGTAACAAGCGCAAGGACTGACTCGATGCATGGTGTGATAACAGCAAGCGGTGACGCAGCAGTGATAGCAGAGTTCGGCGCCGGCGATGCGACATTACAAAGCAATGTCCTGTTTGAGAATCCTCCACCTGTTGAAGTGTATCCTGGTTCCTATTCCGAGTTGGTCGGTACACAGGAATACTTCACCACAGGAAAGTGGCACTTCGGTGGCAAGGTCTACCGGTTAGTTGAGCCAAGACAGGGCCTGTACAAGGCGAAACAACACATAATTAATAATGCCGTGGCGGTAGCGAAAGGAGCAATTCTCATATGATTGATGTTGAAAATCTCGTATTCAATACTGTTTTCAACGCAGTTGAGAATGTTCGGAACGATGTTACCGTCAACAAAGGCTTTATTGAGAAGAACGCTAAGTTCCCATGCGTTGTTGTCCGTGAAACAGGCAATGTACCTGTCGAAGAAACTGCTACTGATCCATGCTCAGAGAACTACTCCCGTCTGACCTATCAGATAGAAGTCTTTTCTGACAAGGAAGGAACAGCAAGAAGCGAATGCCGTGAACTGATTAACATTGCAGATGAAGCAATGCATGGCATGAAGTTTCGCAGAACATACCTGAGTGATCAGATCAATGTGAACCGGACGATATTCAGGCAGTATGCACGGTATTCTGCCATTGTTGGCAAAGGCATCACTACTGTATCCGGTGAAGGGCAGCAGCAGACTACAACTACTACTTTCCAAATGTACAGGAGATAACAGGACACAGGAAACTACCCCAAAGGAACACACACAAGGAGATGAAACAAAATGGCACTTGAGTTCAATACCATCGGTATTCGCTTGAAGTATGCTGTCGAAGCTTCAGCAGGAACTCGACCCACTAGTTCCTATACTGAAATTCCTGACATCAAGGCAATCCCTGAGATTGCCATGACTCCGTCCAACCTGGACGTAACAAATCTCGTGGACCCTTATAAACGCTACATCCCTGGCGTGAAGGACGCAGGAAACGATATCGCTCTTACGGCAAATCTGACAGCCGATCTGAAGACCAAGTGGAACGCTTGCGTGGCTGCTGCTCAGAGTGCGTGGAACAGCGGAAAACTGACCTACTTCGAGATCTCTATTCCGAACTATGACTCTTTCTACTTTGCAGGTATGCCGAGCGAATTGGGTCTGAGCGCAATGGGTGTTGACGCTGTTGTGGAAGCACAACTTCACGTTATCCCTAACCTGATTGCCGGTTGGGCATCTGCGTCATCTACCTAACTGATTTGTTGTTAGTGGCAGGACAAACGGGATGAAGATCCTGCTTCCTCTGCCCGTATCAGGGGATACTGCCCTAACATATATTTTAAAAATGCAGGAGGGAAAAAACTATGGCAAAGGAACTGAAAGATCGTGTGAAACCGATCATCATCCATGACAAGGAAAACAACCGTGATTACACTCTTGAGTTCAACAGGGAAACAATCAAGTTCGCTGAAGGAAGAGGGTTCAGGATTGTCGATGTGGATAACTTTCCCATGACAAAGGTACCTGAGTTCTTTTGGTATGCGTTCAGGATGCATCATCAATCTGTAAGCCTTGCCCAGGCAGAAAAGATCCTTGACCGGATTGGTGGAATGTCTGAAGCAATGGCTCAGAGACTTGGTGAACTGTGGACCGCTCCGTTTGAAGCACTTGCGCCTGACGCAGATGAAGACGGTGACGAAAAAAACGCAACAGTGACGGTGGAGATCCTGTAACAGGCGATGTCCAACCGTCAAGATTCCATACGATGTCTGAGGTGTTTGACCATCTGTGTCCGACATACATGGCATACGGAATGACATGGGAACAGTATTGGTACGGTGACCCTTGGATGGCAAAATACTTTGTGGACGCTTACCTCATGAAGCGCAGGATCAATAATGAAGAGATGTGGCTCCAGGGGATGTATATATACCGTGCGGTTTATGCGGTGATTGCTTCCGCATTTGGGAACCGGCGAGAGAAGTACGTTGAGACTCCGTTTGATGTACTGCCTAAGACAAAGGCAGAGAAAGACCAGGAGAAATTTGAGAAGAAGAAAAAGGTCATAAATTACTTGAATTCCCTGATGAGAAGGGGAATAGGGAAAAGCAATAAGGGAGTCGATGAGAATGGCAAACCTTGAAACTATCTCGATAGAGATTGCAGCGAATACAAGCAGAGCAAGCCAAGGTGTGTCAGCACTTATTGGATCCCTTACTAATTTAACCAATGTAATGACGAACGCTGCATCCGGTGCTGTTGCGCTGAACAATGCGCTTGCACAGTTGCAGAGATTCGCCAATATGCACCTGCCATCTGTGTCGAATTTTGCGCCTGGCGGTGCTACAAGCGGTGTCGCACAGGCAAACACTGCTGCCAATATCGCTCAGACAACGCAAGCTACACAGCAGTATAACAATGCTCTTAACGCTACAGGACAAACCGCTTCAAACGCTGCAAGGCAAGTACGCAACCTTGGTGGAACGATGAATCAGATAAGCAGAATCACAAGGACAATGCTTATCAGAACCGCTCTTAAAGCAGTAATGAAAGCGTTTAAAGAGAGTTGGAACGCTGCCTATGAGTTCAGCAAGCATCTTGGTGGTTCGTTTGCAAAAGCAGTAGACGCAACAAAGACCATGCTTGCGGATACTACCACTTCTCTGATTCAGACATTCGCTCCTGTTCTCGAAGCAGCAGTGCCTGTTATTTATACCATCACTCAGGCCATTCAGTACCTGTGCAACGGATTACAGCAACTGTTTAAACTGCTTGGCCTTACAAGCGACCTGTTCGGAAAGAGCGTAAGCAGTATCAATAAGTACTATGGTTCTTCCAGCAAAGCGAATAAAGCGCAGAAGAATCTGCTTGCGTCTTGGGATGAACTGAACGTTATTCAGCACAAGAGCAACAATTCAAGCGGTGCTTCCTACAATCCTGGAAGCCTGAAGAACTTCATCAAGGGTGAAGTAACAGGCATCATGCAGTTTATTGTCGGAGAAGCGATGATTGCTCTTGGCTTTATTCTCGCAGCAACAGGACATATTCCGCTTGGCATCAGTTGCATTGCTATCGGTGCTTCTGCCATTGTGAAGACAGTAGCAACAGATTGGAATAAGCTTCCTGACAGCGTGAAGTCCACGATTGAAACAATTACAAAGATTGTTGCTGTTGCCTATCTTGCGCTTGGTACTATCCTGCTTTGCACAGGGCATATACCGCTTGGTATCGGCCTTGTTGCGATGGGTGTTGCCCATATCGCAGCAGCGGTCTATATGTCTGATGCTCCTGTCACAAACAACATAATGAATACGCTTGAAAAGATCGCAATCATTGCAGGTAGTTCACTGCTTGCAATTGGTGTGCTTCTCTGCTGTGCAGGTATCCTGCCAATCGGTATTGGTATGATTGTTGCAGGTGTTGCTTCGCTTGGCGGTGCTGTTGCCATCAATTGGGACGGGGATCTGCTGAGTTCTATTCAGAAAGTATTGGACAAAGTATCGTTGATCTTCCAGGAGACATACGCAGAGATTTGCAAGAAAGTTGATGAAGCGTGGGCATCCGTAAAGCAGTGGTGGGAAGATACAGGCATCGGTCCGAAGGTCAGGGAAGTGTGGGGAGAAGTAAAGAAAACACTCACTGCTGTTTGGAGCAGTGCTGCACGTAGAGCAACGAACGCATGGAATAAAGCCAAATGTTGGTGGGAAGAGTCCGGTATCGGAGAAAAGGTAAGAACCGCATGGACCGGTGTGTCCGCATTCTTCCAGGAATTGTGGGGAGATGCAGAAGCAGGAACGGGTATAGCAGGATGGGCCAAGGAGACATGGGACGGACTCAAAAAGTGGTGGGAAACAAATGTGTCTGACGCTATCAAAAAAGATGGAGTATGGGGTGGAGTAACGGCATTCTTCACCGGTATGTGGACAGACATAAAGACAGAAGCACTGAAGGTTTGGGATGACATCAGCAAATGGTGGGATACCAACATCAGCAGCAACTTCTCAACAGCATGGGATTCTATCACTGAGTTCTTCCATAATCTGTTCGGAAGCACTGAGGTCCCTGGCTCGATTGCTGACATTATCCATTCTGCATGGCAGACGGTTAGCGAGTGGTGGACAACAAACATCTATGACAAGGTTAAAGGCGCATGGGATACCGTGACAGGATTCTTTGTGACACTGTTCGGTTCCGGTGAAGGTTCCATTGAGAACTTATTCCTTGGGATGTGGTCGAACATCGAACTTCTTTGGGGGGACATTATTGGGTCTGTTAAAGCAGCATGGGAAAGTATAGGGACATGGTTCTATAACAATGTCACGATGCCTATCGGTAACTTCTTTATTGATTGTGTCAACGGAATCATTGATGGAGTCAATTGGCTTATCGGTGTGCTGAACAGTATCAACATTACGATTCCTGCTGTTTCGCTTCCTCTTGTTGGTCAATTATGGGGAGAAACAAAGGTAGGCATCAGCGGAATTGCGCTGATTGATAAATTGCAAAGGCTTGCGCCGATAACGCAGAACGCAGACGGTGCTTATGGGATTCCGAACGGTGATCTGTTTATCGCAAATGAACGGGGAGCCGAATTGGTTGGGCAGATTGGTGACAAGACTTCTGTTGCTAACCAGGGGCAGATTATCGAAGGCATCCGTGCCGGTGTCAGTGATGCTAACGCAGAACAGAACAAACTGCTTACACAGCAGAATGAACTGCTCAGAGCAATACTGAACAAGGAATGGAAAGCTGAACCGTCTGCTGCGTGGGGGAAGTTCAATCAGCGCAGTGATGAGATGTGGGCAATGGTAACAGGGAGGTGATAAGGCATGAGGAGCATGACGATGAACTGCCCGTACCTGACATACATCATGGGATTCAAGATCGGAGATACTGCCATACCTGACCCATCCTCGTTTTCAGGGAAAGAAAGCGACCTGGATACGCTTGGCGAACGTGATGCCACAGGTTATCTGCACAGGAACAAGGTTGCCACAAAGCATCCATTGTCCATTGAGTACAAGAATATTCCTTGGTCTGTTATTACATGGATAAGCGGATTGCTTACATCTGCCAAGTTTCAGTTCACATTCCCTGATCCGTTCAGCAGCGCAAACAACGGGATGACAACCATTGACGCATACTGCGGTGACCGGAACTTTACTGCCGTATGGACACCGGAGGAACAGGATTGGCTTGGGGACCTGAAAGTAAGCATTATCGAATACTGAAGAAAGGAGGACAGAAGAATGCAGACACTCAGCACGGCATTACGCAATGCGATTGACGCAGGAAATCCACAGAGAGTACTGCTTGTTTTCGGCGATGATGAGTTCAGCAATGAAGACATTGTAATCACAAACGGTGTGACGCTGAACGAAGAATTCATCACTGAAGAGAACATTACCATAGGGCAGTGTCCGTCTTCTGTTATCTCCTTTGATATGCTGAATGACAACGGTCAGTTGGAGGACTTCGATTTCGGTTGGTTTACTGCTTACCTTGGCGCAAGGATTGACACAGGGACACCGACAGAGATTACCCGTGAATTCACAGAGGATGGAGAAGAAAAGACTTATGCGTTCTCTCCGCTTGGTGTGTTCTATGCAAAAAAGCCAAGTGTGCTTGTGAAAGCAGTGATCAGTGTTACTGCGTATGACATGATGACAATGTTGGATGTGGCAATGCCGAGTTCAGAGACCTTGAATATTACCTATCCGACAACGATAGCAGATATCTATGAAGCAATATGCATATACCTTGGTATTACTGCTGCTTCGAGCAATTTCCTTAACTATGATCTAGAAGTAGCAGAAGAACCAAAGGAGTTTGCAAACGCAAGGATTCGTGAGGTAATCGGTTGGATCGCTGAGTGCGCTTGCAGTATCGCAAGGTTTAACAGAGATGGCGAATTAGAGTTCGCATGGTTCAATACTCCTGATGTTTCTTTCTCTGAGTCTAATTATTCAAGCTTCACCTATGCATGGTATGAGACAAAGGCAGTTGACGGTCTGTATTGCAGAGACACAGAAAGCGGAACCGATGAAGTCGAAGGTGATGATAAGACAAACAATTATCTGATTCTTGACAATCCGTTCCTGAAAGGAGAGTGATACGATGACGAGCAAGGCCGATGCAAGGGCAGCGATATACAGCACTTTGGCATCCGCTCCGACAATCCATCCTGGAACTGCGGACCTGTTTACGGATTGGACTCTCCAAGGTGGAGATGTGATTGTAGTTCATTCGGATAATGTGCCTTATGAGATGCCTGTTTATTCTTCTGTTATCAAATGGACAGGGCAACCGAAAGTTACTGTATCTTCCTCCGGTAACGAACAACTTGACAGCATAGAGGACGCAGCGCAGAAAAAGGCTGCAACAAAAGGGAACAGTTACAGACGGGCAGTAACAACAGCGCAGCAGAACAATGAAATCCATCGTGCTATTTATAGTGAAGATGGATATATGCACACATACATTGATGTTACTGCTTCTAGTATCCGTACTGAGGTTGGCAGTGCTATCTCCGGTATGGCACAAAGCGTCATCGAACAAACTTCGACTTACATCCGAACTGAGGTTGCCAATGCTGCTAGCTCAATCAGCGCAACGGTAATCGAGCAAACTGCCGAATATGTGCGAACTGAAGTCGCTGATATTGCGTCAGGTGTTGCGTGGTCTGTTATCACACAGACAGTGACAGGCATTGTCCAGGAAGTCGGACGAAAGGCAAGAGTGTTCGTCCAATGGGAAGATCCTGCCCTGACAGAAGAAACCTTGCGTGACGGAGACATTTGGTATAAAAAAGCCATTGTCGGAAAGTGGAGTGAACTTGCCACAAAGACATGGGGACAACTGAATGGCAACAAGTGGAAAGACTTCTTCGGCGTAATGCACTATGTCCGGAAGAACAATGCATGGGTATTTGTTGAGGATACTTCCACTGTTATATCTAGTAAGGTAGAGATAGAGCATGATAACGAGCATTGGGCAGTTGTCGCTCGACAGATTGATATTGCAGGAGAAGCGTATAACAGCAACCTGAATGTTACTGCCAGGAAAATCAGCACGGATGTCAGCGCATCAAAAGGTGAACTGCATAGCGCAATCGCCCAAACAGCAACAAGCATTTTAACCCGTGTTGAGAATGTAAAGAACGGATTACAGAGCAGCATTTCTCAGACGGCGAGCGAAATCCGGTTGTCTGTTAGTGCTTCCAAGAGTGAACTGTATAGCAGCATTTCTCAGACGGCATCTTCGATTCGCATGGATGTCGCAAGCGCAAAGAGTGATCTGAGCAGTTCGATTATTCAGACGGCAGACTCGATTAGGACAGAAGTGAATGCTGCTAAGAGTACGATTTACAGTTCGATTACGCAAACTGCTTCGTCAATTCGTGCTGAAGTAGTGGATGTTGCAAATGGACTAAGCGCATCGATTGAAGCGACAGCATCTCAGATCCGATCAGAGGTTTCAAGCAGTGTGAGCGGTCTACAGAGTTCAATCACACAGAATGCTAACAGAATTGCACTAGTTGTTGACGGAAACGGCATTAAACCTGCAAGTATTGTTGCTGCAATTAATGATGGTGAAAGCAGTATCATTATAAGCGCAAACCACATTAATCTTGATGGATATGTTAAAGCAACAGATTTAACTGCTAATTTGTTTAAGTCAAAAATTAGCTTGATTGATACTATGTCTGTCGGATATGTGTCAGTGGGGGCAGGAAAAAGCATTACCCTTAATGGTGGAAGTGGAACATCTACAGAAATATCATATGCAAGCATAATCAATGTAGTTAAAGATTTGCGAATAACACAAAGTGGAAATACATATACACTACAAAAAAAGAATTATATCGGTGGAGAAACTGATTGGGTAAATGTTGGAAATTTTAGTCGCGCCACTACTCTGACCGGTGCGTGGAGCGGTGGCACATACACGGTAAGCGCATCGCCACAGGGGAACTCGATTTCGACAGCAGTTTACAAGGGAACGGGTGCTGCGTTTGAAAGTTGGTCAGGCAACATATACACAGGAACGATTGTTTATTATCCTGACGGTGAGCATCAGGGAAGCGTAGGCAGGACTTTTGAAGTTGATGCATCTCCAAGATATAACGCAGGATGGGCAGACGGTCAGATTCAGGTTGCTCCGTATCTTACGGCAACATCATCCGGTGGATACAGTGACAGAACAACAAACATTACTTCAAACGGCACTTACTACTTACGGGCAGTTATCAAGCCTACACCATCATCAGGATGGAGTGAGAACCTTGACAATCAGTTCGTCAACCTTGGGCTTACTGTTAATGTCAGCGGAAGTAATCCGTATCCGCAGACAAAGACGCTGACCTGCACAGGCGCAACGTTCAGCCAAAGTCAGTGGGTTTACACATTCAGATGGACAAGCAATGATGCGAATGTGTTTGCAAGCGGAAGCAGTTACAAATTCCACAACAATAGTAGTTATACATAAGGAGGAAAGAACCATGAAAGAACTCGCAGTGGAAATTCAGAAAGTCCTTAATACTCTTGAGTGCCTGGACATTAAACCAACCTATGACAATATGAACCGGTTGCTTGGGTGTATGCAGGTGCTTGCGTCTGTCCGAGACAAGTTAGAGGAAGGGGAAACTGATGATGGAAACGCTGACGCTGAATGATGGTACTGTTGTGAACGGACACTGCATGGAGGATGACAGAAATTTGTTTGTTTATCTTGACGGTATGTCTGTTCTTCAGGGAGTGATGCTGTTCGGAGATCCTGACAAGTCATCTCACATTGTTGAGATGAATCATGGAGTCGAACACATCTATGACGGTTACACTGAACTGTTCTCAGCAGACCATGAGTATGGCAACTGCAACCTTGTAATGAGAAAGGGATAAGAATGAAACTGCTTGATTTGTTCATAACCCATTGGAACGAACCATGGTCTGTCGGAGAAAAAGGGTTTCAGATGCTTGCGCTTCAGCGTATGGTTGATTGGGATCAGATTAGCATTACGCTTGTGCATGACGGAAGCGAACGGTTCCCTAAGTCGTACTTCAGTGCATATCCGTTTAAGGTCAAGCAGATATGTATTCCGCATGGTGGCATTGCCAAGGCACGGAATTGGTGCATCGAACACAGCAGTGCGAAGTGGATTAGGTGGCATGACTTTGACGATATGTTTGCCAATGTGTATGCGCTGAAGGATATCATGACGGTACTCGATACGGATAAGTTCGATCTGCTGTGGTTTGAGATGCTGTGTCAGGACACATTGCACGATAGTCTGCCGGTTCAGTTAAGACAGGAACGTGACCCTGTTTTCATCCATAACAAAGTGTTTTACAGGCAGTTCCTGCTCGACAGTGGCATCCGGTTCAATGAGGAACTGACATGGTGCGAAGACAGTGCTTTCCTTGCTGTGATTGAAATGGAGATTGATCATCAGCGGATCGGAAAGATCAAGTGCAATTCTCCGATTTACCTGTACATCGCAAGGGAGGGAAGCCTTTGCAACCGGCCTGAAATCAGGTTCAAGAACCTTCAGAGTTTCTTCCAAAGGCACATCTATGTTGCTGAAGAATTCAGAAAGCATGGACTTATTGATCAGTACAACACGATGTGCGTAAGGGTTATGTGCGATTCATACTATACGCTGAATCTCGCTCCTGGTATTACTGATGACAAGAGTGAACACGAAGCAAGAGTATGGGCATGGTTTGAAGAACACAGAAAGCAATTCTATTCTTGCCGACCTGAGATGTTCGACATGGTTATCACTGCCGTAAACAAAGAATGCTTTGACGGTGGTGAAATCACGAAACAGGCAGTAATGGATTGGATAAATAAGCATGAAAGGAGCATAGCGTAAATGGCAAGTTATACCACAAACCTTAATTTAAAAAAGCCTGGAACAGATGAAGATGCCCTGATTCTTGATATCAATAACAACATGGATGCCATCGATTCTGCCATAGGTGCTGAGTGTATTTTCATTACGATATCAAATCTTTCTGCTTTACCGCATACTGTCACGAACAGCAAGATTACGGCAAACCACAGAGTTGTGGACATGGTTCTGTCAAACACATCGGCGCAGCCGTCTGATTGGTCCTACAGTACTGCTTCCGGTACGTTGACTATATCAGGCACAATCAGTGCTGCAACAAATGTCTTTATTCAGCTGGCGAAATCCTATTGAGAATGGGGGTGAGTATATGGAGATCCGTATGGCAAGGGGAGACATGGAAACAAGGCAGTTCCTTCTGAAGAACTCAAGTGGGCAGACGTACTCTACTGCCCCTGATGAGATCTATTTTACAGTAAAAAAGACCGCTGATGACAAGGATTTTATTTTTCAGAAGCGGTTGAGCAGCGGTGGCATCACGCTGATTGAAACAGGCAAGTATCAGTTCGTTATTGAACCGGAAGACACAAATCAAATGAAGTATGGTGAATATGTGTTTGACATCGAGATTGTAAAGGATGGCCTTTTGAAGAAAACCTTCTGCGGTAAACTCATCCTCGAAAAGGAAGTCACTCACTATTATAACGAGGGGTGATCGTAATGAACGATCTGATTCTTACGCTTCAGGATGAAGAGAGTCTGGGACTTGTTATCGAAGACAATAGCCCTTTGACGCTTTCCATCGGTGAAGCAGAAACTGAATACCCCATCTATGAAGGATCAACTGAGTTTACTCCCACAAGGGAAGTGCAGACGGTTGTAACAGCACGAAGGGTGCTGCTCGACAATATCACGATCAACCCCATTCCTCAGAACTATGGGTTGGTCACATACAACGGTAGCGTAATCACTATCTCATAATGAAAGGATGACAGAAAATGGCACAGAGTGTAGTTATTAACGGTGTTACTTATGCAGATGTCCCTGAGGTGGATATTCCGCTTTCCGGTGGTGGTACTGCGAAGTTTATGGATACTTCCGATG
>Ga0265298_10003689_pt1 | contig 20057 bp, 17 predicted proteins | sample AusTroGonzalo_MG_3_FD_193486 | JGI IMG/M metagenome (GOLD analysis project Ga0265298, IMG submission 193486) | Bovine rumen microbial communities from tropical cattle in Woodstock, Queensland, Australia - Gonzalo_01 | ecosystem: Host-associated > Mammals > Digestive system > Stomach > Rumen ... | reverse complement strand
TAGCGCGCAAGGGGGGAATTGTGTTTTTTATTTTTTCTTCCACAACCTGTTGTGGCCCTCTTCGCCAAAATCCGAGAAGACCCCCACCGCCTATTGATATCAGCGAAGCGCCGCCATACAAGATTTGGCGACAACGCGCGAGCATTCCTCCGTCGCCTTGGGGCAACGAGGATGGAACGCGCATCCACTCGGCCAGTCGGTTGGTGGAGGGACAGTTCCCGGAATTCCGACGAGCGGAGAATCCTTTGGAAGATCGAGACGCGGCACAGCGGCGAGAAGTCCCTGCGTATATGGATGTATCGGACTTCCGAGGACTTCAGGAACAGTTCCCCTCTCGATGATTTCGCCAGCGTACATCACGTTCACGTACTTGGAATACTGCGCAACGAGCCCAAGATTGTGCGTGATAAGAAGGACCGCAGTCTTGTGTTCGTCTGCGACGCGGTTCACGAGATCGAGCACTTCCTTCTGCGTCGTCACGTCGAGCGCAGTCGTCGGCTCGTCTGCGATGAGGAGGTCTGGATCCTGTGCAAGCGCCATCGCGATCATCACGCGCTGCTGCTGCCCGCCGGAGAGTTCACACGGGTACTTGCGGATCGTCGCGCGCGGAAGCCCGACGGATTCTAGCAGCGATGCGACGCGCTCCTCTTCTTGCTTGCCAGTGGGAGCCGTCGCCTTTCTCGACGCGCGAAGCCCCTCGGCGATCTGCTTGCCGACGCGCATCACAGGATTGAGCGACTGCATCGGATTCTGGAAGATGTAGGCGATGTGCGGAGAGCCGGAGATCTTTCCCGTGATCTCCGCGCGATCGACAAGGCCGCCGACGGCGAGCGATGTCAAAGACTTGCCGCAGCCAGACTCGCCGACGAGCGCGACTCGTCCATTCTCAGGAACGGTAAACGATACGTCGCGTACAGGAACGGAAAGCTTCCCTTCCATTCGAAACGCCACACGCAGATGTTCGACTTCGAGCAACATGTCACTTGTCCTTCCCTTTTGCCGCTTCTTTGGATTGAGATGCATCTCCGCCCTTTTCGGCCATAAGCAGAAACGCCTGTTCAACCGCCGCGTCGCGACGCCGCGCAAACTCCTTCGCGTCCGGATTGCCGTCCCTGAGACGGCAGAGGTTGATAGTCGCGGACATCCCGTCAGAAGCGATGCGCATGCTCTTCTCGCATTCTGGGCATTCAACGAATGTCACGGTGCGCCCGTTGCGAGTGATAGACAGAATCTCACGCGTGTCGACCGGTGTCTCCGCGTTGCGCCGAACAATCACCACCGCCGTCGAGACTGCGACAAGCAGAACCAGCGCTGCAAAGACTGCAGCACGGAGGAGAAACGGCTTGAGATGTCGTCCTGTCATTTACAAGTCCCCTTCCCCATGACGAGCTTCGAGGCAATGAAGTAAAGCGCGACGAGCAAAAGCGCCCCGCCTATCACGAGCGGGAGATGCGCGGAGGCCATATCCTTGCCCTTCTCGCAAAGCTCGAGATACGTGATGTCCGCGGTCGAGCGTCCGATGCCGAAGCCGATTGCCGCGAGAATCGCCGTCCATATCCCGGCACCGAGACCGGTGAAGATAGCAAAGGAGAAGATGGGCATGCGCGATATCCCGGCAGGAATCGAGATCAGCTGTCGTATGACGGGAACGAGACGGCACACGAATGTCGTCGCCGCGCCATACTTGTTGAAGACCTCGCAAGCGCGGGCAAGGGGCTCTGGCTTTACGAAGAAATACTTACCGTACTTTTCGAGGAACGGCCTGCCGAGCCAGTGCGCAAGATAGTAGTTTGCGAACGCGCCCGCAAGCGAACCGACGACCCCGACTGCAACTGCCGCGGCAAGCGCGACGACCGGCGGCAGCCCAAGTTCGCCGCGCGCCGCGAGAAAGCCCGCAGGAACCATCACGACTTCGCTCGGGAACGGGATGAAGCTCGACTCAATCGCCATGAAGACAAAGACGAACACGAGCCCCCACGTCGGCGCGAGAGCAGCGATTGAATCGAGGTGCGATGCGATCGTCTCAAGCATTGGCGTTCACTCCTGGCAACTTGTCATGAAGCGACAGCTTCAGCGGGATGTCGAGGCAAAGCGGGCGCAGCATCCTGAAAAGCCGCTGCGAGCACACCATTACCTCGCCCGGTATGCGCCCACGCGCAAGAAGGTGCTTCAAGAGCCGCGGCGCAACGCCCTCCCACATGGCGCGAAGCCCACCGTCTGGAACTGGAGACACGACGTCCGAGACGAACTTCTCGCCAGTCGCAACGTCATGCGCGGAGAGTCGGTAGACGCAGCGCGGCCTCGGCTCCTTCGTCGAAAGCCCGACGACAAGCGAGAAATCTACGGCGATCTTATCCTCCGCGGCAAAGGGAAGGTCCTTCGCCTTCGCGAGATCGGCCTTGGCGAAAGTGACGCTCTCGACATGCGGACGAGGGTCGGGAATAGGGAGCGCCTTGTCGGACCACTCGCCGCCCTCGCCCTCTACACGTGCGAACATCGCCTTTTCGGAGGCAAACTTCATGGGAAGTTCCGCATCGGATTCGACGCGCATCATGACGCCGAACGACTCCCAGAGAATCTTCGCGCAAAGAGCGCGCTCGGCGTCGTTCGCGAGGCGCGGCATGAAGCACGGGTCGTGCCTGAAGAGACGAACCTCTCCGCCCGAGACGAACACAAGCTCGAAATGGGGAATCTCCATCGGGGTCGAGTAAAAGCCGAAGTTCACGTCGATGCGAGTCCTCACGAAGTCGTGGAAGCTCTGCCAGCCCTCGATCATCATGAAGCGCACATTGACTGGGTTGCCGTCGCCCTTCATCACGCAGCAGAAATACGGGAACACGGTTCCCTTCGGGCAGACTACCCAGTTGTAGGGCGCAACCGTCTCCCACACCCCGAGGGCGTCCATCTTAGCGCCGATGTCCTCGATGGTGCGCTCCATGCGTTTTACCCGAGCGACGAGGAGACCTGGAATACCGCCATCAGAATCGCTATCGCGACAAAGCCGACGGCGCCGGCGATAAGGACAATGAGAATCGGCTCGAGCGCATTCGTGAAGGCCGTGATGTTGCGGTCCATGTCCTTCTGGTAGCGCTTGCCGATGTGTTCAAGGGAAGCCGCCATGTCGCCGGCCTGTTCGCCGACGGCGAGCATGTCCGTCATCATGCGCGGGAAAACGCCCGACGACGCGAGAGGACCCGAAATCGAAGTACCGTCGGTGACGCGGCGTCGAGCCGTCGCAAGCGCCTCGGCGATTACGGCGTTATTGCACGTCTCTTCGGATATTTTCAGCGCCTGAAGGACGTTCACGCCGTTTGTGAGAAGAGTCTTGAGCGTGTAGGCAAGCGAAGAATACGCACCTGCCGCGACGATGCCCTTGACGAGCGGCGCCTTGAGCTTCCAGCCGTCGATCTTCGCGCGACCTGCCGGAGTGTCCTTCCACTTCCTGAACCAGATGAAGAACAAGACGGCGGCAATGGCAAGCGTCCAGCCATAGTGGATCAGGAACTCGGAAAGCCCGATGAGCATTCGGGTCGGGAGAGGCAAGGCCGCGCCCATCGAGTCGAACACTTTCTTGAACTTGGGAATGATCCACACGAGCGCGCCTATTACGGCGGCGACACCGAAGCAGAGGACGATCACCGGATACGACATCGCGCTCTTGATCTTGCCGCGCATGTTGTCGTAGCGCTCGTAGTGGTCGGCCAGGCGGCGCAGCACCTCGACGAGAGCTCCCGACGCCTCGCCTGCGCGGATCATGTTCGAGTAAAGCGGCTGAAACGTCTTCGGATGGTGGGCGCAGGCGTCGGAAAACGTCTCGCCGCGGACGATGCGGTCGCAGAGGTCCTGGCAGACGTAGCGCTGGGCCGAGTCCTCCTCGCCCTGGTTGGCGAGCGCCTGAAGCGCCTGGCCAAGAGTCATGCCGGCTTCGATCAGGTCCGCGAGCTCCGAGGTGAAGAGAAGGACTTCGACGGGCTTCATCGCGGTCTTCTGCTTCGACCCGCCGAGCTGGAGGTTCCAGATCGACTGCGACGGCTTGGAGGACTGGACCGCGCGAGAGGAAGACGCCTTCTCCAGCGCGTTTTCCGCGCCGGCTCCGGACGTCTTTCTCTTCGCGTAGCCCATTGTCAGATATTACTTCACGATCCTGACGCGGATGACGGCGTCGCTGGCCTCAAGGGCCTTGACGACATCGGCGGGAATCGCAGAGTCGGTGTCGATGAGCGTATAGGCGAAGTCGCCGCGGCTCTTGTTTGCGATGGCGTCGATGTTGACCTTGGCGTTGCCGAGGATCGACGTGAACGTGCCGATCATGTTCGCCTCGTTCTTGTGGCAGATCGCCACGCGTCCGGCCTTGCTAGGGACGCCGAGCGAGCACGCCGGGTAGTTGACGGAGTTGACGATGTTTCCGTTCTCGAGGAAGTCGCGCATCTCCTTGACGGCCATGACCGCGCAGTTATCCTCGGACTCCTCGGTGGAGGCGCCGAGGTGCGGGATCACGATGCAGCCCTTCTGGCCGGCGGTCGTCGCATTGGGGAAGTCGGAGACGTACTTGCGGACCTTGCCGGACTCAATCGCGGCAAGCATGTCCTTCTCGTTGACGAGCGCATCGCGCGCCGCGTTGATGATGATGACGCCGCGCTTCATCATTGCGAGCGCGTCGGCGTTGATCATGCCCTTGGTGGAATCGAGCGCAGGGACGTGGATGGTGATGAAGTCGCAGGCGCGGTAGATTGCCTCGACGTTCTTGCAGTGCTTCACGGCGTGGTCGAGCTGCCAGGCGGCGTCGACGGAAAGGTAGGGATCGTAGCCGAAGACCTCCATGCCGAGCTCGACGGCGGCGTTGGCGACCTTCTGTCCGATTGCGCCAAGCCCGATGACGCCGAGCTTCTTGCCCTGAATCTCGGTTCCCGCGAACGCCTTCTTGGCCTTCTCGGCGGCCTTGCCGATCGCGGGATCGGCGGCATTCTCCTTGACCCACTCGACGCCGCCCAAGATGTCGCGGCTCGCGAGGAGCATCGCGGCGATTACGAGTTCCTTGACGCCGTTGGCGTTGGCGCCCGGCGTATTGAACACGACGATGCCCTTCTTGGCGTATTCGGCGTGCGGGATGTTGTTGACGCCCGCGCCTGCGCGCGCGACGGCGAGGAGATTAGGGCCAGGGACGAGCTCGTCCATCTTGGCGCTTCTCACGAAGACGGCGTCGGCCTCTTCGAATTTCTCGGTACGGGCGTAGTTTTCGCCCAGGTTGTTTAGCCCGCAATCCGCAATCGGATTGAGGCAGTTGTATTTGTAGTTCATTTTCTGCTTTCTTCCGTAGAGTTTATCATGGAATTTGCCGTCACGCATGACGACAGCAGATATTATACCACATTTTACCCTCCGCGACGCACCAACTTCCGCGACAAAGGGCGGGAAATCTACATGCCCAGGAGGAGCGCGAGGTTCGCGCAGGCGACTGCGTCATAGAGCCCGTCGTGCCACGTGCGGCCCTCGATCTGCGGCACCTGGCCGAACATTTCGCAGAGGTCGCCGAGCTTGTACGACGGAAGCTTCGGATACCGCGCCTTCGCAAGCTTCATCGTATCGACCCACGGGCCCCACTTCGTCAGCGGCGCGACGCGCGTAAGGATCGTCCTTTCGCACGCGATGTTGTGCGCGACAAGGCGCACGCCCATGAGCTTCGGCGCCCATGTCTCGAAGGAGCTCTGCAAGGTGCCGAGAGCGTCTTGCTCGTGTGCGCGCGCCGGCGCTCCTTCGACATCGAAGAACCACTCGCCCGTCTCAACTATCGCGCCATTCTCGACACGCGCGTATCCAAGCTGCCACGGCTCGTTGTCGCAGCCGAAGTCGTAGCCCGTCGTCTCGAAGTCTATTGCGAGGAAGTTCACGGCTCGATCACCACCTTAGTTCCGCTGCGGCACATCGCGTAAAGTCGCGCGGCGTTCCAGTTCGCGAGGCGGAAGCATCCGTGCGAGCCAGTGAATCCGATCGACTCGGGGCGCGGCGTTCCGTGAATCCCGTAGCCGGGAAGGTTGAGCCCCAACCACGCGACGCCGACTGGGCAATTCTCGCCTTCCGGCCAGATGTGCCGCTGCACCTTCTTCCCCGGCGGCGTAAAGTCGGGCGTGTAGGTGAAGTTCGGCCAAGGAATGCATGTTGTGATCTTCAGTTCGCCATGCGGCGGAACCTTCGCCTTGTCAGCCGCGATTGAACACGGGAAGAATGCGAGGAGCTTAGATTCGGCGTCGTACACGCGAATCTCGCTCAGCGAAACCGATATCTTCACAAGCGCGGCCTCTGGGCGCTTCGGACGGTTCGGCATCCCCCTCTCGCCAGCAGCAAGCTCTTCTTCTATCGAAGGGAAATTAGGAATGACGAGCTTAAGCCCCGGCTTCACGTTCTCCCAGTCGACACCTGGGTTCATTTTCGAAAGCGCGATCTGCGAAAGGTGTCCGCGCTCTGCAAACATCTCCTTTATCGACTCGTAGCCCATGCGGCAGAGCTTCGCGCGCTCGGCGGGATCGTCGGGAATCTTGACGAGCGCGGCTATGTCGGCGCGCGTCACCTCGACAACGCGGAACGGCTCTGGCGCATTTGCAAAGTAGCGGTCGTACGCCTGTTCCGGCGTGGCCGCGAGCACTGGCTTGCGGGCGTTCTCGCGGGTGTACTCGTAGAGCCGAAGCGCCCGTTCGGACTTCGCGCCCCACTGCCCGTCGATCGTGCTGCACGAAAAGCCCGCGCGGTCAAGATGAATCTGGACGGCAAGCGTCTTCGAATCGACGAAACCGAGCGCGGCGAACAAGGCGAGCGCGGCAATCGTCATTCCGGCAACGCCTCTCCCTTGAGCGCGGAGAGGACCTTGAGCGCCTGCACGGTCTCGCGTACATCGTGAACGCGCACTACGCTCGCGCCATTCATCGCGGCCCACAGCGCAATCGTAAGATTCCCCGCTAGGTCCTTGCCAGGAACCTTCTCACCCGTAAGCCGCTTTACGATACGCTTGCGGCTCGCGCCGATGAGAACGCGCCCCTTCTTCGCAAGCTCTGGGATAGTCTGCAAAATCTCAAGATCTTCCTCGCGAGTCGTTCCAAACCCTATCATCGGGTCAAGATAAAGTCGAGAAGAAAGAGTTGCGAGCTGAGACTTTAAAGTCGCGAGTTGCGAATCAAGAACCTTCGCAGGAACAACGAGTTCCGTGTCTGGTGCCGCATCGGCAATTATGCGGCACATCTCAGGAATCGGCTCTGCATACACGCAGTTGACTATCTTCACACCCGCCGCGACGGCTCGTGCCGCCGTCTCGGGATGATATGTGTCGACACTCAACTGGTAGGGGCGTTTCTCCGAAACGCCCGCGGACGCATGAGGACATGCGTCCCTACCAACAACAAGTGGGGACAGACCCCGCAGAACGGGCTCAATACGCGCCCATTCCTCTTCCCACGAGATTGGAGTAGCGCCAGGGCGCGTCGACTCGCCGCCGATGTCAATGATGTCCGCACCTTCCTCAATAAGGTTCTTGGCGCGACGGATCGCCTCTTCCGGGGTGTTGAACTTCCCGCCGTCGGAAAACGAGTCCGGCGTGACATTGACGATGCCCATCACCTTGCACATGGCGCTACTTCTCGCTCTTCTTCTCCGAGTGCTCCTTGAGCGCCTGCCGCAGCATGTCGAAATGTTTTTCCTCTCCTTCGATAAGTTCCTTCTTGCGCTCTTCAAGGGCTGCAGGGACCTTCATCTCCTTTGCCTCGGCAAAGCACTTCTCGATAAGCGGCACATACTTGGGGTAGACTTCCTCGAACATGATTTTCTGCATGTAGTCCATGGCATCCTTCTGGTACTTCTGCCGCTCGGACTTTGGCATCTTCTTATCGGGTTTCGGGAACTTCGCCTTGACCTTCTCCATCGCCGCATTGGAGTCTTTCCGCATCTCTGCGTCATGGCGGTTCAGGACGTCTTCGATCGGCTTGATGTACTTCTTTATCTCCGGGGCGAAGCGAATCTCCTCGTCGAGCATCTTGAGGTACTTCTCGGGGCCACCCTTCTGGTAACCGGTCCTCAGTACTTCCTCGCCCTTCGGATTAAGCACGACGACAGTCGGGTAACCATTGATATTGAACTTCTCCACAAGCTTCGGGTTGTTCTTCGCGGCCTCAGGAGTTAGAAGCGACTTGTCGCTCGGAGAGTCGACCATAAGAAGAACGTACTTCTCCGCGGCGCCCTTGCGGAACTCGTCGGTTGCGAACACCTCCTTGTCGAGGCGCTTGCACCATCCGCACCAGTCGCTACCAGAGAAGTCAACAACGACGTACTTGTTCTCGGCGGCGGCCTTCTTGAGGGCGGCATCGTAGTCGTCGAGCCATCCTTCAGGCGTTGAGGTCTTGGCGAACGCAGCCAGCGCAAAAAGCGCGGCGCACAACATTGCAATCTGTATTTTCATGTCAACATTATACCCCATCCCTATCCACTCGTCAATCGCGAATGCAGGCGGGGCTTATTCTCCGCATATAGCCGAAGTCATTGCCTCGACTTGGCACCGACAAGCTCGTCAAGCCGCTTGAAGATTGCGATAAGCCGCTCGCGGTCGAAGCGCGGGTCCTTCGCGCGCGCGACAAGCGTCTCTGGATGGAACTGGACGCCGGCAGCGGGATAGGCGTCACCCTCAATGGCCTCTGGCACGCCGTCGGGCGCATAGGCCGAAATGCGGAAGCCGGGCGCAACATCCTTCACCGCCTGGTGGTGGTGGCTGTTCACCTGCAATGGTTCAGTTCCGACTATAGCGGCAAGGCGAGACCCCGCGACCGCGCTCACGGTGTGTGCCGGTGGATTCGTCGCCGCGCCCTCATACGGCCTGGGGAACGCTCCAGTGTGGAGTTTCGTAGCCCCCGCCGGCGGCACAAACTCGCTCGGCAGGTCCTGCCAGAGTGTCCCGCCGAAATAGACGTTGATCATCTGCACGCCGCGGCATATTCCAAACACAGGAAGCCGCCGCGCCTTCGCGGCGTCGAGAATCGCAAACTCGAAGGCGTCGCGCTCAAGGTTCACCCTGCCAAGCGCGGGGCTTCGCTCCGCTCCGTACCTTGCAGGATTCACGTCTTCGCCGCCGGGGAGGAGAAGCAAGTCGAGCCGAGAGACGACGGACGCAAGCGCATTTGTGTCGTCCGTGTGCGGAATTACGACAGGCACATGTCCTGCCTGAACAAGCGCTTCGGCGTAGTAAGATTGGACGTTCACGGAATCGGGCGTTACGCATCTATCCGACACGCCGACGAAGAGAGACGATGCAACGAGGAAAACAGCTGCTATACTCATTTTGCGGATCCTTCCAAATTGAAATCCTTATCAACCGCCTCGGCCACGGGGCCAAAGCTCCTGCGGTGTTCGGGGCACGGGCCGAGCCGTGAAAGCGCTTCCATGTGATCCTTCGTCGGATAGCCCTTGTGCTTCGCAAAGCCGTAGCCAGGATAGAGCGCCTCAAGACGAAGGCAGTCGGCGTCTCGCGCCGTCTTCGCGAGAATCGACGCCGCTGCGATTAGGAGTGACTTCGCATCGCCCTTCACGACGTTCACGGCATGCGGCAGCGTCTTAACGGGAAGTCCATCGACGAGAACATGCTCCGCGCCGACTTCATCCGCCGCCCTTCGCATCGCGAGATGCGTCGCGTTCAAAATATTTAGCTCGTCGATCTCCTTCGGGCTCGCGCTCGCAATGGCCCACCTGCAACCATCCGTCGACTTGATGACTGCCGCAAGGCGCTCGCGCTTCTTCTCCGTCAACTTCTTCGAGTCGTTTATCTCGCTCCACGCGCCAACGAGCAGCTGCTCCGCGAGCGCAAGCGGAACAGACACGGCCGCGGCGTATACGCCGCCCGCGAGAGGACCGCGCCCCGCTTCGTCGATTCCCATAACTGGATCACCGACCGTCTTCTCTATCTCAAGCGAAACTGCCATGCCGACTCCTACCGATCTGAAAAACAAAAAGCGCGGCGAGTGGGCCGCGCTTCCCGTATTAATCGACGAACCATCGATTACCAGCGAGTCTCGCGACGAGGGCCGCGATCGCCATAGCCACCACGGTCGCCGTAGCCGCCACGATCACCGTAGCCGCCGCGCCCGCCATAACCGCCGCGCCCGCCGCCGAAGCCGCCACGACGCTCTTCGCGAGGCTTGGGCTGCGACTCATTGACGCGGACCGTGCGTCCGTCGAGTTCGTGTCCGTTAAGGGCGTCGATCGCGGCCTGCGCCTGGGTGGCGTCGGGCATCGTGACGAAGCCGAATCCCTTGCTACGGCCGGTCATGCGATCGGTCACGACACGAACGGCGGTAACTTCGCCGAATTGCGCGAACGCCGCCTTGAGTCCATCGTCGGTGGTCGCGTATGCGAGGTTACCAACATAGATTTCCATCTTGATTCTTTCCTTCTTGTGTTCCGTCTCGCCGGGAAAGCACGCGCCCTCGCCGCTTCGACACCGCAAATTCTACCAATTTTGCCGCCGCCGCGTCAATGGCTAACAAACAACAATTTTCACTGACTGACTGGAACTGGCGTGCGCTCGTCGCCATCTTTCGCAGGCCAGATGAGCGTGACGAAAACGGACTCGGCGGAAATCGTCTTGCCAGAAAACGCCATAAGCTCATACCTCGCCGTCATCCGCTTGCCGTCGGAAATGGCATCATTGCTCTTGTAGCCCTCGACAATGTCGCTATCGAACATCACGGTGATCTTCGCCCCATCCGCGATCTCGCACTGTATTTCAAGTTCCGCGTCGGCTTCAACGTTCCGCAGATTGCAGACGACCTTCGGCGGCGCATCAAGCGGCGCGACCGCGGCCGCATAACGAAACTCTCCATCCTGCGCAGGCGCATGAGACTTCCGCTCGCCGCACGACAGGAACACGACTTCCATCGGCGAAGAGAGCGGAGACTTGTAGCCCTCGTCCTTCAGCCGGAACTTCGCGATTTCCTCGGGCACCTTCGGCCCCTTCACGTCCGCGAACTTTGGCGGACGAATGACTTCTGGCGCAGGGCCATGCCATGTTGCCGCGGGCGGCGTAAAGTCGATGTCTACTTCCGCGATCTCCGTCGGCACCTCGCGCACCTCGTGTGCATCCGCGAGCTCGATTACGGAATCTTCCTGTGCGATGTCGACGGCATGGAAACTATTGCGCCAGTTGCGGACGATCTGGCGACCAGAGTCCATCATCAAGACATACCATGCCGCGAGACACAGCGCGAGCGACGCCGCAATCTTGAGCATGACCGACATCCACCCAAAGCGCGGCAAATCCGCCGCGCGCGGCTCGGCGAACGGGACGAGCGTCCCCTCTCCGACTAGGAACTCGCGTTCGTACTTCGCCTGCACCCCATCGCCTGCAGTGACGCGCCCGGGATTCGCCGCGGCAATTGCGCCGCGTATCTCCGCGAGGTCGGAATCGGAAATCGCGTCGACTCTCCAGCTGCGCGACGCGAAGCGGCGCGAGACGACAGTCGCGTTCCAGAGCTGAAAAACGCGCTCGCCCACCATCAGCTCACGATCAGAGGCGGGCGCACAAAAAGGCGAAATTGGAACGATGCGCCATCCGGAAAGACGGCGGTCTTCGACGACGAGTGCGACGAGCGGGCGGTTCGTGTCGGCAAATATCCTTATCTCCCCGACGGCAACATCAGCGTCGAACTCTGAATCTGTCTTCGGCTCAAGACCAACGATCGGCGGAAGCTGTGTGCCACGCCGGTAGAGCTGCCACTCATTTAGAAACGCGGCGTTCATTCTTCCACCCCCAGTTCTTTTTGAAGATCGCGCGGCAAATGCGCCGCGGTAGTGGCGACGAGGACGCGCGCGAAAAGAGGCGTGTCCGCAAGCTCGACATTGCGAAGCTCCCGCTCAAGCGCCGCAACAACTTTCTCACGCAAGGCGTAGGCCTGAGACTTCCCCGCGCCAAGCGCAGCGAGTATGCAGGGCTCGGTGAGCGAGATGTCGTGCGAGGTGGCGTAGACGAGAAGCGAGGCGGCGTCTTGCGCGAGACGAGCGCGCTGCGCAACCGCGACAATGACGCGCTCTGCGTCATCGCGAAGCGGCTCTTCGTCGAGGAAGTCGAGCGACTGCGGCTCTTCCGACTGTTCGACGGCTGCGAGGTTCGCGTCTCCTGCATTCTCCCAGACAAGACGGCGACGACCGTCCTCTCCAGTGACAGTGCGCGGCTTCCAGCCCTTGATGACCGATATCCAGTCGAGAGCGATGTCGCGGACGCGGCCCGAGCCGGAGCCGAAAAGAGTGCCGCAGACGAAGTCAACCATCTCGAGCCCTTCGTCCTTGATGCGGTGGGCGAAGTAGGACTTAAGCGGTTTCTTTTTCTCGCGCGAGCCCTTGAGCTTGAAGTACGAGTCGAAGAAGGCAACCGGATCTTCCCCTCCCGCGTCTTCGCGCGAGATTCCGGCGCGGGCGAGTCGCGAGTAGAGCGCAGACGAAACCTGCTCGCGCAGCCGAGCGGCAAACTCGGGGCGACAGAGGTCGACCGAACAGATTTCAAACCATTCGGTCCAGGCCTCGTCGCCAGCGTAGCGGTCGTTCAGCACTTCCTCCCTTTCGTGCGCCTACGCCTTGGCTTCCCAGCCGTTCGAGTCGCCCGGACGGGATAGCGGGATGCCCTTCCCCGTGCCTTTGGCGAACTCCATCCTCTCGGGATCCCAGTCGAAGCCGACGTCGTACTTGTAGCTCATGTTGGCGAGAAGGCAGAGCGCACACGCCCTGCCGCCCGTCTCGGCTGGCGTAATCGGCGGCTTGCGAGACTCGACGCACGCGCAGAAGTCGCGGACGTGCTGCGCGGTCCTGTAGAGCCAGTCCGGCATGGTCGGCGGCTTGAGCGAGAAGTCGCGGGCGTACCGCTCGCTCCTATAGAGCCCCGCGCGCGCAATGACGTCGGCGTATTTCTTCTCGATGAAGGAAAGCGAGGCCTCGAGAGAGGGATCGCCCACGAGGGAACGGATGGAGGACGTGGCGATCTTCTCCGGCATGAATTCGCAGGTCTGCAGCTTGCGGCGGATGTCGCGCGTCGGCTTCACGAGGCCGGTACCAGTCCAGACGGCGATCTTCTCGCGGTTAACGGCGACAATGCCCTTGTCGCCGTAGAAGACCGTCCCCCAGCCGTGCTCCTCGCCCTTGACGAGCGAGAACGGCCCATGGTAGAGCTCTACGTCTCCATACGGCTTCTTGAAAAGCATGCGCACACCAAACTGCCGGCGGCCACCGTGGAAGAGGTCGGTCGAATGCGGCTCGTCGGAACGGATCACCCGATAGGGGCCTGAGCGGTCCATGTCGAGACCCCATTGCGCGATGTCGAGGTGATGCGCACCCCAGTCGCCGCAGTAGCCGGACGCAAGGTCGTCGTCGCAACGCCAGAACATCGGGTAGAACATGTGGATGCCGCGCGGCGCGAGCTGGTCGGAATAGGGGCGCATCGCCGCAGGCCCAAGCCACATCGTCCAGTCGACGTCGGGATTTGGAGCGCCCTCCGCCGCCGCGTTCTTCGGGTCGTCCCAGAAGCGCACCGGCTGCGAAGGCCCGCCGAGCTTGGCGTCCGCGTGGCCAAAGTTTACGTCGACGTACCAGACGTTCCCGATGAGCCCGCCACGCACGAGTGCAACGGCGTCGCGGAACTCGCGCGAACTGCGCTGCATGGAGCCGGTCTGGAAGATGCGCCCGAACTTTCTCTCCGCCTTGACGAGCTCCTTCGTCTCCTGCACCGACCAGGCGAGCGGCTTTTCGCAGTAGACGTCCTTCCCGCGCCTCATCGCCTCGATGCAGATGTACGCGTGCCAGTGGTCGGGCGTCGCGACGCAGACCATGTCTATCGACGGGTCCGCAAGCACCTCGCGGAAGTCCAGGACGATCTTGCACGTGCCCACCCCCTGGACGTCGTCGACCTGCTTCGCACAGCCCTTCGCGCGCACGACGTCGCAGTCGCAGACGGCCGCGATGCGGACGTTTGGCGCGCTCTGCGGGTCGAGAAAGCAGGGGATGAGCGTGCTTCGCATCTGGCTGCCGCAGCCGATCATGGCGATCGTGCGCTTCTCGCCCGGCTTGAGGGCGCGGAGTCCCGTCTTCCCCGTCGCGCATCCCGCGAGCGACGCGGCGGCGACGGAGCCGAAAATGAAACCTCGTCTGTTTATGTTCATGGCTTCCACATTATACCACAATCCAGCGCCGAGGGGAAACGCTCCGCGCGCACCGCCGCGTCAGAACACGACGGCGACCTTTACGTCCTTGTCGGTATCGAGCGAATTTGCGGCGACCTCGTTCTCTTCGTCGGCGCCGGCCTTCGTCGACGTCGTCGGGAGATAGCGGTAATATACCATCAGCTGGAGCGCCGCGAGGCACGTGTCCATGTAGGGACGTGACGAATGCGCGTCGGTGTTCTGGTAATAGCCCTGCGCATGCTCCTTCCCTTTGACGTCCGCAACCTTTTCGGGGAGGTCGATGATCGAGGCCGGGTAGAGCTTTCTCATCTCGAGGTTCCATTTCACCCACGAATCGACATCTTGCTTCGTCGCGCCTGGCTTCATGCCCGCCTGGTACTTGCACTGCGTCGCATAGTAGCAGTAGTACTGCGGGCTGCCGCCGGGCCTCTTTGCGGAAAGTTTTTCCGACTCGAACGCAGGCATCCAGTCGCGCATCACGTCGAGCGCGTTCAGCGCCTCCGCTTCGGTGCCGCGGCCAAGGAACTGCATTGCGAGCGTGCCGACGCCGGCGAGGCCGGTGTTTCCGCCGTTGTTGTTCGCAGTCGGCGTGTACGTGAAGCCGCCGGACTTCGAGTAGCCGCGCCTCTTAAGGCAGTTCACCGCCTTGTTGATCGCAGTTTGCATCCCCTCGTGGTGAAGACCGGCCATCTTGCCTGCCTTGAGCGCCTGGATCGCCCAGCCTGCGAAGGAGAGGTCGTCGCGCGTCGAATTCTTGTTGAGCTTGTAGTCCCAGCCACCCGTCGAGGACTGGTTCTCGATGATGCGGTAGAGGCACGTCGTCGCCGCCTCCTTGCAGTTGGGGTTTTTCGTCATGGCGAACGCCTCGCAGAGCGCGTAGGTGCCGATGAGGAAGCTATACTCGTTGCCGTCCGTCCCCTGGAAGTGCGGAAGGTTGTCTTTGCCGACGTAGATGCTGCCGATGAGATAGTCAAGCGCAGATTGCACAGTCGGGCCGAAGTCACGCGTGTAGGGTGAAAGCGGATTGCCCGGATATTCGCCGTGGGCCAAGTAGGTCAGCACGGCAAGGGCGGTGTTCGCAACCTTGTTTGCACTGCCCCAGCTGCCGTCGGTGTTCTGGTGCGCCTTGAGCCACCAGAGAACCTTCATCACCGCCGCCTCCGTATGCGGATCGCCGCCGCCCTGCGACTTGCCAGATGTCGCCGTTCCGATTGTGCCTGGAGTGCGACTCCCTTTTATAGTTTTCATCGTAACGGGAGACTTGATGTTCATCACGGCGTCAATAGAAGCGGGCTTCACGGAGAGATCCGTCGAAGATGTATTGATAGGCGTAGGCGGCAAAGGCGTAAAAGGCGCAGGAGTCGGAGTGTCTACAGTAAACTCAACTTCCGGCTCCGGAGCAGGAGGATCTTCAGGCGTCGGTTCCGGCGGATCAACGGGCGGTGGCTCCGGGTCGTCAATCGTCGGGACGTCAACAGGCAGCACACATGTAGGTTGCGACGAGATAGCCGTCACAACACAAAGCACTATGACGAACAAAGTCGGCACGACAATCGCCGTAAGAGGCGCCGAGAGGCGCTGGAGCTCGATTCGCGCAAGTTTGTATTCGCGCGTGTCCCGAGGCATTCCGAGACCTTTAGACATCTCAAAAAGCCGGCGGAAGAATCCTTTTTCAGCATATTTGTCGTCGTTCATATCGCACCTTTCCCTTCTGGCGGTTCTTTCCCGCCGCAAGGTAAAGGTGCTTGATTTCGACTTTTTCCGAAAAAATTTTCGTCAGCGCCAAGAGCTGGTGCCTGAGCCTGTTGTTTCAATCCGCCGAGACGGAGATATCTTTGAAGCGCAGGACGTTCTCCGCCGGGGAGAAGTCCGTCAGCCCCAATTTGGAGCGGTTTACGCCGACCGAAACTGCGCGAACCTTGATCGGGAAGTCGATGACTTTGTCGCCGCCTTCGCTCGACCATTGTTCCACGACTGGACCTGGGCTGCGCTCGACGATGAGGTTTGTGTCGCGGAGCGGACAGTATACGTAAGCCCATCCGTCGAAATCCACGCAGAGGTTGCCAGGCCAGTCCGTGATGTTACAACACCACCACGATCCAGTGGACAGGTTCTTGAAAACTTCTCCTTGGGCGTCTTCTATCTCGAATCTGACCTGCCCCCAGTTGGAGTCGCCTTTCACCCAGACGCCGATCACGTTCGGCTTGCCTTCCACGGGCTTTGGCTCCTTGAAGCGCATGGTGGTGTAGCGTGTGACGTATCTGTCGACGAATTTGTTTGCGGGCTTTTCCTTTGCCGGCGCGAGGGCGAGTTCAATGCAGCGTCCTTTTTCGGTATCGTCTGCCGTTTTGGCCGTAAACTCGCCTTCGCCCGCTTTCCTGAGGTAGGGAAGGAATGCGTGGCTTTGGGATTCGAGCCAAGGATCGGGAGCGAGGACGATGTCGTCGGCCGAGTCCATCGGTGCGACGATCACGGCGCGTTTTTCGATTTCGGCAGATTTGGGGTAGGTGCGTTTCCCGGCGCGGGCAGACGAAACGGGCTTGCGGGTTATCAGATATACGGGCGAGGAACCGGCCTTGACGGTGGATTTCCCGCTCGCGAGTTTCGATTCCGCTCCGAGCATCTTGATCGCGGTCCCGCCGGAAGGCGATACGATTTCGAATTCCGCGTCTCCCCGCGCCGCCCAGAGGACGGTGGCGTAGTTCCCGTCCAAGCGCTTGAACTCCACGGCGTAGACGGTCGTAGATCCGGTATCGAGTTCGCGCGAGTATTTCACGCCGTCGAGGGCTTTCGTAAGGACGCCGTATGCGACAAGCGCGGGCTTGGGATACACCCATGGCGAACGGTACGTGAGACCGGAGCCGCCCCATAGTCCGTTGTAGTATCCGGAAGAGCAGTCGAAGAATACGCCCGGGCTGATGAGGTAGTAGCCGTGGGCGAGCGAGATTATGACGTCCCGCATATAATATTCGGCCTGCGCCTTTATGCCGAGGTCGCGTTCGGTTCGGTATACGAATTCCCACGTTCCGTTGCACTTGATCTTCTTGCCGGAGATCGCCTCGAACGTATCCATCGTCACGTGCTGTCCCTGGATGTTACAGTCGATAAGCCGTTCCGGGACGATCGTCTGCGAGGGAGTTTCGATACCGATGCGGCCGTAGCTTTCCGCCTTCGCCCCCGCGCGCAAGGGCCCGATCACGGCGCCTGCCGACCATGTGGAGTTGCCGATCTGCAAGCGCGGCGCGAGATCGGGGAAGTGCTTGCGAAGGAGTCTCGCGCATTCGTTTATGTATTTGGCGTCGGCCCATGCCATTTTATAGGCAGGTTCTTTTGGCACGGGCAGACCGAGGATTTCTTCGGCGAGAAAGGCGGACGGGGCGGATTCGTGCCATATCATTGGAGTTGCGACCGTATCCTTTGGCATCTTGTCGAGCGCCTTGCGCACTTCCTGCACGAACCAGTCTTCGCCCGAAACCGTCTCGCCCGAGCGGAGTGTCTTGTCTTTGAACACGCCCTTTTCGTTGTCGAAATTATCGTGTCGCCTGGGCATCATGAAATTGCCGCATCCGGCGACATCGTATTTGTCGTAGAGTTCCTGGTCGATTGTCTTCGTATTTCTGCCCTTGTCGTCTTTGACGGTTTTGTCAAACGAATTCCATGAGAACTTGCGTATGCCGGTTTTTTTCATGATCGGTCCGCCGATTTCCGGTTTCCCGGTCGAGCCGTGGCAGTTGAACCACCATACGGCATACGGCGAGTCGCGGCGTGAGACCTTGCGCCCTGCTTCGGGCATGATGCCGATTGCGGCTTCGTGCGAAAAGAGTTTCTTGCCATCGCTCCCGGAAAAGGCGACATCGAGGGAATACCAGCCCGGACCGATGTCGCCGAACGGAATAGAGACAACGTTTGTCGAGCCGGCGGCGACGTTGAACTTTCCGCCCCCCTTGAAAACCTCCGTGCCGTCGAGGTCTTTGGCGGACCAGCTGACGCTGCCAGACGCATTGCCGCGGGCCGCTATGGCGAATGACGTCTCCTTCCCCTGTTCGTCGGCCGTGAATATGTTGCCGGGCTGGGCTTCTTGGATGGCTATGTCGAACGGCGCTTTTTCGAGCGTCGCCCCGAAGATGTTGAATGCGCTGTCCGAATTGGGATCGGGTTTCATTCTGTTGTCGAGCTGCTGGAAGTTCTCCCATCCTTTTCCTGTCAGGTCGAACTCCATGTAGCTCCCCCTTTGTGCTGCGAGATCGACGACCGGCCCGGGGTTCAGGGGCACCTCCGCGTAGTAAAGAGGAACAGTTTTGCCGCAGAATTCGACCTCACCGGCTTTCCGGCAATATTCCGGGACTCCGCCGGAGAAGTCGAGCACGGTGTCTCCGAGAGTGTTGCCGCCGACGCCGTTCGTTTCGTATCTGCCGAGCCGCAACGTGAGTATCGGGTCTTTCCCGGGCGACGGATCGAGGGCGAACAGGATGTGGGCCTTCACGTATGTGGCGGCCGGGACGCGGTAGTGGACCGCCATCGGGAAGCCCTGGTACGGGTGCCGTCCGTGGTATTCTTCGACTTCGAGCGCCCAATTGCCTTTACCCTGCCGGCATATCGAAATGTCTGCGGAATCGATAGGGGCGACTGCTTTCACGGGAACGCCGCCGAAATCATGCACTCCCGGAGCTATTCCCTTGAGGACGCCGCCGGACATCGCTTTCGCCCGCGGGTTTTCGGAGAAGTCGAGCGGTTCGAAGCGCGAACGGTCGATCTTGGCGAAGGCGGCGTCGTTTTTGACGGCGTATGCCACGCCTGCCGAGGGGCGGAAAAAGAACTCTTTTATGCCGGAGCCGAGGGATTGTCTGCGCGAGCCGTCGACCCAGAGCGTCCACGAGCCGTCATCTTCGCGCGTGAAATCGATGTGGAAAGTGTGGCGCGAAGCGGGCGGCAGGCGATTCCACTCGCGCAGAACGTCATGTCCGGAATCTACCATGCCGCGCTGGCCAGTCTCCGAGTTCTCGCAAAACGGACGCATGTTCGGGCGCACCCACTGCGCTGCAGGCGTGTCACGCCCCCTGCCGTTTTTCGAAAACGACAGATACGCATCCTTGCGTTCTGCGGTGAAGTCGCCTATCGAACAATCCCATACTGTCTCTTCGCCGCCGTCGCGCTTGAAGCCGAGTTTCGCGGAGCGCGACGCGTCGCCGCCGAAGTTGAAGGCCACGCCGCGGCGTCCGGCGCCTTCGAGGACGATGTTCTCGGTACCCGCCGCGACTGCGGCGTTCGCGAGCGGCTGCAAAAGCGATTCGAAGGCGGCGAAGTGCTTTTCGACCGGGAACGATACGAGAGGTTCGTCCGCCGTCTTGACGACGAGATCGGTGAGTGAGAATTTCTTGCCGGGCGTGCAGGCGAAATTGAAGGCCGAAGGCTTGAGGGAGAGGACGGCGCCGGCGATGCGCTTGAACTCGTGCCCCCTGTCGGTCGCCATCCAGAACTCCGCATCCCTGCCGCGGACTTTCAACCCGAAATATTTCCAGCTGTTGTCGAGAAGGTCGATTTTCTCGCCGGCCACCGAATCCGGAGCAATGCGCACGGTTTCGCGTTTGCCGCCGTTGTCGGCGAAAACGAGATCGAAGAACGACTCCTTGCCGGTGAGTTTGAACCTGAATGTCGCGTTGAAAGACCCTTCGGGAACTGTTATCGCGGCGCGGAAGAGGTCTGAGGGCTTTTCCGCGTCGACATACGCCTCTCCCCTCCCGCTCCAAATCGGGTCGGTGCCGCAGCGTATGCCCTTGTCCGGAGACATTCGCGGAGCGTATGTGTCGTACTGCATGAAATTCTCGCAGAAAAGCGTTTTCGCATGGGTTGACGGCGCCAATGCCG
>Ga0265298_10003688_pt1 | contig 20057 bp, 32 predicted proteins | sample AusTroGonzalo_MG_3_FD_193486 | JGI IMG/M metagenome (GOLD analysis project Ga0265298, IMG submission 193486) | Bovine rumen microbial communities from tropical cattle in Woodstock, Queensland, Australia - Gonzalo_01 | ecosystem: Host-associated > Mammals > Digestive system > Stomach > Rumen ... | reverse complement strand
GATACGATTTTCCAAGATCGAGAAGACCTCGTCTCTGGAAGAGTTATAGATTATGTAAAGACACAGAAGCTCCTATCACAATTAGAGCTAAAAGGCAAGAACGGCTCAAAGGGACTTAAGGGTCTTAAAGGTTTGAAGGGTAAGAAAGGCAAGAAGGGCGTAAACGGTATCATCAACAACAGAACTGGTGAATTCTATTCAGGACGCATTCTTGAATACGGAGCACGAGGCTTTATCCTATCTTATACAGATGATAAACATGTCGGCGGCGATATGATACCGATGGCTTATTATGAATTCCCACGCCCACTTTATTCAAATCAAGACTACATCAAGATTGTCTGGAACACAAACGGTTTCGTTGAGGTTGAATAAATGATAGATTACGAAAAGTATCCTTGGCTTTGCCCGACAACCGGACGATATGAACCTGGCTGCTACAATAAAGATACTGGCAACCGTGTTTCAGAAGGCGAAGGCAACAATGCAGAAGCAGTAACTACCGATGCATACGGTACTTACGGTTTAAAGCTAGTCTATTACAAGATTTCGCATTCAACCACAAGCGTAGATGAAACAGGAACATACGACCCGATTTATGGGGAAGATCAGTTGCAGATGGTTGAGCGTTCATTTTATTTCAACGGCTACACTGAAAAGATACCGCCTAATGTAAGAACATACCAACTGCAAGGTATCTGGGGCGAAGATCTAGTTCAGGTCTTCGTCGGCAAGACTGCTTTTAAGTATTGGTCAACATACGGCGGTAAAGATAAGAACACACCTGAGGTCTTCGAAGATTTTGAGCCAAGGATCGGTGATGTGGTATACTTTCCTGCGAATGATACCTTTTACGAAATTCGTGATGTGAAGTATTTCAGCGAAGCGTTCGGTTTGGCATCACATACTTATACTTTGACACTTAAAGTTTATAAAGACTGCAAGTATACCATTGACACAACGAATGAAACGCTTCAAGATCAGTCGGACCCAATTTACAATGTTGCGACTTCGGCGCTAAATTCGGATATTCAAACAGAAGATGTTTTGAAGTTGAATGATGTTGTCAAAAATCTTAAAGAAGAAGATGATTTTTATCAAACAGATGTAATGTGGGAAGATAAAAACAAGGGTGAAGCCAGAATTGACGGTTTTGACGGCTGGAATTGAAAAATGGGCGCTTAAATTTCGCAAATTTGGGCGCTTTTATTACAGTTTTTAGCAGAAATCATTTTTGTTGCATAATTTTTAAGCAAATACGGACAATTATACGGAAAACCGCGGAAACCGCGGTTTTTACAGTTTTCTGTAAAAGAAAATTTACAGAAAAATTCAAAAATACCCTTGACGGATTATTGAATAGTTGTTATATTTTACTCGTAAACAAAACAAACAACAAGGAAACAACAACAATGGCAACGAAGATCCGTTTTGAACCGTGCTGGGGTAAGACCCAAATTATCAAATTGAACAAGAAAGCTCGCGGTGCCTCAATTTCCTTCAACATTGAAGGCGGAAAAATGGTGATTCGTTCCTATTGGGACAACAAAGTACTCCAGCGAGCCACCCTTAAGGGTTGCACCTCCGGTCACTTTTATGCTGAGGACTAAACTATGACAAAAACAAAAGCAGAACTTGTTGAACAGATGCGCCACCAAATCACTGAAAAAAGTGAACAGGCAATAAAGGCACTTTTGCGCCTACACGAATTTCAAACCTCTTCTGAACAGATGACAAAGGACACCCATGTAATGAACGGTGTGGGCTTTTCAAAAGCCGATGCGAAGGTTTTGACTTCCCTTGTCAATTTTCACAAGAAGACGGGATTTTTGACGCCCAAGCAGATGAAATTGTTGCAGCACCGTATCGGGAAATATGCTGGGCAGCTTGTCAACCTTAGCATTGACAAGGGACTTATCAAAAAGACCTCTGAAGGATATGTCAAAAATGGCTAAGAAAATCAAAATCCTCTTTACCTGCTGCTTCTGCGGAAACAAATTTGATACAAAAGAAGCGAACAATGCGGAACCCGTTATCAAGAACGGGGAATGCTGCGGCGACTGCAACAAAAAATATGTCATACCCGCAAGGATTGAACTTGCTATGAAAGGAAGAACCTGATGATTGAATTTACGGGAATTGAAATTGGCTTGCTGCAAGACGCATTGCGCTATTACTACCGAGAGATGCGAGATGACGGCTATGACAGCGTGCGCCGCAGAATGCTTGCTCGTTTGGACAAAGCAGTTTCGCTTGACGAAGATGTACACAACATCTTAATCAAACTTGGAACCATACCACCCGACCCACCTGTGGAGATTGATGACTAATGAAACTTGAACAATTCATCAAGAAAGTTGATTTGCAGAAATTCCCCAACATCACCTGTATGGACAAACTTGAAACCATTGATGGTGATGACATTGTCAAAGGCGGAAATCTTCGCAAGAAACCTTTTGAACTTGTGAAAGACTTGGAAGTTGAACCCGATGAAAAACCTGACAAGCTTAAAATCGGAATTTACGACACCTATGTTATTCACTGCATCTTTGAGGATGATGACTAATGACAACTTACTTCTTTGTAAAGGTTGATGGGAAGTGGGAAAAACCGTTTGACCATTATCCCGTTGCGAAGTTCCACGGCATCAAGAATAAGAAGATTGAAATCTATGAACTTAATCTTGATGATTTGAAAAAGAAGAACCTTGTGTGGAAAAACAATTAAACCCAGCCATTGCCAAAACCCAACAATTTAATTAAATTTGAAAAAAGAGGCAACAAAATGAAAATCTCCGAACTGTTCAACAAAATTTCCAAAACTTCTGGCGCCGCTGCAAAGGCTGCTTTGATGAATGATAACATGACCGATGTTATCAAACAAATTTTTGAAGACACCTATGATAATTCCCGCAAGTACTTCGTGAAGAAGTTTGAAATGCCGGAAACATACGGTAAGAAAACCCTTGAAAAGAACTATCCCGAATTTCACAAGATGCTCCAGACGCTCGCTGATCGTTTGGTGACTGGCGGAAATGCTATCGCCCTTGTTGAACAGAAGATTGCGGAATTTAACGAGGAAGACGCTGACATCCTCGCCCGTATCATGGACCGTAATTTGAAAATCGGTCTTTCCAAAGATTCGTTTGCCAAACTTCTTGGCGAAGAAGCTCCTAAGAAATTTGAAGTGACGCTCGCGGTCAACCTTGACAATGCGAAAGGCGTCAACCCGCTTGACGGAACTTTCTATGCCTCCCGCAAGTGTGACGGAACCCGTTGCATCGGTATGTGCAAGAAAGCAAAGGGAAAGGTTGAAATCACTTTCCTCTCCCGCGGCAACAAAGAATTCACGACACTTGATAAAGTTAAGCCGGCACTTACTTGGTATCTCCGCGACCTTCCGGACGGTGATTATGTGACCGACGGTGAACTCTGCAAGGTTGACAAAAATGGCGATGAAGACTTCCAAGCCATTATGAAGGAAATCAAGAAGAAGGATTGGACTATCGCTGATCCTTGCTATCAGATGTTTGACTTCTGCACACTTGATGAATTCAACGGCGTCAAGAAATCGGTGAACTTCACCGGCCGTTACACACAGATGCAGAAGATGATGAAGGGCAACAAGTTCCCGGAAATCAAACTTCTCAAACAAGAACTTATCAAGACACAAGAAGACTTTGACCGTTGGTCCAAGTATGTGGAAGAAGGCAACTGGGAAGGCTTCATGCTCCGCAAGGACATTCCGTTTGAAACGGGTCGCTCTAAGAACCTTCTGAAGGTTAAGAAATTTGACGACGCTGAATATGTTGTCAAGAATGTTGAAATCGGCGAAATGACAACCGCCGAACCGATGCTCGGAAATGTGACCTTTGAAGGCGTCCGCGCCCTCTTCATTGAACACAAGGGCAACACCGTCCGCGTGGGCTCGGGATTGACAAAAGAACAGCGCATCGCTTGGAAGAAAGATCCTAGCAAGATCATCGGTAAGACGATCTGCGTCAAGTACTTTGAAGAAACTAAAAATCAAAACGGCACTTACTCTCTCCGCTTCCCGATTTTGAAATGGGTATATGACGGCAAGAGGGATTGCTGATTCAACACAAGGAGAAACTTAACATGGCTTTCAACCCATCTAAGAAAGAAATGGCTGCTCTTCAGAATGAAGCGCAAAACCTCGGACAAGCAATTAAGAACGCTGAAGACAACGGCGTTGAACTGCAGAACTCTCCCGACTTCTGGCAGCACTTTGTTGGACTGAATGATATGCTCGCTGGCATGGGATTTGGAGAAGACTAATGAAAGATTTTGGCGACTTTATTGAAACGATTTTTCCTGATGAAGACTATCGTTCTGTGTGTATGATCATCATCATACTTGCTTTCATCATTACGCTTGGCATTACCGCATGTTCCATTGTGGACAACACGATGACCAATCTGAAATGCATGGCGCAGCCGGAAGTCTGTATTCAAAAAACTGTAAGATGTCCCGCAACTGACAAACACTAAGAGGAATTAAATGAGCACTTTCAAAAATTTCAACGGCTCTGAACTGTTGGGATCTTCAAAACTTACCGTTAAGAAGTTCTTTGAACTTAACCCTATCACGAATGGTGAATGTTGCGGGTTCAAGACCGTCTCGATGCTTGACGGCGGTGGAATTTCTGACTTCGGAAACATCTTGGACCCGAATGATGGGTTTGACGATGCACTCTTTGAAGAATTCGGCACAAACGTTATTATCTATGCGGAAACCGACAAGGACGGAAACCTCCTCCTTCAGGTTGACCCTTACATTGATGATGCATCTTCCGAAGATGACGAATACTTCAAGGTTCAGTTTGAAAAAGAACTGCAGTCCAAGCAGATGACTGCCTTTATGAAGGCAATGAACGGTGACCCGACAGCTATGACAGATGAATTTGGAACTGCTGGTGCTTTCGCTGCTCTTGGCGGCAAACAGATGCAGGACACCGATTATGAGTTCAAGTATGAACACCGCTTCAGCATGAACATGCCGCCTAAGCAGGTCTTTGACCTCGTGAAGAACAAGCTCGGATTGACAAAGGTCAAGCGTCTTGTTCGCATGGCTGACTCACACGATGTTGAAGATGTGACAGACTTCTTCTCTGAAAGCATTGAATATGCGGAATACCGTGTGCCCGACTTCAATGAAAGCGATTATATGAACTCCGGCCGCACCGCAAATATGTACTCCATCAAGGTGGAATTGGAAGACGATTCCGTCGCCCGCTTTTGGGAAATGCAGATTGTGGTTGATGTAGCAACCTTGGGCATCATCGGCGTTTCGTTCTGCAACGGAACTGACGAAGAACAGTCTATCGGCGACCGTGATGAATACATGGTTGTGAACATTGAAGCAGAACTGGCAAAGAAGGCTGCTAAGCAAGCCGCTCAGAATGCTCCCGCCGATGAAGATGAACCTGAACCTACTTTGGTTTATGGCTTTGACGGCTCGGACATTGATATTACACCGGATCTTGTGAAGAAATACAAGATACGCGGACGCAGCGACTTCTTGAAGATGATACCTCCTTCTTGGTATGACCATCCGCAGCGTGAAACACTTCGCCCGAACATCAAGTTTGATAAGAACTTCAGACTGCGTGATTTTAACATCTTCCTTGAAATGGAAAAGAATGATTGGTATTACACCTGCATCTCTACACGCATTGATGATCCGGGTAAGTGGGCAGACTGGAAGAAGTATCAAGAACCGCTTCGCCTTTGTGATGTTGCTGATGTGCTTGCTTTCTACGGAAATGATGAGTACTCAGATGATCAGTTTGACCTTGACCCTGAAGAAGACTTCAAGGGAACTGTGCAGGATGCAGCAGACAACCATAGCATTGACAATGTTTGGGTAAACCCTGACTGGGCAGACAAGCCAATGCCTAAGACAGCAAAGATGGTATCTTGGTGCAACGGAAATGAACCTCCGTTCTACTGCTTTGACTTCATCATGTGTTATGATGATGCCACAAAGGAAATCCTCTTCTGCGTTGACCATCGAGACTAATCATGACAACTACATTTGAGAAGATTTTGAACAAGATTATGTTCGCTTTGTTTTTCATCATAGTGGGCATGATCCTTGTTCTCTTTGATGTTCAACCTCCTACGGAACCTGTCATGCCAGAGGAACTTCGGACGATAGATGCAGTGGTGGTTGACGGACTTTCTCAAGACCCGTTGATGGAAAGTATTACCAAATTTACCATTGACAGCCTTTGGAAATTTAATTAAATTTGAAATATCAAAAACAAAACAAACAAAAAGGAAACTCGCTTATGTCACTTTTTGACGGCATCTTCGGCAAGAACAACGAAAACAAGAACGCTCCGGAAAACGGGGAAAACTTCAACCTCTCTTATCTCTCCGCCCATATTGAAAAGGCGAAGGTGGAACCCAAGCCTCAGGAAACTGAAGACGACGAGGAAACTCGCACTCACAAGGCTTGCCACGAAGCACTGAAGAACTCCGGATATGCTCCGGAAGACAAGGCAAAGATTGACCGACTTCTTGACGAAGCTCGTGATGCTTGCGCCGACAAGGAAACTTCTGCAGAAGAAGCTGCTAAGAAGACCTTCGGCCTCGGCAAGGAAATGATCCTTGCGGATATGAAGCTCGCTGCCGACAAGCTCACCGCCAAGCAGCGTCAGGAATTTACTGATGTGGTCACCAAGAACTACGACTTGCTTGCCAAGAACTACGACATCTTTGGCACACCTGTCGGAATGATGCTTGCCAAGACTGTGATGGAACATGAACAGCACATGCAGATGGCTGCTCACGCACTCTTCTCCCTCTTGAAGAAAGATGCTCTTCCGGACAAGCTTGCTGAAACAATGGTGGATATGTTCATCGCCAAGGTTAGCAAGAATGTTCAGGACCTTGAAAAGGCCATCAAGGTGAGCCGCACTATGGACAAGAAGTTCCGCGAGGCTGCTGAAAACGGTGACCTTGAAGATCTTCTTGGACCGTCCGATGACCTCCGTCGCTTGATGGGCGACAACTCTGAAGGAGACGAAGATGAAGACTAATGAAGAAGGCATGACCAAGGTTGAACTTGGTGATGAAGTTGACATCAAGGAAATTGGCACGCTGTTCAATGACTTGGCTCGCATGGGCCTTGTCGGACAGATTGCCCTCTCCGCTGATGTAAGCATGTTCCAGTTCATCAAGGATATGTTTAAGCTCCGTGACCAGGTGTTCATTAAGCACGCCACGGACATCATGAACGCTGAAGGATAACTTATGGCTACTTGGGTCGGATATGACGAGTTCAAGGAAAACCTTGAAGTCGCTCATAACACATTTGCGAAAGCAACCGAGCTGAAGGAAAGAATTGAAAAGGTGATTGCGGAACATAATCTTCCGTCTGTCAAACTTCATATCACTTTCCCGAGTAAGATTACTCGCCGCACTGCTGACTTCAGCATCAACGCTGAATATCAGAAGAATTATGCAAGAGACAATTACTTTCACTTTGGTCGCCGTCTTGATATTTCTTACCATGTGACAAAGGTCAGAACTTACATCAAGATTGATAGCTGTGGCTCAAATATGTCAGGGTACTCTTCTTCCGAGTATGAACCTGATAAAAGCTATTACTACGGTTTTGGTAAAGCGGTTGAACGCATTTCCGGCAAGAGCCTTGTAGGACTTGAAATTAAAGATCTTGACGCTTTTGATGAACTGCTTATTGCGATGTTCTCACCTCCGCTTGATGAAAACGGTTATGATATGTCGGTCGCAAATGTCGGAAAGTTCATGAAGAAGCGCTTGCTTTTGAAGGAAGCAACCCTAAAGCGGAAAAGTAAAAAGATACTTTGATATGTGACGAAAACTTTGTTATATTTGCTAATAAATAAAACACAAATAAACAAAAGAGGTAATCATGTCCAGTGATTTTGATACAAGTCAGTTTGATGCAGAAAATTCCGATGAAATCATCGCTAAGGGTGTTCGCTTGATTAAGCAGCGCACAGCGGGAAGACTCGAGAAGGCTTCTGCTTGGAAGAATCCTAATGCACTTCCTAAGGCAAAGGACCTAGATCCTGATGCAAAGAAGGTGCTTGACGCTACTGTTGCCCATTGGCAGGAAGAAGCGTTCAATATGGGCTACAAGAAGGCTTTGAATGATGTGCTTGGGGATATTAAGGCGTTGAGCATTTAACATATCCACACATCTTTTTTGCACAATCTGTAATAAAACCACCCAAATTTCACAAATTGGGTGGCTTTTTTTCATAATTTTAAGAACCGAGGCAAATATGCGAGACGCATCCAGAATTTTTCCTCTTTACAACTTCTTAGCACGGGTACATCTTGAGAATTTTCCCGACTGGCGCTTCGGACAGTTCCTTGACAATTTCAAGGATTGGTATGGTCGGGACTTGTTTTATCTTGAAGACGACGCCGTTGAAGAAAAAGTGACAAGATTCGTCACAGCTATGAAACTACATCAGAAATTTAAGGACAATAAAAATGGCTAACACTTTTCCTAAGAAAGTAATCAGACTTTCAGACATACCCGCTGGGATTTCTGAGAAGGATTGGAAGAACGAATACTTCTTCAGAATTGCGAAGGATGAATTCGGAAACCATGTTAAATGCCAATACGGTCACGGCATAAGATTTGCTGCTGCCGGTGTTGGCGTGCCTTGGGAAACCTTCATTGACTGTTATATGTCAGACGATTACATGCGGGTTGACCGCACAACATGGCGTTTTTGGCATGACGGAAAAAATGCAACGGGATGGAATAAAGGAACTACTTTCAACTCTTACATTCAGAAACCAAATCCGCAAGATAAGTATCACCCGCAGGAAATGATTTGCGAGTATTCCCTTGACTGCGTGTATTGGAATATGAAGTATGCTTGTTATGAGTATGCTAAGTCTTACAACCTGTGGGAATTCTTAAACCCGAAGGGAATCGTTTACGAAGTCTTCGCAACTGACGCAGAAAAGGCTAAGATCAGCGGAGCTGCTGATGCAGCAAAAACTCAGAAAACCATGAATGAACATCTGTTGAAGTTGTTCGAGTTCGAGACTCATCAATGTCCTGGTGAATACATCAAGGAAGTGACATACCCAGTAAAGTTTGGAAACAAGGTTCATGACCGTCATTCCTTCTGCCGTTTGAATGACCGTCAAGGAACGGGCAAGCTCGGAATTTTCTTCTATGATATCGGAAAATTCAAAAGCAAGTTTGTGACTTATGAAAATCTAACCACGGAAAAGATTGACGAAATCTGGCAGGAATGGCTAGAAGCAGTTAAGAACGAACATCAGGACATTGCTAAAGCAGTCCTAGAAACCCTTGCGAATGCCAAGGCTAAAGCAGTCCTAGAAACCCTTGCGAATGCCAAGGAATAAAAGTCTTCAAATTTTCAATTTATCCATTTAAGAATGGGTCAAAAGTTGTTATTTTTTAACTGTAAACAAATCAAACAACTAAAGGAAACAACATGGCAGACTATTTAACAAAAGACCAACTCAGAAACCTCTTCCAAGAAAGAGTTGAGAAACTTGAATCGTTAGGATTCGTTGACAAGGCACCTGACCCGGGTCGTTGGCTGACCGTTTGGAACATCAAGGGTTTGCAGAAGCGTTTTTCCACTTACGATACGGATCTTCGCGTTCTCGCTTGTCCGTGCTCTGAAGACGCTTGCATCATCGCTATCAACCTTGATACCGTTGACTCCAAGTTCATGAAGGACTGGGGAAACTGCAAGGCATCTTCCACCTACATCAAGGTTCCTGTCGCTTTCTCTGCGATGTATGCAAGAGAATGGAATTTTGAAAAGCGTCCGTCTCATCTTTACCAGGAAGAAGCGAAGAAGATGGTTTTCCTCCGCACTCGTGAAGATGTTGAGGCTTGGTTTGACAAGCTTGAGCAGGAAATCCCATATTGGGTTGCTCAGTCTGAACAATGCGCTAAGGCATTGAAATTCATCAAGACTGAAGGCAAGCAGTATAAGGACATTATGAAGCCTTTGACAAAGAGGGCTCCGGAATGGAAGGCTGCTCGTGAGGCTTATGAAAATCTCATCCTCGTTCAGATGAAGAAGATCACGAAGCGTGATGAAATCATGAAGGAATCTCGCAAGGGGTTGGCATAATGACTAATACACGCCGAGAAAAGTTCATGCATTGTCATGAACATATCGCTGAATGCTTTAAGAAGCACGGATTGAAATATACCCGTCCTGAATTTACATCTCGTGTTGATAATGACCTCAACCCTGATGATGATCAGTTCTTCATGTGTAATGAAATTCATCTGAAGAATGTGGGCATTGCGAATAAGTGGTCCCAGGACTGGAACGGCAGCATGGAGCTTTGCCTTGCTGCGCCGCTTTGCGCTAAACCGGGTTCTTACATTGTTTTGGACTTTGATGCGATAAACTGGAAGAAGTGCTTGACATCTTTCTCGGACGATGCCATTAAGCGCGGCGAATATGTTTCTGTGAAGAACGTCATTCATCCTATCGCTTCCTCATCTCGTGATGAAAACAGCGGACTTTGTTTGAACGGTGCCAATAACCTTTGGCTAAGGCAGTGCCCAAACGGTATGCCGCCTGATGTTATCAAAGACGGACGCATCACCCGCAATTATTACAACAATGTGTGGGATGAGTCTCGCGGATACATCGTTCAGAAAGGTTGGAAACCGACGCTGCTTAAGGATGTGATGATTCTTGACACTGATGAAGAATTTGATGCGTGGTTTGAAAAGCTTGTCGCTTTCATGCCGAAGTGGAAGGAAGACATTAAGCGTCTGACTGACATCACAAAGGCAGTGACTGACAAGACCGTTGACCTTCGTGAAACAATGAAGAATTACAAAAGCAAAACCCAACAGTGGAAGGACGCTTGTGCCGAATACAACAAGATCCTTCTTGCTGAACTGGCAACATTCTAAAAGGAAACCAAAATGAAACACTTACCACAGATCATCACTCACTTGAGTGATAACGATTTTTACAAGTTCACCATGGGACAGATGTTTGTGCATCAGTTCCATGACGCCAAGGTTGAATGGACATACAAGAACCGCGACCCGAACCGAAAGTTCACTCGTGAGATGATTGATGAAATCAACTACCAGATTGACCTTTATGCCAAGCTCCGTTTCACACCGTGGGAACTTGAACACTTTGCGAAGATTGACTTCATGAAGGGCGACTACATTGGCTTCCTGAAGCGCTACAGCATTGACCGCAATGAAATCACTTGCGTGTATGATGAAAAGTTGCAGCAGCCGGAAATCCACTTCCGTGGCTACAATGTGGATGTGTCCTATCACGAAGTTCCTGTGATGAGTATCGTGTCGGAAGTTTGGTTCCGCATGACCTACAGCGAGGAAGAACAGAAGAAGATCATTGAAGACGCTAAGGAACGCGCTCGCAAGAAGATTGACAAGCTCATCAAGGGTGAAATCAAGATCGGTGCTTTCAGTGAATTTGGTACACGCCGTCGCTTCTGCAAAGAATTCCAGATGTGGTTGATTGAAGAACTGCTTAAGTATCAGTTCAACGGCACTGTCTTTGTGGGAACAAGTAACGTTTACCTTGCCTTCCTCTTTGGCTGCAAGCCGGTCGGAACTATGGCTCACGAAGCGATTGAACTTGTGGGTCAGGGTTTCCCGTTCCGCAACCCAGCCTACTCGAACTACTACATGATGAAGGCTTGGATTAAGGAATATGGCATTAAGAACGGTATCTACCTGACTGACTGTATCACGACTGACTGCTTCCTTAAGGACTTCGGTATTGAACAGGCACGCCTCTTCGCTGGCCTTCGTCATGACTCGGCTGACCCGATTGAATGGGGTGAAAAGATGCTCGCCCATTATCAGAAGCTCGGTGAACCGACAAAGAACAAGACCCTCTTGTTCAGCGATAGCCTTAACTTTGAAAAGGCAGAAGTGATTTATCAGCGCTTCGCCCTTCGCTGCAATGTGGCTTTCGGTATCGGTACTTGGCTTGTGAATGACACGGGTCACTTTGATGCCATGAACCAGGTGATTAAGCTCACCGAAGTAAACGGTATTCCGGTCTGCAAGATCTCGGATGCCGCAGGTAAGTTCATGGGTAAGAGCGAAGAATACCGCGACTACCTGCAGCGTGCTATTGACTGGAGAGTTCAACATGAGTAAGTCAAGTAAAAAGGCACTGATTATTTTGGTGCTATTAGGACTCGCCTACGGCACTTTACTCGCTGCTGACCAGTATCTCAAGATCTGCAACAGCCGCACCTGCTACACGCAGACGGTGCAGAACATGAAGTCATGGCAGTGGATGAAGACCGCTGATGGCACAAAATTTGTTCGCATCTTTACATCCGATGGTAAGATCATTGATGTAACTGGTCAAGATCTCACCGTTGAGGTGCAGAAGACGCGAAATAAATAGGATATGAAAAAGAAAATCTTAAAATGGCTAGGCATTGGCCTCGTGGGCGCACTTGTCGCTCACGAAACAAATGCTTTATCTGAAATCAGAAAAGAACTTTGGAAACTAAGGAACCACTAATATGTATGGTAAGAAACTAGCATATATCGTCAAAGTGAAAGACATCCGTGAAATCCCAGGTGCTGACAGAATTGAACTTGCATCTGTGATGGACTACACAGTTGTTGTTAAGAAGAACGAATACAAACCGGGTGACCTCGGCCTTTATGTGGAAGTTGACTCCGTCCTTCCCGATGGCCTTTCTCCCGAACAGCGTGAACAATATGACTTAATCAAGTCGGGTGAACTATATCGCCGTCTTAATGTACCTTATGATGACGAAAAGATTAAGGCTGACCTTGAAGTCATTCAGAAGCAGTCTGAATACCCTTACTTTGAATTTCTTCGTGATAAGAAGTTCAAGATTAAGTCAATGAAGCTCAGCAAGTTTGGCGTCGTATCTCAAGGTATCTTGTTCAAACCCGATGAACTTGGGCTGGACAAGGTTAAGGAAGGCCAAGACTTCACTGAACAATTCAAGATCATTGAATTGGTGCAGGATGAAGAAGAAGCCGGTCTTAACACAGGAAAGAAGGATGGGTGGCTTGTCCGTAAGTTGATGAGATATGCATGGTTCCGTGCATGGCGTAAGTCTCGCAATGTGGTTGAAGCATGGGATCCAACCTTCCCTGGTAAGTCTGACGAAGAAAATGTTCAGAAGCTTTACACCAAGATGTTCAACCAATACGGCGATAAGGAATGGGTCGCTACTGAAAAGCTTGAAGGACAAAACATCTCCATCTATTCAGAAGAAGTGAAGGGTTTCTTTGGTAAATCTTCAAAGCGTGTGGGCGTCTGCTCTCGCACTCGTGAACTTTCGCCGAAGGGAACTGGAGCTAACTTCTGGAAGACTGTCAAGCGCTTGGGCCTTGATGAAAAGGTCAAGAAGATCCCGGGTGAATGGTGGTGCCGTGGAGAACATGTCGGTCCTGGCATTCAGAAGAACATCTACAAGTTGAAAGACACTGATGTAATCTTCTTTGATTTTTACCGTAAGGAACATTACATTGACGTAACCAACGGCAAGAAGAAGAAAACTCGTTGGGTCAAGTTGAACTTTGAAGAATCGGTTGCTTTCGCAAAGCAATGGGATCTTCCTTTCGTTCCAGTGCTTGACGAACATTACAAACTTCCTGCTAACGGCGTTAATGACAAGGGTGTGCCTGTCTCTGGTGCAGACATCATGTTGCAGCAATCTGACAAGAACACTGTCTTCGGTAACGATCTTAAGCACAAGCGTGAAGGATTCGTTCTTCGTCTTCGTGACGATTACAATGTGTCCTTCAAGGTCAAGAACCCGAACTACTCCCTCTAAGGAGGCCTAAAATGGCTACACGCTCTAAGAAGGTGTTGAAGACGCTTGCTGATAAAGCGTTTGAACCTGAAAAGAAAACAAAGAAGGCAACGCCGAAAAAGAAGGCTGAACCGAAGGAAGATAAGAAGCTCACATACACAATGTGTCCTACCTACGCACACCCAGGTGCTAAAGAAAGGTCAGGTGCTGGCATTGTGATGTGGGGTTCCATTCTTAAGTCAATGAAGGATCTTGGCATGAAAATGGACGAGATCCCAGCTTTGGCTCAACTGCCTGCACCGCTTCATATCGGCACTTGGGCAGACGGTTCAGAACGAATCGCAACCCATGTCGGATGTTGCATTGATGGTGAGAATATGTACTGGGACTTTTATCAAGTCAAGGACGGAAAGATCTATCACATCAACATGCGAAAGATGAAGCCGGCGGACTTACCTCCGCCTCCTCAAACGGACAGGAACACAGTTCGTAAAAATGAAATCGTAAATTAGGCAGTATATGTACATTGTTGAAGCCCTAAAGCAAGAGTTCCCTGAAGTAATAAAAGACCTGACGGAGTATGACCAATTCCTCCGTCGTTATTATGTGGAAGAGGACCTTGTAAAAATTTTTGACTCTGAGAAGCAGAGCTATGAACTTGCAAGACAGGCATGGGCTGCACTTAGGGATAAGAAATTCAAGGATTACAACAAGTATCAATGCTGGTATAGTCGGGCGATGAATTCTGACCCCGACTTCCTAAGACATTTCATCAAGACGATGTTTTATGATAACAACGACTACTCCAACCTATCTGCTGAAGAATTGAAACAAGTAATTGAAAGACATTACGAAGAGGAAGGCAAAAAATGATTTACTTTTATGGCGGCGCGTTTGACCCATTTACAACCGCTCATCGGGATATTGTTAAGAGCTTAATGAAGCACAAGCAGCCTGATGATCTTGTTGTGATTGCTGTGACGGACAATGATGAAAAGACTTATTCGTGTCAGCAACATAACAGACAGAGCATCATTCGTCGTTCTTTGGACGAGGAATGGTTTAAGAATGGACTTACAATCATGCCTCAGAAAATGCGGACTTATTCGCATTTGAAGCAGACTTTTGGAAAAGACGAACACGGAATCACAATCGTCATCGGCGAGGACGAATTAAACGCGCTTGCTGACGGCAAGTGGGTGCATGCCGATAATTTGATTAGGGACTACCAATTTATCGTCTTCAAACGTCATTTGGAGGCTGTTCCAAGTGTCCTGAATAACCCAAATATAGCGCATATCAAATATACAGTCCGCGACATTGACGCTGACTTGGTATCGTCCACGGAAGTCCGTAAGATTTTCTACAGAAACCCTGCGGTGACCTTTAAGGAAGTTCAGAAGTACATAACCATCGGTGCTTTTAAGCTCATTAAGGACCGCGGACTTTACTGGCAGAATGGCGAACAGTATGCCGAAGAGGAAGCTCAGTTCCTCAAAGATTATGCAGTTGCTAAAGAAAAGAATGGGTGGGGCGAGCCGTCGGTGACCACTGACACAATCGCTTACAACGGTGGAAAGATCCTTCTTATCCGTCGCTTGAAACCTCCGTTCAAGAATCATTGGGCTCTCCCGGGTGGCTTCTTTGAGAAGACCGACGCGGACTTGCCTGATGGCGCTGCCCGTGAATTGAAGGAAGAAACCGGCATCAACATTGAGCCAAGGAGGTTCCGTCAGATCCTTGCATACGGTCATAACTTTGACCCACGCATGAAGATTGTGGATGTAGCCTTTGCGGTAAGAGTGCCTCATTCGGAAATGAAGAAGGCAAAAGGCGATGATGACGCCGCTGAGGCAAGATGGTTTGACCTTGACGATTTGCCTGCACTTGCATTCCATCATGCACAAATCATTGAAGATTGGAGAAAGCAGAACGAGGAATAAACTTCCTCGTTTTTGTTTTTTATCCATTTACATCTCACCCAAAAATTGTTAAATTATAAACATAAACAAAACGGAGAAACCCGATGAACGAAATTACCGATGAAGAAACCCTCTATGTTGGCGTTGACTGCCAGAACGATTTTATTACTGGCGCCCTGCCAAATCCTCGTGCAGAAGCGAAGGTTCAGGCCATTTGTGAAAAGATCAGAAATCACAAGGGCCCGCTCGTTATGACACACGACACCCACTTCAATAAAGTTCAGGTTGAAAGCAACTGGCCTCCTATGGGTGGAAAGCCTTATGAAGAAACTTTGGAAGGATCTAAGGACGGCCACGGTATTCCGGTGCATTGCATCAAGCTAACTGAAGGTTATGAAATTCAAAAGGACATCCTTGCAGCTTGTAAGTCGCTGAACACCGACAAGGAAATCCGCTTCTTCGCCATTGACAAGTATACCTTTGGCTGGGACGGCTGGAAGGAATACCTCAAGACCTTCAAGTTCAAGAAGATCGTCGTTTTCGGATTTGTCGCCGGCATTTGTGTGGACAGCCAGGCTACTATCTTCCGTGCATTGTATCCTGACATGCCGATTGAAGTTGACGCTGCATGCACCGCAGGCTTCACACCTGAAGATGAAAAGGCTGCATACACCGTCATGAAGATGAAACAGATTGATGTTATAAATGAAGATTAAGAACCCATTTTATAACCCTTTCAAGCGGGTTGACGTTGACTTCATCTATGAAGAGGTGATGGAAATCGTCAACCAGTTTGGACTGGTTTCTAAAGAGGCAGGCTCCTCTTATCAAGAATTTGGTTTTCCAGATTACAGCAAGCGGGTTATAGAAATTCAATTTCTGAAAGCCGGAGACAACACAAAGAAGCAGCTGCCAAAGACTATCAAAATCGGTAAGAAACTTTGCCTTGGCATCAAGCGTTCATACAGTTATGATTACACACTTGAGCGTGATGGGTGGCAGGAATTTGAAAAACCTAACAGAGTATTTTTGTGGGATTGGAAATTCTATAAGAAATGTTTTGTAAAAGAACTTGAGAAAATTCAGTATCAGATTGTTAAAGATGACAAGCTGAGCAAGAAGGTCGCACTATTTAGAGAAAGGTTTAGCAATGTTTGACAAGATAACTGTGGTTGACGCATTTGAAGAAATTGCCAACCTCGCTACACAACTTGACTTATCTGCAGTAAAGAACGAAAAGGCAGAAGAAATCAGATTTAACATCAATGGTGTGAAGAGGAATGAAGGTTCCGATTACATCATTTCCTTTGATTACACGATGATTGAAGGACGCTTACTGCCTTTCCGCGTCAACATTCCTACAAAGTGGGGACTTAATCGTAACGGAAAATTGTGGGTATGCCATGATACATTTCTTGGCGGCACACCGTTTGCGCCTCATTGGAAATGGCGTTGGGTTCGTCAGCGAGACAGGTTATGTAAGCTCATTACAGAGATCCGTGAGCAGAACGCTAACTTTCAAAAGCAGATTGAAAAGGCTGCATTGCGTGTAGAACGCTTTTTACCTTAACTTAACATAGGGGAGGCACTATGTTTGAAAATTGGTTTAAGACCGTAACTTTTACAGAGATACTTGATGACTTTTACACACTCATCAAACAGTATGATCTCAAAGAACAGCGAGATGATGGGAAGATTTTCTATAGTCTGAACAGCAAAACAAATTACTGGCTTGTCAGAATGGACTGCACCAAGCTTGAAGATGACGGCCTCTTTCCATATAAGATAAGCTATGGCGTCACCGGACATTGGGAGAATAATGATGGCCGTTTAACATGGCGTATCGGCGAAGGAAACATCAGAACTATTGAAGGAATTACGAAGCCGAAATCCTTCAACTGGTGGCAGAAAGAAAAGAAAAAGATTGATAAGATCTTCACACAGATTCGTCACGATGAAAGAGTGATGATGAAGTACTCCAAGAAAATCAACTTAATTGGCGAAAGCCTGAAAGAGGAATAACTATGTTCGGAAAAGATAAGATAACTTTTGAAGATGCGGTCTACGAAGCGATTACCGCAGCAAAGCAACTCGGACTCGAAGAAAATTACCGTTCAGATAACGGGAACATCATCGGGTTCGGTATCCCATGTCACCCAGGCATTTCTTGCCAGCGTTTCATGGAAATTAAGTTCACAAATATCTTAGGGTCAAACATTCCGACCCGTTTGGAACTTGGGTATAACGCTGAAATGCGGATAAACGGCAATGAATTTGAGATTGCTGTAGGCAATTCGCAGACATTCGGTGGTATGCACTCCGAAACGATTGAAATGAAGAAGTGGGCCGAAGTCTTGAACACATTTAAGCGTAATGTGGAAAAGATGCAGAATGAAGCACAAGATTTACGAAAGAGAACAAAGCAGTTCTCGCTTAACGTTGAAAAGATGCTAGCCGCTCCGCTAGCTTAACCAAAGGAACCAAAATGAAACAAATGACACTTGATTGCATTGAATGGGTTAAGACCTACTTCAAGGACAATAACCAGACGAAGGCCATCGTTGGCATCTCTGGCGGAAAGGACAGCTCGGTTGTCGCAGCCATCTGCGTCCGTGCTTTGGGTAAGGAAAACGTCTTCGGCTTGCTTATGCCTTGCGGCAAGCAGGCTGACATCAAGGACTCCTACAAGTTGGTTGACCATCTTGGGATTGAACATGATGTAGCAGATATTGGCGAAGCAGTGCATGCAGTTATCGCAACTTGCGCTGATGTTGGCAACAATGAAGTTGCCCGCACAAATCTCCCAGCCCGCATCCGTATGGCGACTTTGTTCTATCACGGACAGCTCCGCGGCTGCCTTCCGGCAAACACATGCAACGCATCGGAAGATGCAGTGGGATATGCAACTTTGTTCGGCGACAATGCAGGATGCTTTGCTCCTCTCGCCAAACTTACCACAGAAGAAATTGTTGAAATGGGCAAGGATTTGGGCCTGCCTACTGATCTCGTCGAGAAAACTCCGGTTGACGGCCTTCAGCCAAAGACCGATGAGGAAAACTTGGGATTTACCTACCACGAGGTGAATGAAGTCATCCGTAAGGGTATCCACGGCGAACACTTCCAGCAGATCCAGCAGAAGTATCTCGCTAACAAGTTCAAGACTGACATCGTTCAGATTAAGGCTTTTGACCCAGGACTGCCCAATTACTTGACGGGTGAAAACATTTTCACCGAGGAAGGCACAAATGAAGCGGATGCTCAGTAAAGTAATCAAAACCACTTGGCGTTTGCTTAATAAGGTGGTCTATGGCGCTTGTAAAGTGACATATTGGGGTTTTATTGTCCCTGTGTGTTGGGCCCTCTATCATCTTGAAAAGCTCATTCCTTGGCCGAATTTGTCAATTCCCGCCGAAGAAGAAAAGAGAATCATCAAAGATTCTTTCATTCATTTTTAAGTGAGGGAAATATGAAAAAGTTCAGTCAACTAACAGATGCGGTCAATGATCTGCGCCTCGGAGAAATTGGTTACGGTGGTTTAGACACTTGGAAAGATGGGCCATGTGCTCGCTATCTCAAGATGCAACTCCAGACCGACTGCGATGAGGGCAACTACATCGAGTACTCTATCATTCGTCTTGATGATGCGATAGACGGAGCAGAGTTCTACTTCGAGATGACCGAAGGTAGACAGTTAACCGATGAAGAACGCGATGCTTGGTATGACTGGGCTTTGGCTTGCCCTGTGAAAGCATTCAAGCTTGAAAGACCTGACACGCTTTAGGAATTTTAATTTGTTTCAACTATTGACGGTTGGGCAAAACTTTATTAAATTTTACACAAACAAATTGAAACAATCACAACCAAAAGGTAAATATGGCAGAACAAAATAAGTATACCTTTGACGGCGCAGAACTCGGAATCGTTCCGCTCTCAACTCAAATTGCGAATGAAGTTCCTCCTGGAACTTACACATTCTCATTCAACCAAATGACAGGTCTTCATGTCGTAAAGTGTGAAGATGTGCCTGAAGTTCCTCATAAGGTCTATGGCGGACAGGAACTTCGTGTGGCAAAGGTTTACCGTGCCTTTGACCGTCGCCCAAGAAACACAGGTGTGTTGCTGTCCGGTGAACCGGGCATGGGTAAGTCCCTCTTCATCCGTATGATTGCGGCTGAAGCAAAGAAGCGTGGACTGCCGGTCTTTGTCGTGAACTCAAACTGCCCAGGTTTGGTTGCATGGCTGAAGCGCTGCCACACACATTCTGTGGTCATTCTTGATGAATTTGAAAAGATCTT
>Ga0265298_10003687_pt1 | contig 20058 bp, 13 predicted proteins | sample AusTroGonzalo_MG_3_FD_193486 | JGI IMG/M metagenome (GOLD analysis project Ga0265298, IMG submission 193486) | Bovine rumen microbial communities from tropical cattle in Woodstock, Queensland, Australia - Gonzalo_01 | ecosystem: Host-associated > Mammals > Digestive system > Stomach > Rumen ... | reverse complement strand
TTATAGTAGCCGTCACCGTCACAGATGATGCCAAGCACGTAACGTTGGGAATTTGCAGGGTCAACCACCGCCAAATCCAAATGAAAATCCGACATGCCGACACCCGTCCTCACCTCATAGCCTCGCCGACTCAAAGCATCGGCAATCTGACTGACCATAAAGCTCTGGTCTTTGGCACTGGCAGCAGATTCCAATACCATGTTCTGCTGTTGGGCAAACTTCAGGAAACGCTTCAATCCCAACACGCCCTCGGCCTGTGTACGACGCTCGTCAATCTGCTCTGGCTGTAAAGTGGAGAATATTTTCATCTCATAGCGGGCACGACTGACTGCCACGTTCAGTCGACGTTCACCACCCGCTTTGTTCAAGGGACCGAAGTTCATCGACACGTGGCCATCCTTATCAGGTCCATAGCCCACACTGAATAGGATGATGTCACGTTCGTCACCCTGAACATTTTCCAGGTTCTTGATGAACAACGGCTCTGCGGCCTCTTGGTTCTGACGGTCCAGTTCGGGATATTTGACGAGTTCCTCGTTCATCACGTCCTCAATGAGGTCGCTTTGCTGTTTCGAGAAGGCCACGATGCCTATCGAGCGCTCTGGCTGCCGTTGCATCCGACTGATGGCTTCAGCCACGATAGCCTCAGCCTCAGCCCTATTCGTTCGTGTCTTACCAAAGTCATAGAATCCGTCACCGACATGCTGCCACTGGACGTGAGGCACCATATCATCAGCCGACGGGAAGGTAATCAGTCTCCCATTATAATAGTTCTGATTACTAAAGGCGATGAGGCTCTCATGCTTCGAACGGTAGTGCCAGCCTAAATAACGTGAAGGCATGCTAAGCGCAATACAATCGTCGAGAATGCTTTCCAGATCATCTGTATCAGCCTCATCATCATCGGTAGCACTCACAGAGAAGAAACTCGTGGGCGGCATCTGCTGAGGGTCACCAACGACGATGGTGCTCAAACCTCGAACCATCGCACCGACGGCCTCGTTGGTAGGCATCTGACTGGCCTCATCGAAAACCACGAGATCGAACTTCGGAGCGTCCATATCGAGATACTGGGCTACACTGAGCGGACTCATCAGCATCACAGGGCACAGTCGTGGCAGCAGTGTCGGCATCTGGTCGATGATACCACGGATGCTGGTACCACGCCCCTTACTGGCGATACGCTTGCGTAACAATGTCAGCTCGCTACTCAGTTGAGGGTCACGGCTACCGACGGGGATACCTGCCGACAAACGGGCCACCAGTTCCTGTCGTGTCAGCTGTTGGAACTGTTGAGTCAGCTCACGGTAGCGCAGAATTTCGTCTTCCAACTGCATGTCTTGGGTCAGTCCCAAAGCACTTGTACACTGTTCCCACAAGGGCAACAGCGAGATATGTGCATTCCAGCGTTCCGCAGCGGCTGAGAGTGCATCAAGGTCATCCAACAGTTCTTCACTGACATCAGCCAGAGCAGCAAATTTACGCCATTTGTAATCAGCCTCGATACATTGGCGTACTGTCTTGTTGAAGTACGACATCTGACGTCCACGTTCTATCTGCTTCCTGACGCCATCGATAATCTGTGGCAACTGTGGCAACAGCTTTTCCAGCGTATCGCCCATCATATATGAGGACGTTTTGGATTGCGGACGAGGCTTAGGAATCAGACCTGCGAAGGGATGGCTGTTACCGTCAGGACAGCTTGAGAAATAGCGGTTCATGCTGTCGAAAGGTGACGTCCCATCTGCCTGACGTCCGTGTAACGACTCTATATAGCTGATAAGCTTCAATCGCTGTGTATAAAGGGCATCTGCCACGCGCTGGTAGTCTTCTGGGCTTTGGGCACCCACGGCATCAATGACTTCCTGCATCTGGCCTAGGAAATGCTGCTTGTCCATCTTGTTCGAGTGCAGTTCCATACAGAAGGGGGCAAGCCCGATGTTGGTCAGTCGTGACTGAACCACATCGAGTGCGGCTTTTTTCTCAGCTACAAACAGGATACGCTTACCATGATACAGGGCGTTGGCAATGAGATTGGTAATGGTCTGGCTCTTGCCTGTTCCTGGAGGACCGAAAAGGATGAACGAGCGACCACGCTCCGATTCTGCAATGGCTTCCAACTGCGATGAGTCGGTTGCCACCGGAATAGCCATCGCCTCTGGACGCACCGTACGGTCCATCTCACGCGCATCAACCTCCTCACCGGCCTCATCCATCATCAGGCGACCTTCTACGAGACTGTGCACAATGGGGTTCTCCATCACGGTGGCGCTATGGGTGTGGATATCGTTCCACATAACGAACTTTGTGAACGAGAAGATGCCCAAAACACAATCTTCAACAACCGTCCACTCCTCGTGTTCCTTGATGGCCTCGCGCACCAAGTGGAGCACCAGGCTCACGTCAATACCGTGGGCATCTTGGGGCAGGGGAGAGACGCCTTCCACTTCGATGTCGTATTGCTGACGGAGCATCTCCATCAGCGTGATGTTAAGCATTACGTCTTCGTCTCGCTTGCGGATGGCATAGCGATCTTTCTTCAATGACACAATCTCTACTGGCATTAACAAGATGGGAGCAGCATAGACCTTACCACCTTCTCGTTCGTTCCAATGAAGTGAGCCTAAGGTCAGAAACAGCGTATTGGCTCCGCTTTCTTCCAGATTGGTACGTACTGCACGGTAGATAGGCTTCAGTTCTTTCTGTTCCAGGACGAACTCCTTGCCCTGATCCAATTCGTCTTCCAAAAGTCCGATGTCAGAAGCGTCGAACGGAATGGCATTCTTGCCCAGCTTCATGTTCAGCAGATTGTTGCGCAGGCTCAGGTCGAGCAGTTTGCGTTCCCACAACTGCAGTTTAGCAGCACTTTCATGCAAATCGCCTTTCTCTGCTTTCATCAGCTGCTCGGCCTCAGCCAGCGACTCCTTTGCTGTACGAAGCAAGGCTTCCAAGCGCACCTTCGTACCAGCAGCCAGCGACAGGCGCGCCGCCTCCTGTTCCATTTGTTCTGCCTGTTTACGGCAATTCGTCAGTTGTTGTAATGCCATGTTTATAAATCACTCTTATTACTTTTTTCTGATCCCGCCACTATATTCCCGTATATACACATATCTATCGGTATACACCTCGATATCACGCCCGTTGGGAGCTAATAGGTCGAGAATATGATATCCGTTAAACTCACAAACGCGACTCCAACTTGTTGCTCCAATGCTCCGCCGCTGTAACTGCCTGTCATCATCAGGATTGATGCGATAGACAAACGTTTCTATTCTAACTTGATTGGCCATAATTAATAATATTATACTCTTAGTTGCAATTCTTAGACAATAATTTTTTAGGGAAGTCCTAAATATCCGAAACGTGTATCCGACAAGTCAGCCACATCTCCATCCATGATGCTACGATTGCCATCTAGCATTTCGTTGAAAAGCTTGGCTATGCGGAAAACTACAAGTAATTTGCGATTGTCGAAGTTAACTATATCACAAGAAGGGCGTAAGACAAAGGTATTGCAGCGAATACCTTGTTTACTCAACTTGTATCCAAGATTGTTTTTGGTCAACGGGTAGCGAGTTGACTGTAGTTCTGACTTCAACTCATAGTCTACAATCATCATTTCATCGAACCGCTGGCACAGTTGTTGGTAAAGCTGCCCATTTATGATGGTGGAGTCGGAACCATCCTTACGAGTACTTGCAAAATGGAAGTCAAAAGGATTATCCGAATTCTTGATTTGGCTAGTAACGAGAATAACCCAGCTGTCCTCGCCAGCAACTAACATTCGAATGTTGTCCAGAAAGGCATGGCGGTTTGCCTGCTTTTTGTCAAGCGTGGCTATTGCCTCCTTATCCTTCTTGGCATCGTAGGCCGAACGAGGCCTCTTTTCATAGAGCGGCTCATCTGTCAGGTTGTAAAATGAGTCGAGTTCGTCAGGATCTACCTCAATATCCTTGCTCACATAATTGAAACCTCCAAACTTTGCCAAATAGTAGGTAAACCACCCCGTTCCGTTCTCCACGCAACTGCTGGTAGATACAATAGTCACTTTTGAATGGCGATTGATGCAGCAACCATAAGGACGATTCAACGGAAAATGTTCCACCACGAAACTGTCTTCTGGGTGTTCCTCGTCGCTCATAGCTTCAGCCAGATTCTTAAGTCGGAATTCAGGGTATTCACGACAGATGTCAAAGATGTCCTTCATATTAATACCCTGACGCAGCTGAATTCGTGAGACGGGGATGCGCTGTGGCACGAAGTTCAGTTTCTTGAACTTCTCTCCACCACCATCAGGTAATGTATTTAGATAGCCTCGTAGCGTTTTGTCAACAGTTCGACGGAATGATTTGTGCATTCTCCTACGATATTCTTGCAACTCCTGTTCACGTTTCTCCTCTGCCATCGCATCCATCAGTCCTGAGCCGATTAGTCCGGCAGGGACTGCAAAGATAGCAATGCCCAACACGCCGACAAGTGTACCAACAATTTTACCTACAACCGTGATAGGAGTTTCAGCTATATCTGCCGGATCTTCCACATATTTTACGAATGTCCACACCAAGGCATCCCAGAACGAGAATTCTGGATTCTGAAAATGTTCAGCGACATACATCGCTATTGCAAATAGCAGTGTTACAACAGCCAACACCTTCAGCGACACCCATATCTCTCGTCGGGTAGCGCGAAAAGCTCGGCCGAACAACTGCATACCATTCAGAATTCGGAATCCGTTCATACTCTTTTTACTTAAAACGCCCCAAGACCTTTATACTACAGGATTAGAAAGTCGTCTGCCTGCCTCCAGCATGAAAGTGCCTTCCACGACAGGTTCTTTATTTTCTATTTCTTCTTAGAGTCTTTAACTGCTAAAGCAATAGTGCCACCAATAACAATTATTCCAGCGATTACGAGTAATGTTTGATTGTCTCTAGTACTAGTAAAGTCATGCCATTCTGCTGTTCTTGAGCGTCCTTCTGCTTCCTGATATATTTGATAATACTCAGACTTCTTACTTTCTAAATGATTATAAGCAAGAATAACGATAATAATTTCAATAATGCACCATATCCATTTGTTTGCTATGATATTTATAAAGGTATTCTTTCGAGCAGCAGAAGTCGCTTTCTTCTCTGCTCCAATCATCTCGTTCTCGACCTCTAAAAGCAACTTTTGAATCTTGGGATTGCTACCATAGTACATCTTGGCTTTACGAGCATAACGTTCAACTGTAGCTTTGCTTTTTGCAATGTCTTTACCAGACTTTAAGTCTACAAGGGCTTCCTCAAGATTATCGAAGATCTCCTGTAGTTCACTACTGGCCTCTGCCGTAATATTCTCACCGCAATGCGGACACTTATCAGTCAATTGGGGTACAGAGCCACCACAGTAGGGACATTGCTTGCCCTTCTGTCTGCGAGCAGCGGCATCAGTTGCCTGATCAACCTTCTGTATCTCAGCATCAAGATACAGGTCAATCTCATCACGATCAAGACCAAGACCTTCTGCTTTCTTTAAAATCACCTGGCGCTCCTTGTCTGTCAATACACCATCGGTTAAAAACTGCTGGATAAGCGCATCCAGTTCTTCTGGAATTAATTGTTTTGCCATAATAATAATGTTGAGTTATTTGTTTATTTGATTATTCTATGATTCTTCAAATTCAATACTCCATTCTTCAAAACTTTGATATTGGAATTACATCTATCTTATACCCGTCTTTTTCTAAGGTTCGCTCATCGTTGATCGTGACAATAACAAGATTGTCGCATTTCAGTTCCCCTGCACATTCAACAAGACTGTCCACCTCTCGTTTTTCTGTCTTAGGACTGCTCATGTCATAGCACACCTGTACCAGGCGTTCTATATGGGGCCCTTTCCGCAAAACGAAATCCACCTCCTTGTCGTTACGTGAGCGATAATAGAACATCGTCTTTTCGGTATCGTATCCTCGCCGTATCAGTTCGATGAACACCTGGTTCTCCAACAGACGCCCCAAATTCTCACTCAGGGCAAATGCTTTAGCAGCCACAAAACCGTTATCCACCACATAGACCTTTCGTGGAGCTTTCTTCATCAGTTTCAGCTTGTTATTATATCGAGGCAGAAAATAGAAGAGGTATGGCTCATGCAGATAGTCCATAAACTTCTTAGTGGTGTTGACACTAGAGAATCCTAACTCCTCTGTCAGATCGTTGGCAGTTACGGGATTGCAGAAGTTAGAGACCAAATACATGGCCAAATTGTTCAAGTCCGTAGTGTTTCGGACGTTATGACGTTTGGCCACATCCTTCCAAACGATAGAGTCAAACAATGTATCAAGATAGCTACGTGTCAGTTGGCGCGATGCCACCACCTCTGGATAGCCGCCATTTCTCATATAGTCATCCGTCAACACAGAGGCATCTGTTTGCTGTTCGGGCTTTAGCGCCTTGAGGTCGATTTTGTTCCAGTCGAAGAATTCTTCAAGGCTGAAGGGCAGCATCTCCACCTGAAGATACTTGCCTGTCAGCACCGTTGCCATCTCACTGCTAAGCATTTTTGCATTACTACCGGTGATAACGAGATTCTTCCCCAAACGATAGAGTTCGCTGACCCACAAATCCCAAGCATCAAGGTTTTGAACCTCGTCAAGCAGGATATATTCGTAGCCAGGATAAACATCGTCCAACATCCGCATAACAAGGTTTGCATCCCAAGAGTCCAACAGCGGTTGACTGTCGAAGTTCAGGTAGGCGAAATTCTTGTTTCGAAGCATCAGCAGCGCCTGAGTAGATTTGCCAACACGCCGAGGGCCAGTTATCAATTTAATAAGATGACTGCTCAGCAACATGTCTGCATCCTGGCTGTTCCGGCGCGTCAGATAAGGACGCGACAACAGTTCATCGCGCTCCTTTCGTTGGTTCAGAATGATTGTCTTCATACTTTTTATATCTTTATTTCGCCGGTAAAATTACTACTTTTTATGCAAATTTGCAAGTATATTGCATAAAATTTATACTTTTTTATGCAGTACGAATAGATTATTGTTTATACTAAGAGACGTATAATAGGAACTGCATATTCTTGATATACATTTCTAAGAAAACTCTCTTGTGCAACAGGGTTCAAACCAAGGAAGGTTTCATTCAATGGTACAGATAATTTAACTCTGTAACTTTTTGACTTCTCATTATACGTATACCCCTTTTGGTATAGTGCCTTTCCTAATTCAGAATTAGAATCCACTTCTTTTCTTTGAATCTTAAAATAGAAAGTCAGCTCGTCAGGTTTACCCAGTTTGTTCATTCCAAGAGGATACCAACCAAAATCGATTCCCTTCGGCCATATTTTATCCCTGATTGAGATATAATAGTATGTGAAGTGATGGTTGAGATGATAATTCTGCATTAATGGCTTCAATCCTGATGAGAAAAAGTCCTTGGTAACGGAAAGGAACGTACTCATGAGTTCATCATTCTTCTCATTAATGATATTTTTCAGCATATTGATTCCATCCATGTTGGCTTGAGGATTAGCTATCAAATAATCCTTATCTATCCATGTATAGAAATCATATAGCAAAGCATTCTTTGTTGCGATGTCGCCCTCAATTAGTATGTTCTTGTCGAACCATTCCATACAACCTTTCATTAAAAAAGAATATTCGCCCCTCATGCCAAGTTCTTTTTCCAAATAATCTATATATTGAATAAGACCGGCATTGAGTACAAAGTCTTTTTGGGATACAGAAGGTTGGATATTCTCTTTTAGCCAATCCACAATGTTTGCACTATAGGAGCATGCAAAATAGCGAGGACCAGATATATTTGCTATATTGTTAGTGTTGTCGATTACTACCTCATCACAAATACGATGGTTCTTCATGCACGTAATGCTTTCAGTGTCAGGTTTCTCGACTCCGTCTCTCGTCAGATAAACAACGAAAATCTGTTTATCGTTGGATACTATCTGATCTTTCAGTATGGTTTCTATATATCTTTTGATTTGCTCTTTCTGATTGCCGGCATGATTGATTTTGTTCTCAATGATAATGGCAAAAACATCTTTCTCATAAATAAGACCATCAATACGCCCAGCTGAGCCATTTTCGTTCTTTCCAAAATATTCTGTCTCAAACTGAATATTAGAAGATATTCCAATCTGAATGTCAAATTCTGCCAAAGCTATGAAATCTTCTAAGAAAGCATATCCGTGTTGGTTCTTATACTGTAGTAGGCGCATCAGGAAATTGGTGTGGGAGTTTTCAACGACACTCCCACATTGCTCTACCAGAAGATTGAAACTGAAGCCAGTCTTATTTTTAACTGTCTTCTTTGCTGTTTCGTAATTAGAAAAAAAATCTTCAGTCTCTTTTAACCAATTATTCTTCATTGTATTGTCCAATTTGTTCTTTTTATGTTTGACAGTATATAATCATCATTGTTGTTTTATTCAATGACGACCCAAGACCTTTGAATTACAATCTTCCTCTGTCACTTGGCATAGTTCTTGGACAACTCAAGTATCTCCCTCATTGTCGAGCGCAAACAAGTTTGACTCAGCGCTCACTGATCCATCGATTTTATTACAGGATTAGAAAGTCGAAAGCATACCTCAAAAATTAAATACCGAAAGCTATTAATATAATCGCAAGAATTAACAAAATGGCAAAAACAATGCCAAACCATTTGGCAATAACAAGTGCTATATTCCTTAGGGGGACATCAAGCGCAGCCTGCGTCTCTGCAATAATTGAAAGTACTGTTGGGTCATTTGGAAAACTGATTCGTGCTTTTGTGATACACTCTCCCATTTTTGCTCTATAAGCTTCTTTCAAACAGCGATCATATTGGGCAAAATCGCCAATAACTTTTTCTTTAGCGGTCATTGAAATCATGAATTCCATCAAATCTTCTTTTGTAGTAGGTATAGGAAATGAAGAAATAATGGTCGCTTGCTTCTCACTTCGCTCGAACTGATTCTCGCCTTTTACCGCTATAAGTTTTTCTGCCAATTTCTCCGCTGATTTGTTAGCCTCCAATCCACTGAATGCATAGCCACACGCCACGCATTTTGCGATGCCTGCCTCGACGGGAGCCCCACAGTTGGGACATTTCGACACTTTTCCGTGCCATTGTTCTTTAGAATTCTCGTCCGATTTTTCAAGTATCAGGTTTGACTTTCGTTGCTTTTGCAAAAGGGAGTCTATATAAACCTCAAGCTCATCAATGTCAATATTCTCTTTCTGGGCACGTTTCACCAATACACTCTTTTCTAAATCGGTTAATACACCGTCTTCGATTGAAGCCTGAATCAGGGCTTCCATTTCTTTTGAAAACATAATCTGATAGTTTTAGTTAATCAATAATTTATTTATTACATTCCTGGCATAGGGGGCATTCCCGGCATCTGAGGTGGGGCAGCATTCATGAAGAGGGGCTGGAGCTCCTGCACCTGTCCTGCGAACTCCCAGTTGGCCATGCCCTGCTTCCAGACGTAGGTCTGCTGGGTGAGCTGTCCCTGTTGGACGAGTTGCTGCAGTTGGTTCCAGTCGAACGGACCTGCTTGCTGTCCGTTTACGCCAATCATATAGCTGACCTGCGGTGTAGCCTGCTTCATGCCCATACCTGGCATCTGGGGCGCACCCATGCCTGGCATCTGAGGAACACCCATGCCGCCGCCCATCTGCTGGCCAAACATACCACCGCCTGTCTGGGGCTGTTGCTGCTGACGGAAAGCATTGATACCGTTGTCTGTAGCGTTGTTCAAAACACCTGCATTTAGGTTGGCCTGATGGGCACCAAGGAAGGTCTGCTCTGTCTGCAGACGGCTGGCACGCTGCATCTCCTCACGCTGGATGCGCATGGTTTCGCGGCGATTCTCCAAATCCATATCCTGCAACTGCTCCTGACCTCCTAACTGCATTTCCTGCTGACGCTTCATGGCATCAAGGTTGAGGCTTGATTGCATCTTCAGCTGATCCTGGTTCAATGAGTTCTGCAGATTAAAGTTCGAGAGGTTGGCATTATGCTGTGCCATTCTGTTCTCTGCTTCCAAGTCTGCAGTCAACGCTTTCAACTCACGATAGCCACGGCTTGCCTTATCGATGTTAATACTTGTAACGTCGAGCTGACGAATGGTAATACCAAACAAGCGCTCCACCTGTGGGGTAACCTTCTGCTGAATCAGTTCGCTAATCTCCATAATCTTGCGCTCCAACTGGATGGCAGGAATCTGTGCATCAGAGGGTGCATTGGTCACGATACCTTTCACGAATTTCGTCACAGTACCACGCAGTTTCTGCTGGAAAGTCTCGTCACTATAACTCTCGTTCTTGTTAACGCTGTGGAACAGGTTCATGTCCTCAATCGAATAGACGATGGTACCATGTACGGACACGGGTACACCAAAGTCTTGAAGACGGGGGTCAAACACATCGAAATACGGAATAGCGAAATTCACCTGACTACCTTTTGACAGGTTACTCAAGTTAGTGTAATTCTGCTGAATGACTTCACGCTTAGCCTGTTCGGCTGCTCTCTGTTTCTCTTCTTCCACTTCCTTGGAAGACTTTAATCCAAAAAATCCCATAGTTTTATTTTTTTAAGTTATTATTATTTCTATTTCGTTGTATAAACTCGCTTCAAGTGCCCCTGTTTATCAACCTCCGCATATACATCGGCAGCAAAAGGCGAATCAGGATTGTGGTAGTTGAAGCTATACCCTTCGCTGTAGCTGCCGTTAGCCATAGGACGAGCCACAGCATCAATACTAACGAGCAGACGTGGGGGCAGTCCAAGGGCGTTGTAGAGGTTCTGCTCCACCATCTGACGAATGGCTGCGAGGTTGGCATCAACAGCGTCGCGTACCTGTTGTACCAGTGATTGCTGTTCGTCGCCCTTGTTCATAATACGATGCACCACCACCTTACGAATAGGTGCTGCCTCACCCTTAACAGGCGCTGGCGGCATAGCATCGTTTTCGAGTGCTGCCTGCAGAACGTGCTCACGACGACGTACATGTAACATTGGATTGCCATAGAGCGAGAACATCAGGATGGTAGAGAACGAGAAACCGTCACTCTCCACATGGCGACACATATTGAAGTAGTCAAACTTTGCCTGAAGCAGGGCACGTCCCATAGTCAGTCCCTTGAACTGATAGAGGGCATAGAGTCGCATCAGCACCTCACTACCCGTACCTGGATTAAGCAACAACTCACGGGCCTCGTTTGTCTCAGAATTAAAGTACATGGGTACGGAAATGAGTGAACCCGTATAGAGCAACACGCCTCCGCCATAGAGGGCAGAGAGCAGCATGGACTGTTGTCGCTCATAGCCGTGATAGCGGGCTCCGAAGCAGGCCACCGTATTGAAGACACGGGCATTACTGTCAGTTAACAACGAGGGGTTAAATGCCTCACCGTTACTATAGAATCCGGCATAGTCTGGAGCATCCGCACCATGGAGGTTAAACATCAACAGGTCTGCCTCGCCAAGCGACTGGCGGTAGATACTCATCGCCTGTTCATCATCCGTCAACAGCTTAGGACTGATATACATGCCGTTACGCACCAGTTCCGGATCTTCACCGCTGAAAAGCAGAGGCAGGTGTTCGCTCATGGTGACGCTGGCAGGTATCCACTCCGAGTTACTGGCCATAACGACACTACCCACAGGAATACCACCACTATAAAGTCCACTGATGTTAAAGTAAGCAGCCAAGTCGCTTTGGATATCGGTATGCATAGGACCATCTTCCAATGGCAGACGGCTCACATTGTTGCGTACACCATTGATATTCAACTCGCAGATTCCACCATCGAGCATATCGATGATGAACGTATCGGGATAGGCATAGCACATATCCGTCGGTATCTGTCCGCTTCCATGCTCGTAAGGATCTTCCACCATAGGGATAGGTACGACGTCGGCACCTCCAATAATAAAAAGGTGCAGGTCAGGTCCTGTTGTCAGTCCCTGTTCCTCGATGAAAGTAGAAATCTGATCATTGAAATCCATCCACGACGGCTCTTCGTAACTGGCCAGTTGGGTATTGGCTGCATCGAGGAAGTACCAGAACATCTGCTGGTCGTAGGCTGTCTGGATGAAGTCATTGAACACATCATACACATCTTGCTGTGAACAACCGTATTTCTCTGCCAATTTGATGCTATCCGTCAGCAAAATACCAAAGTGGTCTTCTAACGGGTCTTCCTGGTCAAGGGGTTCTTCGGCCTGACGAACCTCATTGACAAGTTGTTCCGCTGGGGCGGTTTTTGTGGATGGTGGTGTCGGCATCGGAGGTGGAGTCGACATTTCATTAGGTGTAGGGGGCATAGTGCCAGATACAGGTGGCGGTGGTGCCATCGAACCAGGCATTGTCTGAAAGCCTGTGTTCATCTGTTTCATACTCCCAGCCATTCCCAAACCCATCTGCTGGGCAGCCTGTAAAGGATTGAAACCTTGCATCTGTGCCAAGTTCACATTCTGTGCGTTGAACTTCGGTACTGGCGGCACCTCCATCTTAGGCATCTGCGGTGGCATCTGTGGCATAGTGAGTGCCTTCAGAGGACAAAGTTCTTTGACCGTCTGTTCCACATAGAAACGGAACCACTCTTCGGGATTCTGCTCTTCCAGCATGGCTTCCTTCACAGCATACCATAAGGCACTGAGCGGTTCACTCAGTCCCAACTGTTGTGCCTGCATCAGTTTGTCCTGTGCCTGAATGATGTAATAGTCCTGATCCGGACTCTTGCGATACTCTGCCAGATTGTCGATAGCCATCAGCAAGGCCATATCGCCCTGAGGTGCGCCAAAACCGCCCATACGCGGCAGCAAGACGGTGGCATTGTCATTCTGTCCCAATTTCACGTAGGCCACATGCACCCAGAACAACTGCCAGTAATTATCGGTACGGGCATTGAGGAAACTGATGGCACAAGCCTCAGGTGTCAGCGAAGCAAAAATCAAGTGGTAGTAGAATTGCACATTGCCATCAGGTGTGGATTGAGCTATCTGCTCCATTGCAGGGAGCCGTCGTCTCAAGATTTCCACCTGATTGCCATTGATGGCATTATAGACTTCTTCAAGTGTCTGCTGAGCCAGGAATTCTACGTCCTGACCGCACTTCATGGCAGTTACGCTGCGACGTGCCTGATCCACAATCTGCATAGCCCGCTGAGGCTGGATACGCAATTGGGTAGCCAACAGGTTCAGTTCCTGAAGTTCACGCTGGTCCAACAAGCCATCAGCCAAACGCTGTTGTACAGCCATCATGAACTGGCTTTCATTGTCCTGTTGCAATTCTGCAGCAGTTTTCTGAGCCTCATGGATGGTCTGGTTGTTATACGTCGTATTGACATTATTCGTCGTGTTGACGTTGTTGGTTGTATTGACGTTATTATTCGTCGTGTTATGGATGTCGTGCGAGTCAGAGTGAACTCCACCCACGATGGCCGCATCGTCATTAATATGTATATCGCTCATACGCTTATACCTTATTATATATGATTACCACTGGAACGGAGCACCGCAATCAGGGCACTGAGGTGTTCCAACTGCAATGTGGATGATATGTCCGCACTGGTAGCACTGAGCCTCTATCATCTCTGGTTGAGGTTCAGCTTTCTGTTGAGGGGCTGCTGGCGGAGGCGTCTGTGGTGCCTGCTGCTGAACATTGCTACCATTGAATGCTCCGATGTTCCCTGCAGCAGCCGTGCTGACCTGAGAGACGTTCTGCATAGCCTGATCCACACGCTGTTGCTGGCGCTGGTTATCCTGCTGCAACTGGTCGATCTGCTTCTGCTGTTGCATCTGCTGCGCACCACTGATGCCGGTGGCTGTATCCTTAATCATTCCAGCCATTTCCATCATACGGTCCATCATCTTGTCGCTGTTCTCATTCTGGCGTTCCATCATCTGACGCATCAGATCTGCCTCCTTCTCTCCGCTGTAGGCATTGGCCATAGCGACCTGAGCGTCGCTATCGAGGTGCGACAACTGGGCGGCACGTATCTGCTCAGCAGTCATATTGGCAAAGAGATTGTCGCGATTCATCTGCTCCTGTGCACTGATGCCAGCCAAATTTTCCTCATGCTGGTTTTTCTGGGCATCGAGTTGGGCCTGCATCTGAGCCATAGCCTGTAACTTGTCTATCTGGCGCTGCGAGCGGTTGGCCTCCAACTGATCATCGTCCAGTTTCTGTTGACGCTGACGCTCGTAGGCACGGTCTTCGTCTTCTATATCTATGCTACGCTGGCGCATCATCTTTTCGAAGTCGTAATCGTCCTCAGCTTTCAGACGACCACGCTGGCGATCGTATTCACGTTCCTCCTGCATCCACTGACGTTCACGCTCTTCGTCCTCGATACCCCAGTTGCGTCGACGCTCCAGGTCTTCGCGCTCCCACTCGTGATCTTGTTTCTGATCGCCCAAAGCCCATTCGGCTTGCAAACGAGCTTCCTCAACTTTCTGCTGACTCTGGATACGCATAATCTGCGTAATCTCCTCGCGAGGAATCTTCTGCTGTGCCAACTGGTGCTCCAACTCTTCCATCTCGTCCTGCTTGACCAGACGGTTCTTGCGAAGGTCTTCTAAAGTCTCGAACTCTTCTTCCTGTGTTTTCGCCTCACGAATGCGTTTCTGGCTTTCCAACAGTTGCACAAACTCCTCTAATTCGTCGTCGTGTATCAGTTGGTCTTTGTTGATTTGCTGTAGGGCATAGCGCAACTGCTCGGCATTCTGAGCCGACTGTATCTGCTGGCTGTTCTGCTCGTTCTCCAAACGGTTGCGGAACTCACCTGTACGTTGCAGATATTCCAATTCCTTCTCCGTATTGAACAACTCACGTTCCACTTGGCGGAAGCGTTCGAAGTCAGCATTGCTATCCGTAATCTGCATAATCTGCACACATTGGATACCAAACAGCTGCTGGTTGATGAACTGCTGGATTTGAGCCTTCAAACTCTCTACCTGCATGGGATCAAGTCCTGTCTGCTGATAGTCGCTATTACGTAGTGTCTGACGAATCAACGTCTCCACATTACCGTTGAGCATCTGCTGGAGTCTTCCCACAGTGAGACGGCTTTGATCGGCCAGATAGTTAGTGGACAAAGCGTGGATGTCGCTTACCTTCAATTGCAGAGATACACCAATCTCCACGTCGAGGATGCGAGTGGGAATCTTATAGGGGGCAAACTGTATGCCACCCTCTGCATCGGCCTGTCCGCCAAAGGTCATGGTGATATAACGGTCGCTGACAATATAAACTGAAAGAATCGGTGATTGCGTCAATCGTGCCAACAGTCGGGCATAGTCTAACTTGCGTTTCTGCTGTTTCTCCTTATTCTCATTTTTCTTCTCACCAAAGATGATACGTCCCAACCAACTGAAACCACGGCCCACTTCGCCAACGATTCCTAACTGACGGAAAGTGGGCGACTGCTGACGCTTCTGGTCACGGGCGCGACGATCCATCTCGTTCATCTCCTTCTCTGCCTTTTCAACGGCAGCCTTCAAAGCAGCCCGCTCCTCTTCTACTGACTTATAGAAAAGATAGGCACCTGCAGAAAGCGTGGAAACAAGTTCACCATTAGCAAAGATGATGGCCGTACAACCTTCCTGTACGATAATGCCTTTCAGTTTTTCAATTTCCTCTAACTCTCGCTCGCTGATGCGACGGGCAATTTCACCTGGTTGGATGTTCCAAATGGCACGACCACGAACCACATCAACGCCGTCGACCAATTCCATGGCACGAGAGTCTGCGGCTCGCTCGGCATCTCGCTCAGCTCGTATTTGAGCCTGTTCAGCGGCTTGTTGAGCCTGCTGGGCCTCACGTATCTCTTGCTGATCGCCTTGTGCCTGCTGGCGCACGGCTTGCTGCTGCTGGCGTTCAATATCACGATTCAAAGCACCACCGGTTACAGCGTTAGCAACACTGCGGACTGCATTGGTAAAAAAGCCTTTATCGTTAGGTTGCTGCGGTGCTGTTGGTGCCGTCATGGGCTTTGGTCGCATGGGGCGAGCGGTGGGAGCAATTGGTTGTTGGAACTGGACTGGCTTTTGAGGCTGGCTGGGCTGCACTGATTTTAGCGGTTGAGGACGCATGGGACGTGGAGCGGCCGTTGGTGATTGAGGTTGAACACTCTGTCCGACTGGTTGTCCACATTTAAGACAGAATTTAATACCTTCTTTCAATTCACTTCCACATTTTGAACATTTTGCCATATAGTTTTGTTTTTAATTATAATTTTATGAGGACAAAAAAGTGTGAGCCTTCTTGACATACTTGCGGGTCAAAGCTTAGTCGCTCTCCTCGATGTCGCCAGTCTTTCTCAACTGACGGGGCAAAGATAAGCATTTATTCTGAAAGTTGCAACATTTGTGAGCTGTTTTTTTTTATATTTGGCGGCAAAATTATGGCGAAAGAGAGAAATGTGCAAGTCCTTTTCTGTCCTTTTCATATCATTTGATACAATTATTGAGTTATTACACAAAAAGCGCTACGCAGATTTTATAATTGGGGCATTGATTAGCCATTTATGTTAATAATATTTATAATCGGCAGAATAAATTATGTCATATTTTGCCGATTGCCATATATTGACTATCTTTGCGGCAAAATAAGACTATTATGAATACAATAATCGGAAGAAAGCGAGAAATAGAAGAATTAGAACGGTTTTACCAAAGTGATCGTCCGGAATTCGTTGCTGTGTATGGCAGGCGGCGTGTTGGTAAGACCTTTCTCATCAAACAGGCACTGAAGGATAAATTCGCCTTTCAGCACACTGGCGTATCGCCAGTTGACCAGGAAGACGAGAAGAATCGAATGAAGACTCAACTGGAGAGTTTCTATTATTCGATGCTTAATCATGGTCTTGAAGGCTTCAAGCAGCCAAAGTCATGGATGGAGGCTTTCTTTCAGCTGACACAACTGCTACAGAAACTCGATAATGGCCAGCGTATGGTCATCTTCATTGATGAACTACCCTGGATGGATACACCTCGCAGCCGTTTCCTGCCCGCTTTCGAAAGTTTCTGGAACGGATGGTGTAATGGGCACGACAATGTGATGCTTGTAGTTTGTGGAAGTGCAACGTCTTGGATGCTTAGTAACCTCTCTCGAAGCAGGGGAGGCTTGTATGGACGTGTGACGGATGAAATAAAATTATCACCTTTCACGCTAAAAGAGTGCGAAGAGTATTTTGAGCATGAAAACATTGAGTTGTCCCGTTATGATATTGTCCAGTCGCACATGGTATTTGGCGGTATTCCTTATTATCTGAGTTATTTCCGTAAGGGTTATAGTTTCGAGAAGAATACGGATATGATTCTCTTCGGCAACAAGCCGCGTTTGAAAGATGAATTTAACAGGCTCTTTAGGGCTATCTTTACCAATGCAGAGGATTGCAAAAAGATTATTCGTCAACTGGCTAAGCGTAACTATGGTTTCACGCGTGAAGAGATTGCCTCTGCTACAGGACTGCCTCTTGGTGGCGGACTCAGCGATACGCTTACGGCATTGGCTGAAAGTGATTTCATCATGCGTTACACTCCATACGGAAAAGGTACGGGAGAATACTACAAACTTATTGACAACTTTTGTCTCTTTTGGTTAAAGTATGTTGAGCCGAATCAGGAAGATGCCACTTTCATCAATGATAATTTTTCGTCTGATGTCATGAAGGGATGGCGCGGAGTGGCGTTCGAACAGGTGTGTTGGCAACATATCCAACAGATTAGGCATGCATTGGAAATTGGAGGTGTTAAGTCTTCAATCTCTGCATGGAATATAAAGGGTGATGAAACAAAGGTTGGTGCTCAAATAGATATGCTTATCATCAGGGACGACAACATTGTTAACCTCTGTGAGATGAAGTTCAGCGGTTCACCTTATTCTATTGATAAAGAGGAAGAGGCAAAGATGCTTTATCGCGTCGAACTGCTCAAAGAATCACTTGCAGCCAAACAAAAAGTCCATCTGACCTTAATAACCACTTATGGGCTGGTACAAGGCAAGCACAGTGGCAAGGTTCAGAAGGTTGTTACATGTGATGACTTATTTGTATAAAAGGTATAATTCGCGCTATGAAAAAAGCAATACTGAAGCAGGAGGTGGAACGGACATTTGGTCGTCAATTGACAGAGACGAGGGACTTTGAGCAACTGAGCCACCTATTATTATCGCATACGCGCGAGAGGCTGTCGCCAACAACGCTGAAACGCTTTTGGGGATACCTGAAGAACGAGGAAGTGCAGACCAGGCCCCATACGCTCGATGTGCTGGCGCGGTTTGTGGGCTATAAGAACTACGAGGATTTTTGTGCGCAGACTGATTGTCTGGACGAGGTGCAAAGTGGTATCAAGGCAGAGGAAAGGATTACATCGGAAGGGCTGAGGCGCGGACAACGACTCATTATCACATGGCGTCCAGACCGCAAGATTGTGGTCAGGCTCTTGGGCAATAGTCAGTTTGAGATTATTGAGGCTGAGAACACAAAACTGAGTGTGGGTGATACATTCCGCTGCCACTTGATGATACAGCACGAACCGCTCTATTTGGATGAGGTGATGCATCAGGGCCTGCCTCCTATGGTTTATGTGGCAGGACAGAAAGACGGTGTGGTGATAGAGGTGTGCGATTAAGTTAGTCGAAGGGTAGTTCTTGCATCCGCTTTATCCAGGGTTTGCGGTAGCGCTCCTGAATGTATTCCTTTAATTCCGGCTCTTTGGTAGCCATGATAAGTTCATCGGTGATTCTCAAGAATGGAATGGTGATGTTACGCTGACAGGTTACTGTGTCGAACATCTGCTGGATGCCATACGCAGCCATCTGTTGGTCAATCTTTCTTTTTGCAGCAGCAATGCCATCTTGGCGTTTCTGGATGGTTGCCCGTTCTGACTCTTTCTGTTCGCGGATTTTGTCTGTCTGAAGCTGTAATGAGTCTGTTGCTGCCTGCTCATTAGACGTTTTTGCATGGCTCTCTTCTTTGAGAACTTTCAACGAGTCGCTGACCGTTTGCAGTCCTTGTCGTGTATGCGTACGGTTCGTCTGATAGAGACCAGTTGCCAAAGCTACAAGGCAGATGATGAGAAGAATCCATTTGGACCCCAGCCAGCAACGGTGCAAATCTCTCTTGATGGTCTCAACATCAGTATAACGTCGATTACTTGGCGCACAACATTTACGGATAACCATAAGCGACAACCATCCCAAGCGTAGCTCACGGAGGATGCGCCCCAGCGAATAAATGTCAGACGGCCCGTCAGGTGCCATATAGCCCTCTGTGCCTGCTGGAGCTTTCAAGATGGTATGGCTGTCGGTGTCTGACAGTCCGAAGTCGATGAGCTTCAGGTGCTGCCCATCGTGGGTGAGCATGATATTCGAGGGCTTCAGGTCACGATGCTGTGTCTGTCGGCTTTGCACATAGGCCAAGGCTTCTAAAAGCATGTCTGCCACGTGGCGGCGCTGTTTTCGCGAGTGATTCCCCTGTGCCAGCCATTCCTTCAGCGTCAGGCCCTCTATCCACTCCATTACTATGCAAAGTCCTAATCCATCAACCTCTTCAAGGGAAAAGACGGAGACTATCATCGGGTGCTGCAACTGGCTGGTTATCTCATACTCCTCTTGCAAAAGAACTTGATAGATGGTATCTTGCCGGCACTGTTCCTTCAGCCCTTTCAGCAACCACCATCGCCCATTGCGTTTTGCACGTATCAGTAAGTTATAGCCGTTGCTTGGCACAGTTGAAAAGTCTGTAAACTGTGCTGTTTGGATAACGTTGTCTGGCTTAATAAAAGCAGATGTTGGCTCTGTATATGCCAAAATTAAACTGACAGTACATAGTTATTACAGTCCGCTATATTTCTAAAAGTACCGAATTCGGTACAATTAAGGTTATCTCTGTGTTCTGAACATTAATCTTTGCCATAGGTAGTCGCACTTTTATGATTTATGTGTGCAAAGGTAGTAAAATAAATCGAAATAGAAGCGTAATCCACATAAAATTCTGTAGAAGGACGTAGCCTAATACGCACCTTTCTGGCAAGTACCACAAAAAATGCCACAATC
>Ga0265298_10003686_pt1 | contig 20062 bp, 12 predicted proteins | sample AusTroGonzalo_MG_3_FD_193486 | JGI IMG/M metagenome (GOLD analysis project Ga0265298, IMG submission 193486) | Bovine rumen microbial communities from tropical cattle in Woodstock, Queensland, Australia - Gonzalo_01 | ecosystem: Host-associated > Mammals > Digestive system > Stomach > Rumen ... | reverse complement strand
CGGACACACAGAACATATTCGCGGTACGCAGGATAGCGGCGGAAGAGGAGACGCTCTGCACCGACGGCATGCTGCTCTTCCGCGAGGACTTCGGAGGCAACGACCCTGCCGACCCGCGCGTCTGTCAGGAGCCTGTCAGCACCATGAGCCGCCAATACCGCCAGCTGCTCACCGACCGCTTCGGGCAGATGGGCAGCGGCAGATACATCGTCACCAAGTCAGGCTACTGCAACGGCGACACCTCGGCGACATTCTCCGGCTACAGAGCCTCGCAGTGGTACCTGCAGGACGACCACACCTACCCGGGCGACTACACGCGCGGCTATTTCCTCGAAGTGGACGGCAAAGCGGACGGCGAAATCTTCTACTCCACCACTATCAGCGACCTCTGCCCCAACTCGACACTCTCTTTCTCCGCCTATTTCGCCAACGTGGAACTGGCGGCGTATTATTTAGGCGGCCGCTGGAACTACGCCTTCCCGCGCCTGAAGTTCGTGCTGAGGGCGGCTGGGACTGACAATGTGCTGGCCGAATACTCCACCGGCGACATCCCTTACGACCCTGTGTTGCAGTCAAATGCGGACTGGACGAAGTCCTCAACATGGTATCATCTCGGCCTGAACTTCACCGTGCCGGAGGGAGTGGATGCGGTCAGCATGTCCATCTATAATGAGGTGAATCAGGGCGGTGTGGGCAACGACTTCGCCATTGACGACATCGAGATACGCCTCTGCCTGCCGCCCGTAACCATCGAAGGGCCGGAAGAGGCGTGTTACGGCAGTCCCTTCACCATGACAGCCCTCTTCACTGACGACGGCTCACTCACCGCACCGCTTGAATACCGCTGGCTTTTCTCCGCCGACAGCATCACATGGACGGAGGGGGGCGCCACACAGTCGCTCACGCTGCCTGCCGTCACAGCCTCAGACGCGGGCTGGTACAAGGCACTGGTGTCCGGCGCAGGCAACATCAACCGCCCCAACTGCCGCACAGAGAGCCGTCCCTTCCGCCTCAACGCCGTCCATTGCAACACCGTGCCTATAGCCCCCGACGAACTATGCACCGAAGGTGTGCTCCTCTTCCGCGAGGACTTCGGCGGCAACCACCCTGCCGACCCGCGCGTCGGGACCACGCCCATACCAGGCATGACCTACACCCAGCTGACATCCGACAACTTCGGAGTCATGGGGTCGGGACGCTTCCTGCTCACCAAGAAAGGCTACCGCAATGGCTCCAACAACAACTACTCGCAGTGGCACATACAGGACGACCACACCTTTCCTGACGACTATGGACGAGGCTATTTCCTCGAGATAGACGGCGAGGGAAACAAGAACGCCGCTTTCTACACCACCACTATCAGCGACCTCTGTCCCAACTCTGTCCTCTCTTTCAGCGCATACGTCGCCAACGTGATGACAGCGGGGCAGTATGCGGCCTTCGTGAAAAGGCACACCGCATACACTTTTCCGCAACTGCGCTTCGTGCTTGTCAATCCCTCCAACGGAGAGACTCTCGCCTCGCAAAGCACAGACACCATATCCCACGACTGGAGTCTCTACAACGTGCCGTCTGCATGGAAGCTGTCGTCTGCGTGGAATAAAGTGGGCATCAACTTCGTGGTGCCGAAAGACGTGGAGAGCATCAAACTGCTCATTTACAACGACGCAAGCAGCTACAACGCGGGCAATGACTTCGCCATGGACGACATCGAGATACGCCTCTGCATGCCCTCCGCCGACATATCCTCGCCGCCTGTGGTCTGCAAGGACTCGCTCTACAGGTTCACTGTCGATTTCATCAACGACGGCACACTGGCGCAGCCGCTGGAGTACAAGTGGTTCTACTCGTCCGACCAACAGACCTGGACAGAGCGGTGGAACACCCAATCGCCTGTCATCGGTGCAGTTGCGCCCGAAGATGCAGGCTGGTACAGGGTCTATGTCTCCGGTGCGGGCAACATAGACCGCCCCAACTGCCGCACTTTCAGTCCCGACTTCCGCCTTGACATCGAAGAGTGCCTGCCTCCGCCTCCGCCGCCATGTCCTGACATACGTTTCACAGAGGCGGACACCACTGTCTGCGACACGCTGATGCCCTTCACTTGGCGCGGAGTGCTGTTCAGCGAAGAGCGCGAACACCGCGACACGCTGCGCAACGAATGGGGCTGTGACACTGAAATTTTCCGCTTCCGCCTCACCACCATGCACTGCGAGCCGCCGTGCGAAAGTTATTCCTACACAGCCGTCACCGTCTGCCGCGAGGACATGCCCTACTTCTGGCACGGACAGAGCATCAACCACGGCGGCTGGCTGCGGGACACACTGGTCAACACCCGCGGCTGCGACAGCATCATCACGCTGACCGTGAACATGAAGAACTGCCCGCCGGAGGAATGCGCCACCACCTACGGCGATACCTCGGCCACCGTCTGCGCGGACAAACTGCCGTATATCTGGCACGGACTGACCCTGCAAAACGCAGGACAAGCGACCTGCACACTGACCAACGCCGCAGGATGCGATAGCATCGTGACCCTGAAACTCAACGTGGAAGACTGCCCCGCCCCGCCGGAGCCGCCGATCAAGTGCATCCCCACAACCGGCGACACGGCCGCCACCATCTGCACCAACGAACTGCCGTACCTCTGGCACGGACTGACCCTGCAAAACGCGGGACAAGCGACCTGCACACTAACCAACGCCGCAGGATGCGACAGCATCGTGACCCTGACACTCAACGTGGAAGACTGCCCCGCCCCGCCGGAGCCGCCGATCGAGTGCATCCCCACAACCGGCGACACGGCCGCCACCATCTGCACCAACGAACTGCCTTACCTCTGGCACGGACAGACCCTGCAAAACGCGGGACAAGCGACCTGCACACTGACCAACGCCGCAGGATGCGACAGCATCGTGACTCTGACACTGCACACAGAGGAATGCGAGGAGATATGCCCCGCCCCAACCATGCACCTCCACGCCGACACCGTGTGTGCCGACCACGCCTTCCTTCCCGTCCATCTGCGCCTGACCTACGGAGAGGCCGTCCGCTATGCAGTATATTTCAATGACGCAGCCCACGAACAGGGATTCATGGATGTGCCGCCGACCGATTTCCACGAAAAAGACCTGAACCTGCCCATCCCGCACGGCATCCAACAGACAGACTACGTGCGCCCCGACACCTACCTCCTGACCATCGCCCTCGAAGACACGTGCGGACAATGGCACACATTCGAGAACACCTTCACCGTGCTGTATCCATCGTGGGTCATCCTGCAGAAATGGAATGACGTGCTGGCCCTGTACAACGAGCGCTACAACGGAGGCTACACATTCTCGTCCATCCGGTGGTTCCACGAAAAAGAGATTCACAAAGAAGAAAAACCGGAGGAAATCATCGGAATCCAAACCGTGGAAGAAGAGGGACGGGGCGAACACCACTCCTATATTTATATATTGCCGCACCTCGCATACGGCGAGGCGTACTACGCGGAACTGACACGCGAGGACGACGGAAAAACCTTGTGCACCTGCCGCCTCTATCCCTACGAGAAAGACGAACAGACCATCGGCAAACCGGAAAACGGCAACGGCGAACGCATCCGCCTGACCGTTCATACGGAAAGCGGACACCCCGTATGGAAGGCGGAAAGCGGCCTGCAAGGCGAATACATCGTTTACGACGTGCTGGGGCGCATCTGCGGACACGGCACCTTCGGCCCCGGACTGGAAGAACTGCCGTTAGACATTCCGGACCATGCCGGAACCTATATCATCGTCTTCAACAGCGCGAACGAATACACGGAAGTGAAGAAAATCAGCCGGGGATAAGGAAGGACGGGTGTGTTTCAAGAAAGACTACGACAGGTCCTTGCGCAAGCCGCCGAATCACCCGTTAATCACCCGTTAATCACCCGCTAATCACCCGCTATTACAAGCCGTAAGACACTGACAAACAAGCAGGAAGGGCATCTGCAAAAGATACCCTTCCCACAAAACGGATGTTTTAGTGACCTAACTTATTGAACATCAATGACCCGCGTCGGCTTTTTGATAACGGAAGGATTAACTTTCGGGAGCATGATATTAAGCACGCCGTGCTCCATGCGGGCGGATATTTTCTCCTTCTCCACATTGTCGGGCAGAATCATGGTCTGCGCAAAACGGCTGTAGTTGAAGTCACGACGGAGATACTTCCTGCCGCTTTTGTCATTTCCGGCGCTCTCCTGTTTCTTCTCCATCTCGACCACGAGCTCGTTCTCCTCGTTGATGTGCACGCGGAAATCCTCGCGCGTCATGCCGGGCGCCGCAATCTCAACATGATAGGCTTTCTCGTCCTCGGCGACATTGACAGCAGGCGCTGTGGCCGCAACAGTGCGGGACAAAGGCCAGTCGCAGAACAAATCGTTGAACAATTCGGGGAACCAGTTCTGGTCGTTTCTTTTCATAGCAGGTAACATAGTCGTAAGATTTTTAAGGTTAGTATCCGGCCTGTCGTTCCGGGCCTCCGTTTCAGGTCCGCGGTCCGACGGTCCGCCTTGTAAAAGACAAACTCCGTGCCACCACCGTCAGGCATGACAAAATGGCAGCATTGTGTCAGTCGCAGATGACAATATAAAGTTTTTTTGAAAAAAACCAAGATTTGTTTGCACAGTCCGGAAAATTGTTGTACTTTTGCGGCTCGAAATGTGTACTCATGAATTAATCCTGTTTCAGAGCCACAAAATACAACAAAAAACATAAACAAAACAAAAATTCACTTATGAAAAAATCAATCCTTTTTGCGAGCGTCATCGCTGTTGTAGCGATGCTGTCATCGTGCGGAGCACCTGTTCAGCCGGAACAGTTGAGTGTTAATCCGAACCCGCTGACCGTAGTCGGCGGCAAGGTAAATGCCGAAATCACGGGAACCTTCCCCGCCAAGAAGTTTGCGAAGAACGCCGTCGTGATTATCACCCCCGTTCTGAAATACAACGGCAAGGAAGCCCTCGGCGAGCCTGTCACCTATGTCGGCCAGAAAGTAAAGGAAAACGGCAAGACCGTGAACTACAAGAACGGCGGCAAATACTCTCAGAGCGCAAGTTTTGATTTCGTGCCCGAAATGGCGCAGTCGGAACTGTACCTCCGCTTCGAAGCCCGCAAAGGCAAGAAAGCCGTGACCATTCCTGACGTGAAAGTGGCTGACGGCGTAAACTACACCGTAATGCTGGTGAACCCGAAAGAGGCAAAGAGCCAGGTTACTTCCGACAAATTCCAGCGCATCATCCAAGAGATGCAGGAAGCCGACATCATGTTCCTCATCCAACAGGCCAACCTGCGTGACTCGCAGCTGAACACCAAAGAGATGAAAGACCTGAAGGCCGCCATCAAAGAGGCTGACAAGAACGAGAAGAAAGCCATCAACAACCTCGAGGTATCAGGTTATGCCAGCCCCGACGGCGGCGTGGACCTCAACACCCGTCTGGCCGACAACCGTCAGGCCAACGCCCAGAACTATCTGAAGCGCGTACTGCGCCAGAGCAAGGTGAAAGCCGACATCGACGCCAAGACGACCGCCGAGGACTGGGAAGGCTTCCAGAAAGCCATGGAAGAGAGCAACATCCAGGACAAGGAGATGGTTCTCCGCGTACTGTCGATGTACACCGACCCCGAAGAGCGTGAGGCACAGATCAAGAACCTCGCTTCCGTCTATAAGACCATCGCAGAGGAAATCCTGCCCGCCCTGCGCCTTAGCCTCCTGATTCTGACCACCGACATCATCGGCAAATCAGACGAAGAGATTGCCGCTCTGGCCAAGAACGACCCCGCCGCTCTGAGTGTGGAAGAACTGCTGTACTCTGCCACCCTGACCCAAGACAAAGCCGAGAAGATGGCCATCTATCAGAAAGTGACCAGCATCTATAAAGACGACTTCCGCGGCTGGAACAACATGGGTATGTGCTACTACGAGCAAGGCAACATCGCCGAAGCCCGCCGCTGCTACACGAAAGCCCTGACTCTGGCTCCCAACGACCCCGACGCCAACTACAACGCCGGTGTGGCAGCCATGGCTGACGGCGACATCGCCAAAGCCGAGGAATATCTGGGCAAAGCAGCCGGAACTAGCGGCGACCTCGAGACCGCCATGGGAACTCTCTACACCATGAAGGGCGACTACAACAAGGCCAAAGGTTCGTATGGCCAGAGCCACACGAACAACACCGCCGTACAGCAGATTCTTAATGAGGATTACGCAGGCGCGCGCAAGACCCTGGCTGCCGTTGAAAACCCCAACGCCACCACCGCTTACCTGAGCGCCATCGTGGGTGCACGCACCAACGACCGCGACGCCGTTTACAGCAACATGAAGAGCGCTGTAGCACAGGACGCCTCCATGAAAGCCCGTGCCCAGAAGGACATCGAGTTCGCCAAGTACATGGAAGACAGCCAGTTCCTGGCTATCATCAAGTAAATGTCGGTATTATTTCCGAAGGTAAACAAACCGCGTGAATGGGACTACCGCCCCATTTACTACGATGAGGAAAAAGAGGCGCGCAAGGAAAAACTTGCGCGCCTTCATCGCGGTTCGTTCCGTGAGGAACACGAGAAACACAAACTGCAGCAGCAAGCACGACAGAAATCACGTCTGGTGTTCCTGCTCGTGTTGGCACTCGGTCTGGCTCTGATTTACACCCTGCTGCGCTAATCAAGATATGGACGTCATACGCCTCCTGCCCGACAGTGTCGCCAACCAGATAGCGGCCGGCGAAGTCATCCAGCGCCCTGCCAGCTGCCTGAAAGAACTGGTGGAAAACTCGCTGGATGCGGGAGCCACGCGCGTGCATATCATTGTCCGTGACGCGGGACGGACACTGCTCCAGGTGATTGACAACGGCCGCGGCATGAGCGACACCGACGCGCGCATGGCTTTCGAGCGGCATGCAACCTCCAAAATCCGCGAAGCAGCCGATCTTTTCACCCTGCGCACGATGGGTTTCCGCGGCGAAGCACTGCCGAGCATCTGTGCCGTCTCACAAGTGGAGATGCAGACAAAGACAGAGCAGGACGAACTGGGGACGCTGCTGGAGATAAGCGGTTCGGACGTGATTCGGCAAGAACCCGTGCAATGCCCCGTCGGCACCAATATCCGCGTGCGCAATCTGTTCTTCAACGTGCCGGTACGGCGCAAGTTTCTCAAGACCGACCAGACAGAGATGCGCAACCTGCTGACAGAATTCTACCACATCGCACTGGTCTATCCGAAAGTGCAGTTCACGCTCACCAGTCAGGACGAAGTGCTTTTCGACCTGACGCCCGGCACCGAGAAACAGCGCATTGAAGACATCTTCGGCAAAGGCGGACGGCAGAACTACACCAGCCGGTTCGTGGAAATCAGTTCGGATACGGAACTGGTAAGCATCCGCGGCTTTGTCGGGAAACCGGAAGATGCAGGGAAGAATCCGAACCAGTATTTCTTCGTCAACGGGCGTTACATGCGCCATCCCTATTTCCACAAGGCCGTGACAACCGCCTATGAGGGCATGCTGGCCAATGGCGCCAATCCCTCATATTTCATCTATTTTGACATCAGTCCGGAGGCCATTGACGTCAATATCCACCCTACCAAAACTGAAATCAAGTTCGCGGACGAACAACTGATTTTTCCGATTCTCCTGGCCACCATACGGGAGGCCCTCGGCAAGTTCAATGTCACGCCCTCGCTGGATTTCGATGTGTCAGGACGCATTGAGATGCCTCTTGCCGACGGCAAGGAGATGACACGGATCAGCAACCCCGTTTTCCCCCGCAACACGACATACAATCCGTTCCGCCAACAGCATCCTGACATACCACGCGACTGGGAGCAACTGTACAGCAAGGACAAGACAGAGAATGCGGGTCTGCCAAAGGAAACAACGGAACTCTTTACAGACGACCTGCCCGCGGAAGGCACGCCGGTTCAGATTATGGGCAGATATATCCTGCTGCCGACCCGCGAAGGAGTTCTGTTCATCAATCAGCACCGCGCCCACGCCTGCCTGCTTTACGACACCTGTCTGCAGCGGCTGGCCGACCACCAAGGTGCACGCCAGCAACTGCTTTTCCCCGAAATATGGGATCTACAGCAGGACGATATCCCTCTGGTGGAGGGCATGACGGACGAACTGAAAAGTCTCGGTTTCGACCTTGAACGCCTCACACCGTGCAGTTACAGTCTGAGCGCCGTGCCGGCCATTTTGCAGCACAGCAACGGTCTTGCCGCCTTGCAGGACATTTTGTGCAGTGTGCGCGAAACGGGTTTGGCCGCCCGTTCCGGATGGCAGGAAAAGATTGCCCTCTCGATGGCCTACAGCGCCGCTATTCCGTATGGCAAACAACTGACGGACAAGGAAATGGCCGACCTGGTACACCGGCTCTTCGAACGCAAGACCTACCGGACTGCTCCTGACGGAAAAGTGGTAACGGCCCTGCTGACAAACGAGCAAATAAATAAGTTGTTCTGAATCAGAAAACAAAGTTGCCAAAATGTATCTTTTTGCGAAGAAAATGCGGTTTATTGACAAAAAATTTGCATATTCGCAAAAATAGTATTATCTTTGCAGTCGATTTTGTGTTGAGGAGTATTGGGATAAATTAGTATTCACCTTTATATTATAAAATTATGTCAGAAATTGAATCAAAAGTAAAAGCCATCATCGTTGAGAAACTTGGTGTAGATGAGAAACAAGTGACTATGGAAGCCAGTTTCACGGCCGACCTGGGAGCCGATTCGCTGGATACCGTCGAATTGATTATGGAATTCGAGAAAGTCTTCGGCATTTCCATCCCTGATGAGGATACACAGAAGATTTCGACGGTAGGTGACGCGGTGGCTTACGTAGAAAAGGCCATGGCCTGATTTTCTTCGTTTTAAACTTCACCATACGAGTCTGCGGCTTTCCTGTGGACTCGTATGTCTTCAATAAAAGAAAAAACGATGGAACTGAAACGAGTCGTTGTTACCGGCCTGGGAGCCGTCTCCCCTTTGGGAAATGACGCCCCTTCCACATGGCGCGCCATGAGGGAAGGAAAAAGCGGGGTGGACACCATCACGCAGTTCGACCATTCGGGATGCAAGACCCATTTTGCAGGAGAAGTAAAGGATTGGGACATCTCCTCTCTGCTGGACCGCAAGGAAGCCCGCAAACTGGACCGCTATTCGCAATTCGCCGTTTACACAGCCAACGAAGCCCTTGCTGACTCCGGTCTGGATATGGAACAGGCGGACCATGACCGCATCGGCGTCATCTGGGGAAGCGGCATGGGAGGCATCCTGACTCTGGAAGAGGAACTCACCGCCTTCGGCAAAAGCGACGGCATACCCCGCTTCAATCCCTTCTATATTCCGAAAGCCATCCTGAACATGGGAGCCGGTCAGATTTCGCTGCGATTCGGCTTGCATGGCCCCTGTTATGCCACGGCTTCAGCCTGCGCCTCCTCGGCCTGTGCCATTGCCGATGCTTTCAACCAGGTGCGTCTCGGAAAGGCAGACGTGATGCTGACTGGCGGCAGCGATGCCGATATTACATGGTCCGGCATCGGCGGCTTCAATTCCATGCACGCCATCTCCACACGCAACGACAGCCCCGCCACGGCCAGCCGGCCGTTCTCCAAGTCGCGCGACGGTTTTGTCCTGAGCGAAGGGGCGGCCTGTCTCGTGCTGGAGGAATACGGACATGCCGTAGCCCGCGGAGCCAGAATATATGCGGAGATAGCCGGGGTGGGCATGAATGCTGACGCCTACCACATGACGGCTCCCGATCCGGAAGGAATCGGAGCGGCCAAGGTCATGCGTCTCGCGTTGGAGGACGGCGGCATACAGCCGGCGGACGTGGACTATATCAACGCCCACGGAACCTCCACCCCGTTGGGTGACATCGCGGAAATCAAGGCCATTATGCAGGTCTGGGGCGATGATGCCTACCGCCTCAACATCTCCTCCACAAAATCCATGACCGGCCATTTGGTTGGGGCGTCAGGAGCTATCGAGGCACTGGCCACCATTATGGCCGTCAAGGACGACCTCGTACCGCCCACCATCAACCATGAGGAAGGCGACGAGGACGAGAATATTGACAGCCGTCTTAACCTGACGTTCAATCAGGCAAAGCCGCGCCGCATGCGCTACGCATTGAGCAACACCTTTGGTTTCGGAGGGCACAACGTCAGTCTGCTCTTCAAAAAACACGGCCTATGAATATCGCCATCGTAGGAGCATCGGGCGCCGTCGGACAGGAACTGCTCAAGGTCCTCGACACGCGCGCGTTCCCTATGGATTCCCTCCGTCTTTTCGGCTCGGAACGGAGTGCCGGCACGGAATATCCCTTTCGCGGGCGTTCCGTCAGAGTGGAGAAACTGGAGCACGGCGATTTGTTCAAGGGTGTTGATTGCGTGTTTACATCGGCCGGAGCATCGGTCAGCCGCGAGTATGCGGACGATATCACACGTTTCGGGGCGGTCATGATTGACAACTCCAGTGCTTTTCGTCTGGAGAAGGAGGTGCCGCTTGTGGTGCCGGAGATTAACGGCAGCGATGCGCTGGCTGTCTTCCGGCAAACGGAAGGTCGGACACAGCGCATCATCGCCAATCCTAACTGTTCTACCATCATCATGGCGCTGCCTCTTTATGCCATCCACCGTCTCAGTCCGGTCCGGCACGTACATGTCGCCACGTATCAGGCGGCCAGCGGAGCCGGGGCGCAGGCTATGCGCGAACTGGAGGAGCAGTACCGGCAGGTGCTGGCGGGGGAACAGCCGACGGTCTGCCGCTTTGCCTATCAGTTGGCCTACAACGTCATCCCGCGTATTGATGTCTTCACAGCCAACGGCTACACCCGCGAGGAGATGAAGATGCACCATGAGACCCGCAAGATATTCCATTCCGACTTGACTGTAAGCGCGACCTGTGTGCGTGTCCCTGCCCTCCGTTGTCATTCTGAAGCAGTCTGGGCGGAGACCGAACAGCCGCTCGGAGAGGCCGAGGTTCGCGAAGCCGTCAGCCGTTTTCCGGGCTGTGTGCTGACCGATGAGCCGCAGCAAGACCTCTACCCCATGCCTCTCATGCTCAGCGGCACTGACGAAGTGCATGTCGGGCGTATCAGGCAGGACCTTGCCAACCCGTGCGAGACAACATTCTGGTGCGTCAGCGACCAGATACGGAAAGGTGCGGCGCTCAACGCCGTACAGATTGCCGAATACCTCCTCCGGCACGCGCCGGAAGCATTCCGACATGAGTGAGAAGATTGAAATAATGGCGCCCGCGGGCAACTGGGAGTCTCTGGCCGCCGCACTGGATGCAGGGGCCGATAGCGTGTATTTCGGGATTGAGCACCTCAACATGAGGGCGCGGTCGTCTGCCAATTTCACGACCGGCGACCTCCCGGAGGTGGTCAGCCGCTGCCGCGAAGCGGGAGTGCGAACCTATCTGACGCTCAACACCGTCATGTACCCTGAAGACCTCCCTCTCATGCGCGACATTGTACTCCGCGCACACGAAGTGGGAGTGGATTCCGTGATTGCCAGCGACATAGCCGTCATGCAGTTTGCCAACGAAGTAGGAATGGAGGTGCACCTCAGCACTCAGCTTAACATATCCAACACCGAAGCGCTCCGTTTCTACGCGCAGTTTGCAGATGTGGTCGTGCTGGCGCGCGAACTCAATCTGGAGCAAGTCGCGGCTATACACCGCGACATCTGTGAACAGCATATCACAGGCCGCAGCGGGAAACCGGTCCGTATCGAGATGTTCTGCCACGGCGCGCTCTGCATGGCCGTCAGCGGGAAATGTTACCTCAGTTTGAACAACCTCGGGGCCAGTGCCAACCGCGGAGCCTGCATGCAGGTTTGTCGCAGGGGATACATCGTCCGTGACAAGGAGTCTGACCTCGAACTCGAAGTGGACAACCAGTACATCATGTCGCCTAAAGACCTGAAGACCATCCATTTCCTTCACAAGATGCTGGATGCTGGCGTCCGGGTGCTGAAGATTGAAGGGCGTGCACGCGGACCCGAATATGTCCATACCGTTGTCACCTGCTACCGCGAGGCGGTCGAGGCATGGCAACGGGGCGAGTTTCCAGTTGCAGGCGGTGCTGGCGAACCGGATGCCGCTCTGCTCGCGCGCATTGACAACTGGAACAGCAGGCTGGCAACAGTCTTCAATCGCGGCTTCTGGGACGGCTATTATCTCGGCCAGCGGCTCGGCGAATGGACCACATCATACGGTTCACGGGCTACAAGGAAGAAGGTTTATGTCGGAAAGTGCACCAATTTCTTCCGAAATATCGGCGTAGCCGAGTTCCGTATTGAGGCGGTTGAGGCCCTGCATGAAGGAGACTTGCTCCTCATTACCGGCGAAACGACCGGCGCCTTTGAACTCACGGCGCATGATCTCCACGACAGTGACGGGAAAGTGCAGACGGATATCATGAAGGGACAGTTCTTTGCGTTGAAGACCGGCCGCGTTGTCCGTCGTGGCGACCGCCTTTTCCTGTTGCAGCAAGCGGACTGAAGACCAACTTGTTTCCCGTTTGTCGGGCGTTTTTCGCACGCATTCTCCATTTTCTCTTCATCCTGTCTTCAGGCTGTTTTGACACGGGTTATACGCTTGTTTTGCGCGGGTTCCACCGGAGTATCACCGGAGTATCACCGGAGTGTCACCGAAGCGCCCTGGTCTTTTTGCTGTCTTTTCGCGCTCGTTTTCAATACATTCCAAAGAAATCCTTATTTTTCAAAAGAATCATCGTTCTCGATAACCTGTAGAGCCATAGTATGTTATAGCTCTCATAAAACACACCGTCCCGCCTGTAGAGACGGTATGCATACCACTAGTGTCCGGTAGGAAAATTGAGCATGGTCTGCAATGTGACAAAATGTAAGTTGTTCTCTTCCACACTTCCTTTTTCCTGTGTTCTGATTTGTTCAAACAATTGTCTGATGTCCCGTTTCTCAAACAGCGTAGTACTTAATATGCGTAGTACATCAAAGATACTCATATCCAAAGCATACTCCCGTTCTGCGACAGCCACCATACAATAGGCTATGATACAGCAATAGATCTGTATCTTTACGGCGTTTTCGCTCGTTCCATAGAAACGTCTGATTCTCAGATGCTGCTTAATCCACTTGAAGAAGAGTTCTATCTGCCACCTCTGTCGGTACAGCGAGGTGACAAAGCAAGCGTCCTCATGCAGTATGTTGCTGAAGAATTCCATTTCCCGGTCTTTCTCCTCGTCATAAAAAAGGATGTAACGCAAACGGGTACGGTATCTCCTTCTGGCCCATTGTCCGTCCAACAAAACGATATGGTCTTTCCTGATTCCATTCTCCGTTTCCGCCACGTTGGTCTCCAGAATTCTGTAGGACATCCTTCTCTTGCGCCTAACCACATACCAGGCCCCGATGTCGTTGATATACTGAAGGACCTCCCGTTTCACATAAGCCCTGTCAAACACATAGTAATTCCCCCTTTCGTATGGCATCTGATGCATGACGCTTTGGTCCCCGACACTTACGTCCGTGAGCAGGTTGCATACGGGAATGCTGGACAGGATGTCGAACAGGGAATGCAACTTGAGGCCCTCGTAAGGACCGCAGGCCGCGCTCCATGGAAATTTGTCATGCGGGAACGAAAGCACCGATGCGTCCAGTGCCAGAAGACGTCCCCCGTGTTCCTCCACAAAAAGACGGTTCACATCCACACGCCTCTCCGACGCTATGCCGACCATCCGTTTGGCATATTCTTCAAAGACGTGCACGTTGCGCTGTGAATTGGCATCCGACAGGGTGGAACGACTGATCCCGTTACCAAATCCCAGATTGTAGAATTTAGATCGGTGCCCTTTCAGAGAATCAACAATATCCCGAAGACTCTCCCTGCGCGACAATTGCGCCCAGAGCATTACCAGCAGATGATTCCAGTATGAAAAAGAACGGGCGTCTTTTGACACCTCGTATTTGTCCAAAAGATAATCGAAATGGTCTTTGGGCAGAACCGAACATAACTGCCTGAAAATATAACTTCCTTTGTGCATTTTAATAAAACAGCATTAAATTGTGACATTTTGATAGTTGGCACAAAGATACAAAAGTTGAAATGTACGGACAAAACAAATTGCTGTATCTACTCAAAATATCAATAGATTACAGCAACTTGTCACGAAAAATACCGGACACTAGTGGTATGCATACCGTCTCTATGAGCGGGCAGGTGTGCTTTTCCCTGCGAGAACCGTCGCTGTGATTCGGCTGTGCGCTGAATCACCCGCTAATCACTCTCTAATCACCCGCTAATCACCCGTTAATCACCCGTTCTTGCAAGCGTAACAACGGCTGCCGAAATGCGGGCAGGCGGAGGCCGGAACAGGGGCTGCCGGGTGGGATGAAGCATGAAAAAAACAAAAAACAGGCACTTTCTTGCCAAAATATTTGGATATTCCGCGAAAAAGCCGTATCTTTGCAGCGGTTTTTGGAATCAGGGGGCCGCTTGGTTCCCCGATTCCTTAAATATGTAGGGACTCAATCCTCCCTTTCGGCGCATGTCCGTCCAGCGTTTCCGTGAATCCGGCCGGACGGGAAAGAACTGATATAAAAAGAGATAACCATGGTGACAAAAGAGCAAGTAACCGCGTTGCTGGAGGAGTTCCTCCGAGATACGGACTATCAGGTGGCGGAAGTGTCCGTTTCTGCCGCTTCGGACATTCTGGTTGAAGTGGACCGTCTGGAGGGTGTGGATATGGATTTCTGCGCGGCGCTGAACCGCCGTATCACGGAGGCCCTGGGCGACGAGGACTATTCGTTAGAAGTGGGGAGCGTCAGCCTCACGGCGCCTTTCAAGACCCGCCTGCAGTATGAGAAACACCTCGGCCATGATGTGGAGGTGCTGGACCGTGAAGGGCGCAAATGGCGGGGACAACTGGTCAGCGTGGACGAAGACACTTTTGCGGTGGATATCGAGGTGATGGTCGCCGTAGAGGGCAAAAAGCGCAAGCAGAAAGAGATACGGACACAGGTCTTCGGTTACGAGGACGTGAAATACACGAAATACGACATTAAACTATAGATAAATGGCAACAAAACAACCGGGGTCAATCAACCTGATTGACATCTTTTCCGAGTTCAAGGAACTCAAAAACATTGACCGGCAGACGTTTATGAACGTCCTGGAGGATTCTTTTCGTAATGTAATCGCCAAAATGTATGGTTCCGATTCCAATTACGATGTCATTATCAATCCGGACAAGGGCGACCTGGAGATCTACCGCAACCGTCTTGTGATGGAGGATGACGACGTGGCCAATCCGGAAACCCAGATAAGCCTCTCGGATGCCCGCAAGATAGACGAGGAAGCCGAGGTCGGCGAGGAAATAACGGACAAAGTGGAGTTCTCCTCGTTCGGTCGGCGTATGATTCTGAACCTCCGTCAGACACTGGCCTCCAAGATTCTGGAACTGCAGAAGGAGAACATCTATATCCGTTATTCCGAGATGCTCGGGCAGGTGGTCAGCGGCGAACTGTACCAGGTGTGGAAGAAAGAGATGCTGCTTCTTGACGAGGACGGCAACGAACTCTATCTGCCGAAAGCCAACCAGATTCCGACCGACTTCTACCGCAAAGGTGACACGGTGCGTGCCGTAGTGGTGCAAGTGGACAACAAAAACCAGAATCCGAAGATAATACTGAGCCGCACCAGCCCGCTGTTCCTGCAGCGCCTCTTCGAGCAGGAGGTTCCGGAGGTGCACGACGGACTGATTGCCATCAAGAACATCGCCCGCATCCCGGGCGAGCGCGCCAAAGTGGCGGTTGAGTCGTTCGACGACCGCATCGACCCTGTCGGCGCCTGCGTCGGCATCAAGGGCGCGCGCATCCACGGCATCGTGCGCGAACTGCGCAACGAGAACATCGACGTCATCAACTACACCTCAAACATCAACCTCTATATCCAACGCGCGCTCGCGCCCGCGAAGATTTCTTCCATGAACGTGGACGAGAAAGAGAAGAAAGCCGAAGTTTATCTGAAGCCCGACGAAGTGAGCCTGGCCATCGGAAAGGGAGGCTACAACATCAAACTGGCGGGCATGCTGACCGGCTATCAGATTGACGTTTACCGCGAAATGGACGAAGAGGACAGCGAAGACATCTATCTGGACGAGTTCAACGACGAAATCGACCAGTGGATCATTGACGCTCTCAAGGGCATCGGTCTGGATACCGCCAAGGCAGTGCTGGCGCTGAAGAAGGAGGAACTGATGCAGCGTATCGACCTGGAGGAGGAGACGGTGGACGACATCTACCGCATCCTGTCTGCAGAATTTGAAGAATAATGTCTCCAGCCTGCCGAAGGCTGCGGATTCCGGCGAAGTCATAATTATTTATCCACCTTATATAATCTCATCTTATGGCAATTAAACTGATTAAAGCCTGTAAGGAACTGAATATCGGTATGTCCACGGTAGTGGAATTCTGCGCCAAGCAGGGGAAGGAAATCGCTATGGACCCGAACGTCCGTATCGATGATGACCTTTATATGCTCCTTGTCAAGGAATTCAACAAGGATATGGCGGTCAAAATGGAGGCGGAGCGTTTGGCTCAGGAGCGCCAGGAACGTGAGATTCCGCAGCGGGTTTCCATTGAGGAATCCAGGAAGCCGGAGCATATCCAGACCGAGATTCCGCAGCCGAAGGTAGTCGGACGCATCGAACTGGAGGCGGAAAAGAAGGCCAGGGAGGCGGCTGAAGAGGCGGCGCGGAAAGCGGCCGAGCAGGCCCGCCGTGAGGCGGAAGCCGAAGAGGCACGTCTGGCCGAGCAACGCCGGCGCGAAGCCGAAGAGGCGGCCAAAGCAGAGGCGGAGGCCGAAGCGGCCAGAAAGGCGCAGGAACAGAAGATGCAGGATGAGCAGCGGGCTCAACAGCAGGCCGCCGAACAGCAGTCGTCCGAACAGACCAAGCCGGAGATATTCACTCTGCGCAAGCCGCAGTTGGCAGCGCAGCCGAAGGTGGTCGGCAAGATTGACCTCAATGCCATCAACCAGGCCACGCATCCTACCAAGAAGACCAAGGAGGAGAAAAAGAAGGAGCGCGAGGAGCGCATGCACCAGCAGGGTGCTGCCGGACAGGGAGGCGAGAAACGCAAGCGCGAACGCATCAAGCAGACAAAGGTGGATGTCAATGATGCCCGCAACCAGAAAGGCAAACCCAACAAGAACGCCAAGCGGCCCGTGAAGGTCGAGGTGGACGACGAGGAGGTGCAGAGGCAGATTAAGGAGACCATCGCCCGCCTGCAGGGGCAGAAAGGCAAGACCTCCACATCCAAGCACAAACGCGACCGCCGTCAGCTCGAGCGCGAGAAGATGGCAGAGGAGCGCGCCGAACAGCAGGCACAATCCACAGTGCTGAAACTCACAGAGTTCGTGACCGTTAATGACCTCGCCGTCATGATGAACGTCCCCGTGACGAAGATTATCGGCACCTGCATGTCGCTCGGCATGATGGTGAGCATCAACCAGCGTCTGGATGCCGAGACCATCAATATCGTGGCGGAGGAGTTCGGCTTCACCACGGAGTTTGTCTCCGCGCAGGTGGTGGAGGACATTCACGCTGAAGACGAGCAGTTCAACGACGAGGACATGGAGGAACGCTGCCCCATCATCACGGTCATGGGACACGTGGACCACGGTAAGACCTCCCTGCTTGACCATATCCGCAACACCAACGTCATCGCCGGTGAAGCGGGCGGCATAACGCAGCACATCGGTGCGTACAACGTCAAGCTCAAGAACGGCCGTCATCTCACATTCCTTGACACACCCGGTCACGAGGCGTTCACGGCCATGCGTGCGCGCGGTGCGAAAGTAACTGATATTGCGATTATCATAGTGGCGGCGGACGACGGCGTGATGCCGCAGACGCGCGAGGCTATTTCCCATGCGCAGGCAGCCGGAGTGCCGATGATTTTCGCCATCAACAAGTGCGACAAGCCCGGAGCCAACCCCGACAAGATCAAGGAGGAACTGGCAAACATGAACCTCCTCGTCGAGGACTGGGGCGGCAAATACCAGTCGCAGGACATCTCCGCCAAGAAAGGGACGGGAGTCTTTGAACTCCTTGAAAAAGTGCTGCTTGAGGCGGATATGCTCGACCTCAAGGCAAACCCCAAACGCCGTGCCAAAGGCTCTATCATCGAGTCTTCGCTCGACAAGGGGCGCGGCTATGTATCCACGGTGCTGGTCAGCGACGGTACGCTCCACATGGGCGACATCGTCTTGGCAGGCTCGTTCCACGGCAAAGTGCGCGCCATGTTCAACGAGCGCGGACAGAGCATCAATCAGGCACTTCCGGGCGAACCGGCTGTGATACTGGGTCTTAACGGTGCACCCACGGCGGGTGACGAGTTCAACGTCATGCCCACCGAGCAGGAGGCGCGCCAGATTGCCGCCAAGCGCGAGCAGTTGCAGCGCGAGATGTCTATCCGCACCAAGAAACACATTGGTCTTGAGGAGATTGGCCGCCGTCTCGCTATCGGCGACTTCAAGGAACTCAACCTCATCGTCAAGGCGGATGTGGACGGCTCTGTCGAGGCTCTCAGCGACTCGCTCATCAAGCTCTCGACGGAGAACATACAGGTCAATGTCATCCACAAGGCGGTGGGTGCCATCTCCGACAGCGATATCCTCTTGGCCGAGGCATCCGAGGCCATCATCATCGGCTTCAACGTCCGTCCCACCGGCACCGCCCGCAAGATGGCGGAGACGGCCGAAGTGGACGTGCGCGTCTATAACATCATCTACGACGCCATCGAGGAGGTCAAGTCCGCTATGGAGGGCATGCTTTCGCCCGACATCAAGCAGGAGGTTACTGCCACTCTGGAAGTTCTCCAGACCTTCCATATCTCCAAGGTCGGCACCATTGCCGGCTGCGTGGTGCGTGAGGGCAAGATCAGACGCTCCAACAAGGTGCGTGTCATCCGCGACGGCATTGTCATCTTTACCGGCGACCTTGCCTCGCTCAAGCACGGCAAGGATGATGTCAAGGAGATGGGTGTCAATCAGGAGTGCGGTGTCAGCATCCGTTCGTATAACGACCTGGTCGAGGGCGACATGCTCGAGAGTTTCGAGGAAGTCGAAGTGGCGAAGACGCTCTGATTCCTTTTTGGAACAGGTTCCGGTGCCGGTCTGCTGTGGCGGACCGGCATCTTTTTTCTTGGTATGTCATGTCCGCATCAAGTCTTTGCCCTGTCTCCGCGCCGTATTAACCTGTAATGCTTATGTGGGCTTTTTGTTTTTATATTCTTTGCATTTTTGTTTGTGTACGTCCTCAAAAAGCACTAACTTTGCACCCGCTATCGGAAATACAGATATGATACAGGACGATATTCGCGCCTTGTGCGCGCAGAAAAACGCCGTCATCATGGCGCATTACTACCAACGGCCTGAAATTCAGGACGTAGCTGACTTTATCGGCGACTCGCTGGCGCTTGCACAGCAGGCGGCGAAAACCGACGCGGACATTATTGTCCTCTGCGGCGTGCATTTCATGGCGGAGACGGCGAAGATTCTCTGCCCCGCCAAGAAAGTGCTTATCCCGGACCCGATGGCCGGTTGCTCATTGGCGGACAGCTGCAGGGCGGAGGACCTCGCGGAGTGGAAGCGGCAGCACCCCGGTTACAAGGTGGTGTCCTATGTCAATACCTCCGCCGCGGTCAAGGCGCTGACCGATATCGTGGTCACGAGCAGCAATGCGCTCAAAATAGTCTCGCTGATGCCCAAAGACGAGAAAATCCTCTTCGGCCCCGACCATAATCTCGGCAGTTATATCATCTCGCAGACCGGTCGTAGCATGGAACTCTGGAACGGCTGCTGTCATGTGCACGCGCGTTTCTCCGTGGAGGCTCTCATGCAGCTCAAGCAGCAGTATCCGCAGGCTCCTGTCCTCGCGCACCCCGAATGCAAACAGCTGATACTCAACCTTAGCGATGTCATCGGCTCCACGCAGGCTCTGCTCAACTATGTCAAGCGGAATCCCGACCGGAAGCGCTTCATCATT
>Ga0265298_10003685_pt1 | contig 20062 bp, 16 predicted proteins | sample AusTroGonzalo_MG_3_FD_193486 | JGI IMG/M metagenome (GOLD analysis project Ga0265298, IMG submission 193486) | Bovine rumen microbial communities from tropical cattle in Woodstock, Queensland, Australia - Gonzalo_01 | ecosystem: Host-associated > Mammals > Digestive system > Stomach > Rumen ... | reverse complement strand
TTACTGACGATAAAGAACCAATGGTTGCTACGAGATTCTGTAATGACCTCGTTAGCATATTTAGTGGGAAAGCAAAGAAACAAGATGTGGAAAAAGTCATTGCCCAAATTACGGATACGGGAATTCAGAAGATTCTCACCAATTATCTGAACGAGAACTTTGATAATATAGAGTATGCTTTCTCCGCAGAAGGATTAGAGCAGATGAACGAGGACATTGCCCAATATAATAATGGCAAGCAGCATAAGCCTATCTATAAAGTTAGATTAACTGAGACATTAGGACAAAAATTCCAAATAGGATTAAGTGGTAACAAAACGGCGAAGTATGTAGAGGCAGCAAAAGGCACAAACCTTTATTTCGCAGTATATCAAAACGAGGAAGGTTCCCGTTCATTCTCTACTATACCTTTAAACATTGTTATTGAACGAATGAAACAGCATTTATCACCTGTTCCAGAATACAATGATAAAGGAGAATTCCTTCAATTCTATTTGTCACCTGGTGACCTTGTATATATTCCAACAATAGATGAAGGAATTAATAACATAAGTAACGAAAACGACCCTCATAGAATTTACAAATTGGTTAGTTGTACATCTAACGAAGCACATCTGGTACCCGCTTTTATAGCATCACCTATAATTCCTACAACAGAGTTGGGTTCTAACAATAAATCTCAAAGGGCATGGACTGGAGAAATGATAAAAGAAATATGTATACCGATATCTATTAATCGTATAGGTGAAATAAAATTCAAATGATCAAGAAGACCCTTTGTTTCAGTAACCCTGCCTATCTCTCGTTGCGAGATGCTCAGTTGGTCATCAAACTGCCTGAAGTGGAAAAGGCGGACAATCTGACTGAAGACTTCAAAAAGTCTACAGAGGTAACGCGTCCTATAGAGGATATTGGCGTAGTGGTACTTGACCATAAGCAGATTACCATTACGCAAGGGGCACTTGAAGCCTTACTTGAGAATAATAGTGCAGTTATCACCTGCGACTCTAGCCATATGCCAGTTGGGCTACTTCTACCTTTGGTTGGCAATACTACACAAAACGAACGGTTCCGAGACCAGTTAGAGGCATCACAGCCACTACGTAAACAGCTCTGGCAACAGACCATGCAATACAAAATTAGGAATCAGGCAGCTGTACTTAGCAAATGCTCTGATGCTGAAACAAAATGCATGCAGGTATGGGCCAACGATGTACGTAGCGGAGACCCTGATAACTATGAAGCCCGTGCAGCGGTATATTATTGGAGATGTTTGTTTGGTCATATTCCTGGCTTCCTCAGGGACAGAGATGGGGTTGCTCCTAACAATCTACTGAACTATGGTTATGCCATCCTTCGTGCAGTCATTGCTCGTTCATTGGTAGCCAGTGGCCTCCTCCCCACCCTTGGCATCCATCATCATAATCGCTACAACGCCTATTGTCTTGCAGATGACATCATGGAGCCTTATCGTCCATACGTAGATCGTTTGGTTTATGATATTACAGAACAGTATGGAGTAGATGTCGAATTATCTAAAGACATCAAAGCCGAATTATTATCCATCCCCACCCTTGATGTAGTAATTGGAGGAAAGCGAAGTCCGCTAATGATTGCAGCAACACAAACAGCAGCCTCGCTCTACAAATGCTTTAGTGGCGAGCTAAGAAAGATTGCTTATCCAGAAATGACGTAAGGAAATGATTGCAGAACGATTTAGTGAATACAGGGTTATGTGGCTTTTGGTACTTTTCGATTTGCCAACGGAGACAAAAAAGGATAAAAAGGAATATACAAAATTTCGAAAGCGTCTCATTGAAGACGGCTTTACCATGTTCCAGTTTTCCATTTATGTCCGTCATTGTGCCAGTATGGAAAATGCTGAAGTACATCGTAAGAGGGTAAAGTCTATGTTACCAGAATTTGGTAAGGTTGGCATAATGTGCATCACTGACAAGCAATTTGGGAATATTGAGTTGTTTTTTTGCACCAAACCTCAACAACCTAATGCACCTGGTCAACAACTAGAACTTTTTTAGAAAAAGAGAATCTCACTTCAATCGTGAGATTCTCCTTTTTCATGTGGCATTTTTCTTTTTCTAATTTTCGTTGCAACCTACTGGCATTCAGCGAGTTTTTAAAATCGTGATGTCTATGCCACTGCAAAGGTACTAATTTTTTAGCAAATCACAACCATAGCAGGCCACTCAACTGTGTCCTTTGCGATGTCTATGCCACTGCAAAGGTACTAATTTTTTAGCAAATCACAACGACTTGCACAAACTCGTCGGGCGACACACGGATGTCTATGCCACTGCAAAGGTACTAATTTTTTAGCAAATCACAACCCAAAGAAAGGTATAGGTTTCCTGAAAAAAGATGTCTATGCCACTGCAAAGGTACTAATTTTTTAGCAAATCACAACTGCCTGGATGGTTTTCATGGTGCCCAGCGTGATGTCTATGCCACTGCAAAGGTACTAATTTTTTAGCAAATCACAACATATACGCAAGCGAAAACCAAAATAAAATGATGTCTATGCCACTGCAAAGGTACTAATTTTTTAGCAAATCACAACTGCATAATGTATTACAGCCCTTGCGCGATGGATGTCTATGCCACTGCAAAGGTACTAATTTTTTAGCAAATCACAACAGAGGGAAAGAAGCACGTTGCGCACGTCCTGATGTCTATGCCACTGCAAAGGTACTAATTTTTTAGCAAATCACAACGCTACCTTGGAACTCATGTTCTGTACATAGGATGTCTATGCCACTGCAAAGGTACTAATTTTTTAGCAAATCACAACGCATGGTGGCAGCGAAACAATATGACGTTCGATGTCTATGCCACTGCAAAGGTACTAATTTTTTAGCAAATCACAACATGATAACGGTGCAACAGGTCTTAGTGACGGATGTCTATGCCACTGCAAAGGTACTAATTTTTTAGCAAATCACAACATGGTGCTGTGGTATTGTCGCTCGACAGGAGATGTCTATGCCACTGCAAAGGTACTAATTTTTTAGCAAATCACAACTCTGCCTTGCGTCAAGGTTCACATGGTCTTGATGTCTATGCCACTGCAAAGGTACTAATTTTTTAGCAAATCACAACATTCGTGAGCATCAATCTCAAAGCTGACCGGATGTCTATGCCACTGCAAAGGTACTAATTTTTTAGCAAATCACAACTCATGTGCTACTGAGAAGCAAATCGAGTAGATGTCTATGCCACTGCAAAGGTACTAATTTTTTAGCAAATCACAACCGGCAAAGCGTGGCGGTGCTGACTCGCCCGATGTCTATGCCACTGCAAAGGTACTAATTTTTTAGCAAATCACAACACGACAAATATATCTATTCATTACCTGATAGATGTCTATGCCACTGCAAAGGTACTAATTTTTTAGCAAATCACAACTGCTTTCCAGATGTTCTCTATTGCTATTCGGATGTCTATGCCACTGCAAAGGTACTAATTATCGATCATTAGGGGTGCTATACTTTTCAGTTGCAATCTATAATTAATCAGGCCTTTACTTGATCTCAAGCAGTTTCTGTTTGATGTACTCCTGAATGTCGTAAGGAGAAATGTCATAGACGGACTGGAGCTGGATAAAGGCTGTGTCTTTCCTGAAGCGTTCGACATCTGTCAGAAAAGCCAGGAGGTTTTTCCGCTTTAGAAGATGACCGGAATGCTCCAATGCCATATTGATCATTTCCTGAATGCCAATGCCTTCCTTTAATATGGTATAAATATCATAATAATCACGAAACTTACTACGACGGAGCATCGCTTCCATCTTCGAAAGTGTTGTGAGTCTAATCCGGTTCAGATTCGCTCCATGTAATGCTTGTCCTTCTCGAACTTGATGTCTTTGTAGAGTTCAGGGCTGCCGCCTTCGCTCTCAGGGATGAAGTGGAGGCGGACAAAAATTGCAAGAAAATCAAGGAATAAATTTAAAAAGACATGATTATGTATGAATACAATACAAATATTCTTATAAAAAATATAATAGATACTGACATCCGACATAAAACATCGCTAAATCACATAATTTCAATAAAATAATTATCAAACAAACCGACATAATACTGACATAATACAAACATTAAACCAACATCAAACTAACATGATAATGGATGATTGTCGTCTTATGGCTCATAACTGTTGCCAAGTAAGCAAGCAGAATCGAAGCGTAAGGATTACTCATCGATAGTCGTTCAGTTGTTGGTAAATTCTCGAGAGAATTGAAGCGCTTGCTTACTACTTATCATTGACGAACCTAATGTTATCAGTTCAATTCTCTCGAGAATTGAGAAAGAAGTAATAGGTTATGAAGTTGCAAGATGGTATTATCGAATCTGTTAGATTACTGGAGAAGACCATGAAGGTATAAGAGCATGAAAATGACGGTATAATGACGGTTTAATGTTTGTTTAATGATGGTTTGATGTTGGTATAATATTTGCTAAATGACTTATTTATAATGGATAACTTATAAATTATGTCGGGTGTCAGTATGGATTATAAAAATAATCAAAGAAAATAGTAGAAATGCTTGTAAAATAGAAGAAAATTTTGTATCTTTGCCATCAGTTAACGATATAATAAATAAGAAAAGATATGAAGATTACGCTCATTAGGCCAAAAGGACAGAAAGAGGTCATCAAACGCTACACGTTGGAAGAAATTGCGCATGCCATCAAGAGTGGCTGGCGCAAACATACGGTTACACATCTGAGAGAGGTGTACAACATGATGCAGAAAGAACGTCAGGATGACGGACAGATTCTGACGAACTGGGAAGGCGGCATCAAGTTGGAGCGCATCTGTTTCAGTCAGGAATTCGACAAATACAAGGAGAGACGCAGAGTTCTGGGTTACAACGGATTAGTCGTCATTGAGGTGAACAACCTGCCGACTTACGAAAAAGCCGTTGAGGTGAGAGAGCAAGCCAAGAGAATGCCTGAAACGCTAATGACGTTCTTGGGTGCATCAGGCAAGAGCGTGAAGATTGTGTGCAGGGGCGAACTGTTTGCTGGTCAGAAATCGGTAAATACAGTTCCCCTACCCCAAACGGAAGCTGACATCCAACAGTTTCACCTTAATTTATATAATACGGCACGACGCGCGTATATGAACCAGTTTGGTTTCGACATCGAATATTTAGAGCCACGATTAGACAGAACGGTTTACGTGAGTGCCGACCCTGAGATGGGCTTCAATCCAGAGGCGCGTCCGTTCTATGCCGACACGGAGAAACACGATGTGCCACAGGTGGTTAGCATCTCGAAAGAGAGCGACCAACTGATGCCAGGACGTACCGTGAAGCGTACCTATCGGTTGGAATGGCTCTTCATCGTTGACACCACGTTAGGACGCTATTTCGAGCTGCCTGACGAGGACCGTCTGGAAACACTGCTGATGCAGATTGCCACGCGATGCCTGAACCAAGGCATTCCATTGGCCTTCGCACAAGGTATGACGATGGAGCACCCAGCGCTGAACACAGACGCGCTACTGCTGAAAAAGACTTTCGAAACCGTCTATGCCGTAACTTTGCAGGAGGACTACATGAAGAAACACAAGATCAAGCCCCTGCAAAGCATTCCCAACGACACGCTGCAGATGATGAAGACGGAAATATTCCTGAACGAGAACTTCGAGATGCGTAAGAACCTGATGACGGGCGTGGCCGAATATCGTGAGAAATACTCTGACGACCAGCGCTTTAAGCCGTTGACTGAGGAGGTGCGCAACGACATGACCATGCGAGCAACGGAATTAGGACTGAAGTCGTGGGACAGAGACGTGAACCGCTTCATCGACTCCACCCGTATCGAGCAGTACGACCCCGTGAACACCTGGCTCGACAAGTTGCCCGAATGGGACGGGCACGACTATATCAAGGAACTCGCCAAACGTGTGCCCACAAGTCAGCCACACTGGGAGAAGTACCTACGGATGTGGCTTGTAGGTATGGTGGCCCAATGGCGTGAAAGTGATAAACAGCTGACAGGCAATGCGTTGACGCCGCTGTTGATTGGTCGACAGGGCTGCGGCAAGACACGTTTCTGTAAGATTCTGCTGCCGCCAGAATTGCGCGACTACTATAACGACAAGATCAACTTCAAGAACGAGTTCGACCTGAACATCGCCCTCACCATGTTTGCGATGATTAACATCGACGAGTTCGACAAGACCACCTCGTCGCAGCAAATCGTGCTGAAATATCTGTTGTCGTCAGCCGAAGTAAAATTCCGTCCACCTTACGGCAAGACCATCAAGCAGTTCCGACGTTACACCTCGTTCATCGGCACCACCAACCAGCAGAAGCCCTTGGTAGACCCGACGGGTTCGCGCCGTTTTGTCTGCGTAGCTGTTGACAACGACAAGAACATCGATTTCGAAGATAACCTGAACCATCGCCAGCTCTATGCCCAAGCCCTTTACTTGTTCAATAACGGTGAGCGTTTCTGGCTGAATAACAATGAGATAGCCACGCTTATCCAGGAGAATGAACCCTATCAGAAACTGAACGACTTGGTGGAAATGATTGGCGAAACCTTCCGCAAGCCCAAGGCTGGCGAGGGCAAATGGTGGGGACTGAAGGAAATCAGCGAACTGCTGAAGAGCCGCTACGCCAACTTTGACCCCAAAACTTCGTATGAGAAGATAGGAAGAGCCCTGAGCAACCAGCAGTTCGGCTTCGAAACCGACCGCAAGTCGTCAGGGCACATATACAAATTAGAGGTGAGTGGTAAAAGGTGAGTTTACTTCTGGGCCTCGCGACCGATAGCAAGGGCCTTGATGTTAGCCTCAACGATGGCTTCACCCTTACGGCCAAACACGCTGCGGATGGCATCTTCCAGCTTTTCGTACTCGATGCCAAGGGCCTTCTGGGCGGCCCCTAACAGGATGACGTTGGCACTGCGGGGAACGCCTGCGTCCTTGGCCTTCTGCTCAATATCGAGCATGATGACGTGGGGCAGCTGCTCCAATTCGGCCTTGATGGTCTCCATCTCCGGATAGTTGGGGATATTGACAAAGGGGGCACTCGACGTGATAATCCAGCCTTCCTTTGACAGGAACGGCAGATAACGCAGGGCCTCCATGGGTTCCATAGAGATGATGACGTCAGCACTGCCCATAGGAATCAGGTCGCTGGCAATGGGTTCGCTGGAGATGCGCAGGTTAGACTGTACGTCGCCACCGCGCTGCGACATGCCGTGAACCTCGGCCTGCTTGATATAGAGGTCTTCCTTCATGGCTGCCTCACCAATAATCGTGGCTATGGAGAGGATTCCCTGTCCTCCTACTCCACAAAGTATGATGTCTGTTTTCATATATCTATTTGTTTACTGTTTACGGTCTACAGTTTACAGATGATTACTTTTGTAGATTACGGTCGCCAGTCATATCAACTATAAACCGTAAACTGTAAACTGTTAACCAATTACTATTTCGCCTTCTTTTGTTTCAGGTGACGCTGCAGGGTCTGCATGCACTCACGACGCGGGATAATCACGCTGACACCGTGGTAGTTGATTTCCTGCTCGATGGTCTGCTTGATTTCAGCCATATTCTTAGGCAGGGGGACAACAACCTTCAGATGCTCTTCGCTGACACCGAGGCCACGGCAGATAGCCTCGAACTTGTTGGTACCGGCAGAGTCCTGACCACCCGTCATGGCGGTGGTAAGGTTATCGGAAATGATAACGGTGATGTCGGCATTCTCGTTGACGGCATCAAGCAGACCCGTCATACCAGAGTGCGTGAACGTAGAGTCACCGATAATGGCGATAGCGGGCCACTGACCAGCGTCGCTGGCACCCTTGGCCATCGTGATGGAGGCACCCATGTCGACACAAGAGTGAATGGCCTTGTAGGGCGGCAGGAAACCGAGCGTATAACAGCCGATATCGCCAAACACACGGGCGTTGGGATAATTCAGCAGCACCTCGTTCAGCGCCTGATAGACATCGCGGTGACCACAGCCCTGACACAATGCAGGGGGACGTGGTACGACGTTTTCGCTGGGAGCAAAACCGTCACTAACTGACAACTGAGAATTGACAATTGAGAATTGGGCTAATGCCTTCTTAATCAGGTCGGGATTGAGTTCGCCCGTACGAGGCAGCTCACCAGTCAGACGGCCCTTGATAACGGCATTGCCAGGCATCACGCCGCGAACCTGATCCTCGATGAAGGGCTGGCCCTCCTCGGCAATCAGCACGAACTCGCAATCATCGGTCATGCGACGAATCAACTTCTTGGGAATAGGATACTGCGAAATCTTCAGCAAGGGGAAAGGACAGCCACCAGGGAAGCACTCCATCAGGTAGTTATAGGCAATACCACTGGCAATGACACCTATCTGCTGGTCTTTTCCGTCAATATACTTATTATATTTGCTGTCGACAGCCATCTGCTCCAACAGGGGCTGCTGAGCGGTCACGATATCGTTACGCTTGCGGGCGAAGGCGGGCAGCAGCACCCAGTTGCTGGCCTTGGCGTTGTAGTTCAGCTCGTTCTGCTGACGGGGAACGTCGGCACACTGGACAACGGCACGGCTGTGGGCCATACGCGTGGTGACGCGCATCAGCACGGGCAACTGCAACTTTTCAGACATCTCGTAGGCTTCGGCCATCATGTCGTAAGCCTCCTGCTGGTTAGAGGGTTCCAAGGTTGGAATCATGGCGAACTTACCATAGAAACGAGAGTCCTGCTCGTCCTGACTGGAGTGCATGGAAGGGTCATCGGCTACCAGCACGATGATACCGCCATTGGTACCCGTCATGGCTGAATTGACAAAGGGGTCGGCACAAACATTCAAGCCTACATGCTTCATGCATACCAAGGCGCGCTTACCCATGTACGACATACCTAAGGCAGCCTCCATGGCCGTCTTCTCGTTGGTACTCCAGCGACTGTGTACCCCGCGCTCCTTGGCCAAGGGCGACTGTTGAATATACTCAGTAATCTCTGTAGAGGGCGTGCCCGGATAGGCATACACACCGCTCAGGCCGGCATCAAGCGCACCCTGAGCAATGGCCTCATCTCCTAAAAGAAGTTTCTTCATGTTATTTTAATGTTTAGAGTTTAGTGTAAAGTTTAGAGACTGTCGCACTCGTGTAGCCACAGGGCACTGGAGGCGTCGCTGGGCATGCGCCAGTCGCCACGCGGTGAGAGTGAGATGCTGCCCACCTTAGGACCATCGGGCAGACAAGAACGCTTGAACTGCTGGGCAAAGAAACGACGACAGAAAGTGGTCAGCCACTTCTTGATAGTCGCCTTGTCATAGCTGTTGCCAAATGCTTTTTCGGCCAACAGCATAATCTTAATAGGACTGAAACCGAAGCGCAGCATGTAATAAAGGAAGAAGTCGTGCAGTTCGTAAGGACCTACCAAGTCTTCCGTCTTCTGCTGGATATTGCCCTGGGCATCGGCTGGTGTCAACTCTGGAGAGATTGGCGTGTTGACAATGTCTATCAGCACATCGCGCTCAGCCGACGACTTGGGCAGGGTGGCGATATAGCGGATAAGGTACTGAATCAGGGTTTTGGGAATACCGGCATTCAGGCCGTACATCGACATGTGATCACCATTATACGTAGCCCAGCCCAGTGCCAGTTCAGACAAGTCGCCGGTACCGACGACAAGGGCAGAGAGCTTGTTGCTCAAGTCCATCAGAATCTGCGTACGTTCGCGGGCCTGCGAATTCTCGTAAGTCACGTCGTGGTTGCTGATGTCGTGTCCGATATCCTCGAAATGCTGCTTCACAGCTTTGGCAATGCTGATTTCCATCTGCGAGATGCCCAGCGACTGCATGAGTGAGGTCGCATTGTCGTGAGTACGGTCAGACGTGCCAAAGCCCGGCATTGTGACACCCACGATACCCTTGCGGTCATAGCCTAATTTATCAAAGGTACGCGCGCACACGAGAAGTGCCAGCGTGGAGTCGAGACCACCGCTGATGCCCACAACAACGTGCTGGCAGTTAGTGTGTACCAAACGTTTGGCCAAGCCTGCCGTCTGGATATTCAAAATCTCTTCGCAGGTGTCAGCCATATCATTATCGCCAGGGATGAAAGGATGCGGGTCGACAGTACGTTCCAGCGTGAAAGGATGCTGCTCCAAAGGCAGCTTGGCATCTACCCTGCGGGCATGTCCATTGCGCTGGGCCGTCTTGAAGGTAGAATTGGCACGACGCTCGGTACGCAGACGCTCCACATCAATCTGTGCCGTTTGCAGCTGGGGCTGGAACGAGAAACGGTCGCCCTCGACCAACTGGATGCCATTCTCGAAAATCATGGCATTGCCACCATAAACAACGTCCTGTGTGGACTCGCCAAAACCGCACGAGCTGTATACATAGCCACAAATAGTTCGGGCACTTTGCTGGGCTATCAATGAACACAGGTACTTGTGCTTACCTATCAACTCGTCGGAAGCAGACAGATTCAGGATGATATCGGCTCCTGCCATCGTCAGATTGTTGCTGGGAGGAATCGGTGCCCACACATCCTCGCAAATCTCAATGCCCAAGCAGACACCGTCGCTGGTACGAATAATGACAGGTTCGTTGGATATCTCGACAGGTGAGCCAGCCAGATAGATGGAGGATGGATTCAGGTCACGGGCAGAGGCAAACCAACGTTTCTCATAGAATTCGCCATAGTTAGGCAGATAGGTCTTAGGAACAACCGCCAAGATACAGCCTTGCTGAATCACTACGGCACAGTTGAGCAACAGCGAACCGACCTCGACAGGCATGCCCACAACGGCAATAACATCAAGCTTACGAGTGAAATCAATCAGACGAAGCAGACCTTCCTCGGCCTTGTCGAGCAACAGACGTTCACGGAACAAGTCCTGACAGGTATAGCCGGTAATAGCCAATTCAGGAAAGGCCACCACCTCGACATGTTCTGCGTCAGCCATTGCTATAAGACGCTCAATCTCCTGCACATTATACATGACATCGGCCACCTTGACAGCCGGTATAGCAGCAGCAACTTTGACGAATCCGTGTTTCATATCCTTACTATCTATTATCAATTATCAACTTACAAATATCAACTAGGGCAAAGCCCGCTATTAGGGTATTAACAGTGACGAGTCTCCATAGCTCAGGAAGCGGAAGTCGTGACTGAGCGCATAGTCGTAAATCTTATGCCAGTCACCTTTCACGAAAGCACTCACCAGCAACAGCAATGTCGACTGAGGCTGATGGAAATTGGTTATCAGCATCTTTACGATTCGGTAGTCGTAACCTGGAGCAATAATAATCTGCGTGGAAGAATGGAGCACCGTCAAATCATGACGAATCATCCAGTTGAGCAATGCCTGAAGCGCATCAACACTTCTAACATCTTCCATCTTACATCTTCCATCATATGGTTCCCACTGGCTGACGTGCAACTCTTCTTCCTTAATCTCAGGATTGGCCATGATCTTGAGTCCCATATAGTACAGGCTCTCCAATGTGCGGACACTGGTTGTGCCTACAGCAATAGCCTTACCCTCATGGGCAATGAGTCGCTCGATGGTATGACGGCGCACGGCAATATATTCCGTGTGCATCTCGTGTTCGCCAATCGTCGCACTTTTGACAGGACGGAACGTGCCTGCACCAACGTGCAGCGTCAGTTCCTCACGCTCAATACCATGGGCATCCAATTCGCTTAAGACTGCCTCGGTAAAGTGAAGACCGGCAGTAGGCGCGGCCACACTGCCCTTGATTTTCGAATATACCGTCTGATAAGTGGTAAGGTCGCTCTCCTGGGTTTCGCGATTCAGATACGGGGGGATAGGCAACTCGCCCATTGCATCCAATATCTCTGCAAAACTGATAGCGGTATTATCCCACTCGAAGTCAATCCACTGGCTGGTGCCATGTTCACCTCGACGGGTAGCCTCAACCTTTAAACTTTCATCTTTAATCTTCAGTTCCCGTGTCAGGGGACCTTCCTTCCATTTCTTCAGATTTCCGACCAGACAAAGCCACGAACAACGTTCGGTGGTCTGGAACATCTGCTCATAGTCGGCAGGACTGGCAGGCTCCAATAAAAAAATCTCTATCAGGGCACCAGTATTTTCTCCTTTCTCATTAGTCTTACGGAAATGCAGACGTGCCTGGATGACACGCGTGTTGTTCATGACCATCAAGGCACCCTTCGGCAGGTATTTGGGCAGGTTGCAGAACACATCCTCGCCTACCTCACCCTGACGATACAACAAGAGTTTCGATTGGTCGCGTTGTTCCTTCGGAAACTTAGCAATGCGTTCGTCAGGCAACTCGTAGTTGTAGTCGCTTATCCGTATATCCTCTGTATTCATCTGATTCTATCAGCTGCCCTCACCAGTCGTTCGTCGTCCATAATACCCTTGCGTGCCAGCACACAAAGAATGGCGCTGACAGCAGGTAATGCGCCCCAGACATTAACAATGTCAAACTGCAAGCCTGAAGGCATCAAGAATTTGTTGACCAGCACAACAGCAGGATACCAAAGCAAAAACAATACTGCTGCAAGGACGCTAAGACGGGCCTGTAGCGGACGACGCTTAAACTTGAATATTGTAAAAATGCTAAGCGACGAAGCCACCAATGCCAGCAAAAAGAGAGGCCACATCGGAAAGTTTACGATGATGAGCACTCCCAAAATAGCGGCCAGCAGCAGAAAAACAGACTGCTTGCGTTGTATCATAAACGCTCCTCAATAGCTGTTACGGCTTGAGCGTCACGAGACGGGTCACGCCAATAGATTTTATTTTCAACGAATTCCTGAGTAGCCAGCAATGAGGGCTTTGGCAGTTTCTCGTAGTAACGTGAAATCTCAATCTGTTCACGATTCTCGAATACTTCCTCAAGCGAGTCGTTGTAAGAAGCAAACTCTGCCAACTTCTTGCTCAAGTCGTCCTTAATCTGCAAACTGATCTGATTGGCACGCTTTGAAATGATTGCTACGCTCTCGTAGATGTTACCAGTGTCCTCACAGAGGTCCATGATGTTGCGTGTAACGGTATTTACCGGTGCTTTTGACTTTTTGTAATCCATCTTTATAATTTACGATTTAATAATTTACGATTTATTTAATTACTGCTTGTACTTGTATATTTCTTGCATTTTGCGATATATTTCTCAGCCGTCTTCACTTCCTTAGACTCTGGAAATTCGTTCATGAAGCCGTAACACTCATCCTCGGCATCACGATAGCGCTCCACCTTTTTCTCTTCCGAACTATTCTCGGCCAACTGGTATTTGCTTTTCATGATGAGCACGGAGAATTCTTCGCGCTTATCAGTATAGGGGTATTGCTTCAATGCATTCTGCGCCGTAATAATGCAGGCCTCATAGTTCGACTCCGTATTTGAATTGATATTGCCGAAGTAGCCACCTAAATTATAATATAACTTCGCAGAGAGATACTCTTTTTGAACAAGATTGTCTTGCAAGACGAACAGACGCTGCTGAGCATCCTCGCGCATCTCAGAGTCGGGATAGTAATCCAGGAAGTTCTGATAGGCATTGATGGCACCGACGGTAGGCGTCTGGTCGAGACGAGGCTCAGGGACACTCTGATACAAGGACTGACCGATATGATAGCAGGCTTGTTCGGCATAGTCACCCTTAGGATAGCTCTGAAAATACTTCTTGAACGTAGCACTGGCAGCTTCATAATCCCTGTTCTTATACTGCGACATTGCCAGCAGATACAAGCTTTCCTGAGCATTCTGGCGGCCTTTCTGCAACGTTACCTGTTCCGACAAGAGAATAGCTGCATGCTGGAACTTGCCCATTGCAAAGCATTCTTTGGCATATTCGTATTTATACGCATTATCCTGCATCTTGTAGACCCTGTTGAACTCAGATGCGCAACTCGTCATCAGAGCGGCAAAACAGACGACTATAATAGAGTATGTTTTCATCATCTTTTTATTTTTGACGTGCAAAATTACGAAATATTTGTGGAAAAGCAAAGGAAAAAGAACCTTTTTTAGCAATTTCTCCGCTAAGATAACGTTTTTTACGATGAAATTACATACCTTTGCAGAATATGAAGTTCGAATTAACATCAAAATACAAGCCAACGGGTGACCAACCGGAAGCCATCCAGCAACTGACCGATGGACTGTTGCGGGGTGACAAGGCGCAGGTGCTGTTGGGCGTGACCGGTTCAGGCAAGACCTTTACCGTTGCAAATGTCATTGCCAACGTCAACAAGCCCACCCTCATCTTATCACATAACAAGACCTTAGCCGCTCAGCTATATGAAGAAATGCGTTGTTTCTTTCCTGACAATGCGGTTGAATATTATGTAAGTTATTACGACTACTATCAGCCAGAAGCCTATCTGCCATCATCGGACACATATATCGAAAAAGACTTGGCAATCAACGAAGAAATAGACCGATTGAGACTACGCGCAGTAAGCAGCTTAATGTCAGGAAGAAAAGACGTTATCGTTGTATCATCAGTTTCATGTATATACGGTATGGGAAGTCCGATGGCTCTTAACGAAAATATCATCGAGATTCACGTAAGACAGATTCTTGATCGCAACGCTTTGTTAAGAAAATTGGTGTCTGCTCTATATGTCCGCAACGATATAGAACTGAAGCGTGGCTGCTTTCGCGTCAAGGGAGATACGGTCGATGTGGCCATGGCTTATAGTGAGGTGATTCTACGCATCACATTCTGGGATGACGAGATAGATTCCATAGAAGAACTCGACGCTGTCACCATGCAACGCATGGGAAGTTTTGAAGCCTATAAGCTCTATCCGGCCAACCTTTTCATGACCACGCAGGAGCAAACCAACATTGCCATCCGCCATATTCAAGACGATCTGGTCAAGCAAATAGCCTTCTTTGAGGAGCTGGGAGACGGTATCAAGGCACAACGCATCAAGGAACGCGTAGAATATGATATGGAGATGATTAAGGAGTTGGGCCATTGCTCGGGCATAGAGAACTACTCACGCTACTTCGACGGTCGTCAGGCAGGCGAACGCCCGTACTGTCTGCTGGACTTCTTCCCTGAAGACTACCTTCTGGTCATTGACGAGAGTCATGTCTCAGTGCCCCAAATCGGCGCCATGTGGGGAGGTGACCGCGCCCGTAAAACCAACCTCGTAGAGTATGGCTTCCGTCTGCCTGCAGCTTTTGACAATCGTCCGTTGACGTTTGACGAGTTTAATGCCATGACCCATCAGGTCATCTACGTTTCTGCTACGCCTGCCGATTACGAACTCAACGAAGCTGAAGGGGTTGTCGTTGAGCAAGTTATCCGTCCAACAGGCTTATTAGACCCCGAGATAGAGGTTCGTCCCACCGAGAATCAGATTGACGACCTGCTGGAGGAAATCCATCAGCGCATCGACCGTCAGGAGCGTGTACTGATTACCACGCTGACAAAACGCATGGCCGAAGAATTAAGCGAATATCTTCTGAACCACGGTGTACAGACAGCCTATATCCATAGCGAGGTGACGACCTTGGAACGCGTCAAGATTCTGGAAAACCTGCGCAATGGAACGTTCGACGTACTGGTAGGCGTTAACCTGCTACGCGAAGGACTAGACCTGCCCGAAGTATCGTTGGTAGCTATTCTGGATGCCGATAAAGAGGGATTTCTCCGCTCCCACCGCAGCCTGACGCAGACCGCTGGCCGTGCAGCCCGCAATGTCAATGGCAAGGTCATCATGTATGCCGATAACATTACCCCTTCCATGCAACTTACCATTGACGAGACACTACGTCGACGCACCAAGCAGTTGAAATATAATGAAGAGCATGGCATTACGCCCACGCAGATTAAGAAAGCCCTGACGGTCTCGTTAGTAGAACTGGAACATGCCGCCAACAGTCAACAGTCAATAGCAGATAGCGAACAGCCAACAGCAGCCTATGCTGCCGATCCCATCATCGAGCGCATGACTCGCCAACAATTGGAGAAGAGCATAGCCCAGACAACCCGTCTGATGAAGGATGCCGCCAAGAAACTTGACTTCCTGCAAGCGGCCCAGTATCGTGATGAAATCATCCGATTGCAAAAGGAGTTGGAACTGAAATAAAATTAAAAAATCAAAAAAACAACCTACATTTTTTGCGCACGTGCATGAAAATAAATAATAATTTGTACTTTTGCAGCAGATTTTGAATAGGAATAAACATAAAAAAAAGACACATACAATGAAAAAGTTATTCTTTACCATGTTGGCGCTGATGCCCTTCACATTGTGGGCACAGGACAATAGCTGGGAAATCAATGAGGATGAAGACGTAAAAACAGAAGTTAAAGCCAAGACCAAGGTAGACCCCAAATACCTGAAGGGCGCTGTGCCTGAAGTCGACGGTCAGGTGGTGTTCAGCAAGCATATCGAGGCCCCTGGCAAGACTGCCTCTCAGATTTACGACATCATGCTTCAGTATATGGAGCGTCTCACCAAGACATCTAATCAGATTGATTCCAAGATAGCGTCTTCCGATGCTCAGAAACACGAGATTATCGGTGCTTATCAGGAATGGCTTGTCTTCAAGAAAACTGCTCTCTCGTATGATCGCACCCGTTTCTTTTATGCGCTTCGTGCCCAATGCAATGACGGCTATGTAGATATTGAACTGATGCGTATCCGTTATCTCTATGAGGAGGAGCGTGCTCCCCAGCGCATGAGTGCAGAGGAGTGGATTACCGACAAAGAGGCTGTCAACAAGAAAAATACCAAACTGTTGCCTTTATCCGGAAAGTTCCGTCGTAAGACCATCGACCGCAAGGATTATCTGTTTAACAAATTCGAGTCGTTGTTGAAATGAGCATCCGTTCACTGCGCAACTGGCTCAACCTCATCTTTATCGTTGGAGCAGCCACAGGGATGTTGATATACTACCTGCACAACCATGATTTAGGCACTTATATCATTCTTGGCTCCATGGTGTTTAAGTTTATTGAAGTAACGCTGAGACTGATGAAGATATGAGCAAGACCATCCTTTCTTCATTTCTCTTACTGCTGATGGTCTGCATGCCGTATGGTATGCAGGCTCAGGTGTATAATGAGATGGATGCCGACGGCAACATCAATCAGTATAACGAATACGGCAATCAGAACTTCAATCCCAACAAGCGCGACTCTGTAAAAGGTGAGAAAGAAGTCCCTAAGGGTGTCTGGGTCTGGACCGTTGACCGCCGTTTTGGCGATATTCGTCCTGCCGAGCATGACACGATGCCACACCTTTATCAGAACTCCATCTACAATACGGGGCTCTATGGAGAGTACAACACCACTGGCAACAACTATTCTCCGCGTCTGAGCCGTATTTTCATTGACCGCCAACAGACTGACGAGTTCTTCTTTACCCAGCCCTACGACTACACCACCAAGCAACCTGACGAGTTTTTGTTCACCAACACGTTGTCGCCCTACACTCATATATCCTACGACAACTGTGGCGACAAGCAACATGGTGAAGACCATATCGATGCCAAGTTTGCCGTTAATGCCAATAAGCGTCTTGGTTTTGGTTTCGACCTAGACTACCATTATGGCATTGGCTACTATCAAGCACAGAACAACTCTAGCTTCCGTGCCTCGCTATTTGGTTCTTATCGTGGCGACCGCTATCAAATGCACCTTCTGGCATCGACTTATCACCGTAAGCACACGGAAAACGGTGGTATTTTAAACGACAACCTCATTACTCACCCTGAGCAAGAGACCGTACAGTTCTCTGAGGATGAAATTCCCACCGTTCTTACACGTAACTGGAATCGTAATGAATCAAGTCATCTATTCTTCTCGCATCGTTACAACATAGGATTTTATCGTAAGGTGAAGATGACCGACGACGAGATTAAGGCCCGCAAATTTGCAACATTATCAGCCCAGAAAAACAAAAAGGGTGACAATGATGCTGACAAGGAGCAAAAGAAGATGCCAAGCGGACGGAAAGCATCTGACAAAATAGCTGAAGCAAAACCTTTGGGTCGTCCCAAAGATGCCAAGATTATGGGTGATGAACCCGTTATGGAAAAACCTGCTGAAGTGATTGACACCACACGCATCTCCGTTGAGTCGCAAGCACAACTGGACAGTCTGAACCGTGCGCAGGCCATCCAGGACTCCATTGATGCCACGATGAAGAAGGAGTATGTGCCTGTGACCAGCATTATCCATACCCTCGACATCAACGACTACGACCGCATCTATCAGGCATATGAGTCGCCTACGAACTATTATGCCAACACCTATTATGACAAAAACTTCGAGAATGCCTATTCTGGTGACTCCATCTACGACCAGTATAAATACACGACCATCAAGAACACTTTAGGAATTGCTTTACTTGAGGGTTTTAACAAATACGTCAAGGCTGGCTTGAAGCTTTTTGCCTCGTTCGAGTATCGCAAGTATCAGATGCCCGAACTCGCAACCGACGGTAGTAATCGCTATGTGCTCAACAGTTGGACGGGCCATTGCACGAATATTGGTGCCCAGTTGGCCAAGACACAGGGCAGGACGCTTCATTTCAATCTTGCCGGTGAATTAGGTGTTACCGGTCTTGATGCCGGATTAATGGCTGTTGACTTCAGTACTGATGTTAACTTTGCGCTCTTCGGCGATACTGTACAGCTGGCTGCAAAATCCTTCTTCCGCCGCACTACACCGCGTTTCTTCCAAAACCAGTATCATTCCAAACATTTATGGTGGGACCAGTCGCTGAATAGTGAGACGCGCACCCATATCGAGGGCATCTTCAGCTATCAGAAGACGAACACACAGTTGCGGGTAGCCATCGACGAGATACAGAACTACACCTATTTTGGCATGGGCTATGCTGTCGACAACACGCCAGCTTTAGATCGCAGACAACTCACCGCAGGCGTCTACCAGTCGGCAGGCAATATCAATATACTTACGGCACAACTGCGCCAGAACCTTCAATGGGGTATCATCAACTGGGAGAACATCGTTACCTATCAGAATTCCAGCAATACCGACGTATTGCCCCTACCCGACCTCAATCTCTGGTCAAACCTGTTCCTGAAGTTCAAGATTGCCCGCGTACTCAGCGTCGAGTTGGGCGGCTGTGTCACCTACTTCACCAAGTACTACGCCCCGGACTACGTGCCACAGCTCGGCCAGTTTGCTGTACAGCAAAACGCCGCCAGCCGTGTGGAACTCGGTGGTTATCCTTGGGTTGACGTCTATGCGAACATGCACCTGAAGCGTGCCCGTTTCTTTATCGCATACAGTCATGTTAATGGTGGTTCAGGCAACAAGAACTACTTCCTGACACCCCACTATCCCACCAACGGTCGCATCATGCACGTCGGCGTATCATGGAATTTCTATAATTAATGTCGGCATATCTAAACATCGAAATAAAGAAAAAGAATGAAGCCCCCCTCGTTAGATCTCGTCGAGTTTATTGAAACCAAGATACTGCCACAGTATCAGCAGTTTGACCGTGCCCATAACACGGAGCATGTCACCCGTGTCATCCGCAGTTCTTTACAGCTGGCAGAACAAACGGGAGCTGACGTCGACATGGTCTATACCATTGCTGCCTACCACGACTTGGGGCTTACAGGGCCACGTGCCATCCACCATATCACCAGTGGCAAGATTCTCATGACCGATGCCCGACTGAAGCGCTGGTTTTCAAACGAACAGCTACGGCTGATGAAGGAGGCCGTCGAGGACCATCGTGCCTCTGCCTCGCGCGCCCCACGCAGTATATACGGCAAGATTGTGGCCGAGGCTGACCGAGACCTGGAACCCTGCAACGTCATCCGTCGTACTATCCAATTTGGATTGGCCAACTATGCTGAACTCGACCGCGAAGACCACTGGCAACGCCTCAAGCAGCATCTCGACGAGAAATATTCAACCCGAGGTTATATCCATCTATGGATTAGTGGTTCGCAGAACGAACGTTGGTTAGCTGAATTGCGTCAGCTCATTGCAAATCCCAGTGAACTGCGTCCCGTCTTCGAGCGTATTTTTGATGAAGAAATACAAAAACCGTAAATGAGTATATCAGTCAAACAG
>Ga0265298_10003684_pt1 | contig 20063 bp, 20 predicted proteins | sample AusTroGonzalo_MG_3_FD_193486 | JGI IMG/M metagenome (GOLD analysis project Ga0265298, IMG submission 193486) | Bovine rumen microbial communities from tropical cattle in Woodstock, Queensland, Australia - Gonzalo_01 | ecosystem: Host-associated > Mammals > Digestive system > Stomach > Rumen ... | reverse complement strand
AGAATCTGCAGTGTTACCATTACACCATACCCCAATTCCTTTGCAATGAGAAACCGTTTTCTCGATTGCGGGTGCAAAGGTAATGCTTTTTTCTGAACCAACAAAAAAAAATGGCACTTTTTTAATAAAAAACGCAAAAAAAATCTTTTTCCACGCGTTTTTCTTTGTGTTGAGCTGGTTATTTAGTAACTTTGCCCTTCAATAATACATATTTTAATGGAACAAACAGAACAACTAGTAGAAACAATTGTAAAAGGAATACAAGAGAAAAAAGGTCAGAGCATTGTCACCGCTAACCTGAAAGGCATAGACGGTGCTATTTGCAACTATTTTGTTATATGCCAAGGCAACTCACCCTCGCAGGTGGAGGCTATCACCGAATCTGTAGGTGAGATGGCCCGCAAGGAACTGGGTGAGAAGCCATCAATGGTGGCTGGACAGGAGAATGCACAGTGGGTAGCCATGGACTACGGCGACGTGATGGTACACATCTTTGTACCCGACACACGCGCCTACTACGACTTGGAGCACCTCTGGGAAGATGCCGACCTGACTCATATAGAAGATATTGACTAATGGAACCACAAAATAAGAAACCACAGCAGCAGATGCCTCGGTTCAATATGAACTGGATATACGGCATCGTCATCCTGTCACTGGTTGTGCTCTACTTCACGCAAGGACAAGAGAAGTCGAGCATCTCAACACAGGTATCGTATTCAGACTTCAAGGTCATGGTCGCTAAGGGCTATGCCAAGGAAATAGTTGTCAACAAGTACCAGAACACGCTGGAGATGTATGTGAAGCCGGAGAATATCCGCGACGTGTTCCATCAGGGTGTGCAGCAGACGGGCGCCAACCCTAGTGTGATGGTGGCCATCGGCAGTGTGGACCAGGTGGAGCAGTTTGTCAACCAGCAGCGCGAGGCGCAGAAGTTTACGGGTAAGTTCTCGTATGACAACAGCAAGGACAACGACTTCTTCTCGTCGCTATTCATGAATATCCTATTCTTCGGTGGCATCATTCTGGTATGGATGTTCATCATGCGCAGAATGGGTGGCGGTGCTGGCGCTGGCATGGGTGGCGGCATCTTTAATGTCGGCAAGTCGAAAGCCCAGATGTATGAGAAGGGCGGCGAGTTGGGCATCACCTTCAAGGATGTGGCCGGACAGGCTGGTGCCAAGCAGGAGATGCAAGAGATTGTGGACTTCCTGAAGAGTCCGCAGAAATATACCGATTTGGGTGGTAAGATTCCCAAGGGTGCCCTGCTGGTAGGCCCTCCAGGAACGGGTAAGACACTGCTGGCTAAGGCTGTAGCCGGTGAGGCTGGCGTACCTTTCTTCTCTATGTCTGGTTCTGACTTCGTAGAGATGTTTGTGGGTGTGGGTGCCTCTCGCGTGCGCGACCTCTTTGAGAAAGCAAAGACCAAAGCGCCATGTATCATCTTCATCGACGAGATTGATGCCGTAGGTCGTGCCCGTTCGAAGAACCCTGCCATGGGTGGTAACGACGAGCGCGAGAATACGCTGAATGCACTGCTTACCGAGATGGACGGCTTTGGCACCAATAGCGGTATTATCACGCTGGCGGCTACCAACCGTGCAGATATGCTCGACTCTGCCCTGCTGCGTGCAGGACGTTTCGACCGTCAGATACATGTGGACCTGCCCGACCTGAACGAGCGTAAGGAGGTATTTATGGTTCACCTGAAACCACTGAAGCTCGACAATACTGTAGATATCGACTTCCTGGCTCGTCAGACTCCGGGATTCTCTGGTGCTGACATTGCCAACGTTTGTAACGAGGCTGCCCTGATTGCTGCCCGCCACAATCGCGAGGCAGTAGGCAAGCAGGACTTTCTGGACGCTGTAGATCGTATCATTGGTGGTCTGGAGAAGAAGACCAAGGTGATGACAGAGGCAGAGAAGAAATCTATCGCCATCCACGAGGCTGGTCATGCTACCATCTCATGGTTCACAGAGTTTGCCAACCCATTGGTCAAGGTGAGCATTGTGCCCCGTGGTCGTGCCTTGGGTGCTGCATGGTATCTGCCAGAGGAGCGCGTGCTGCAAACCAAAGAGGCTATGCTCGACGAAATGTGCTCGCTGTTGGGTGGTCGTGCCGCTGAGGAGCTGTTCATCGGACATATCTCTACGGGAGCCATGAACGACCTGGAGCGTACTACAAAGCAGGCTTACGGCATGGTGGCTTACGCTGGTATGAGCGATAAGTTGCCCAACCTGTGCTACTACAACCAGCAGGAGTACACCTTCCAGAAACCATACTCAGAGACCACTGCCAAGATTATGGACGACGAGGTGCTGAAGATGGTGAACGAGCAGTACGAGCGTGCCAAGAAGATTCTGGAAGAGCACAAAGAGGGTCATGCCCAGCTGGCTCAGCTGTTGGTAGATCGCGAGGTTATCTTCGCCGACGATGTAGAGAAAATCTTCGGCAAGCGTCCTTGGCAAAGCCGTTCGGAAGAACTCCTGGAGGCTCAGATGCGTGCTGATGCAGAGCGCATGGCTGAGGAGCGTGCCAAGGAACTTGGTCTGCTACCTGAAAAGCCAGAGAGTCAGGAGAAGCCCGACGAAACCCCAGAGGAAACCAAATAATCATTAAGAAGATATGAAAAACTTCATTGTACGTACCATTACAGGCATTATCTTTGTAGCTGCCATCGTGGCTTGCTTTCTGCGACCCGAGGCAATGGTGCTACTGTTTAGCATCATTACGGGACTGACGGTATGGGAATTTACAGGACTGGTGAATGAGCGCGACGGCGTTACCGTAAACCGCTTCATCTCGACCGTTGCTGCCGTCTATTTCTTCTATGCCATGACGTACTACTGCAGCGATATGTATGCAGGCATCGCCAAGAGCGTAGTCTTCATCCCCTATCTCGTAACCCTCATCTACCTGCTGATAGCTGAGCTCTATCTGAAGCAGAAAGACCCCATTCAGGACTGGGCATACACCATGCTGGCTCAGATGTATATCGCCCTACCCTTCTCGCTTATCAACGTGTTGGCATTCAATGCCACCAGCGAGGGCTTTGTGGCATTCAACACACTGTTGCCGCTGAGCATCTTCATCTTCCTGTGGGTCAACGACTCAGGAGCCTACTGCGTAGGTTCGCTGATTGGTCGCCATAAGCTATTTCCACGTATCTCACCTGGAAAATCGTGGGAAGGCTCCATCGGTGGTGCCGTCTTCGTACTGGCTGCCGCCTATGCCATCAGCTACTTCCTCGACCAGGAGCAGATGCTCTCCATGCCTGCGTGGCTGGGACTGGGACTCGTGGTTGTTGTCTTCGGCACATGGGGCGACCTGGTAGAGAGCCTTTTCAAGCGCACACTGGGTGTGAAAGACTCAGGCAACATACTGCCTGGTCATGGTGGCATGCTCGACCGCTTCGACTCGTCGCTGATGGCTATCCCTGCCGCAGTAGTATATTTGTACACCTTATCTATGTTCTAAGAAGATATGAAAAAGCTGTTGACTATCATCCTATTGAGTGTGTTTGCATGTTATGCACACGCCATAGACCCCGTGAAGCAGTACGGACAACTGCAAGTGAAGGGCAGTCAGCTCTGCAACCAGCAGGGACAACCTATTATATTAAGAGGTGTCAGTCTGGGTTGGCATAATATATGGCCACGCTTCTATAACAAGAAGGCTGTAAAGACGCTGAAACAAGACTGGAACTGCTCGGTGGTGCGCGCTGCCATGGGCATTATGATAGAAGACAACTACCTGGAAAACCCAGAATTTGCCATGCAGTGTATGACAAATGTCATCGAGTCGGCTATTAAGAATAATGTATATGTCATCATCGACTGGCATTCACATTTCCAGAAGACACAGGAAGCCAAAGAGTTCTTCGGCAAGATGGCTCAGAAGTATGGCAAGTATCCACACATTATCTACGAAATCTATAACGAACCCGTAGAAGATAGCTGGGCAAGTCTGAAGAAATATGCTACTGAGGTGATTAGCGAGATTCGCAAATACGACCCGGATAATATTGTACTGGTAGGCTGTCCGCACTGGGACCAGGACATTCACCTTGTGGCCGATAGTCCATTGGAAGGCTTCTCAAACATCATGTATACCGTTCATTTCTATGCAGCTACCCACGGCGACTATCTGCGTGAGCGCACAGAAGCTGCAGTGAAGAAGGGCATCCCCGTATTCATCTCAGAGAGTGGTGTGACAGAGGCTTCTGGCGATGGCAAGATTGATGCTGAGTCGGAAGAGAAATGGGTTGAGATGTGCGAAAGACTGGGCATTAGCTGGGTATGCTGGTCACTGAGCGATAAGAATGAGAGCAGCTCGATGCTGCTGCCACGAGCTACAGCTACCGGTCCGTGGTCAGATGATGTCATCAAGGTATCTGGAAAGCTGGTAAAAGGGTTGCTAAAGAAATACAACAAATGACCAAAGAACAAGAGAAATTAGTAACAGCCAACATGGGCTACGCCATTACACTGGCACGCCAGTATAATAGCGATATATTATCTACCGACGACCTCATCAGCGAGGGCGCCATAGGTTTGGTAAAAGCTGCGGAGAAATATGACGCTTCAAGAGGGAAACCCTTTGTTACCTTTGCAGCGCCCTATATCCGCCGCGCCATAGAAGCTGCCATCAACAAATTACAGAACGACATCGACGTGCGCTCTACTGACGAATCAATACCCATCGGCAGTCGTAACAATTTCACACTGCTCAACGTATTGGAAGACCACGATGCGCCAAAGGCTGACGCCACTGTAGAACAGGCTTCGCTCAGTGAGGACTTGCTGAGAGGCATTGGTGTACTCAACGAACGTGAGCAGCAGGTAGTGAAACGCTACTTCGGTGTGGATGCCGAACGACAGACAATGGCAGAGATTGCAGAAGTACTGGGGCTGAAGCGCGAGCGTGTACGCCAAGTGCGAGACCAAGCCCTACGAAAACTAAGAAAAGAAGCGAGAAAGGAATAACAGGAAAGATGAGGAAAATTGGTTTTTTACTAGTTTCTCTAATTGCCGTTTTACCATCATCCGCAAAGGTTATTAAGGTATTGGCAGTAGGTAACAGTTTCTCACAGGATGCCGTAGAACAATATCTCTATGAATTAGCTGCCGCACAGGGCGACTCGCTGATTATTGGCAATGCCTATATTGCAGGATGCTCTATCGACACACATTACAACAATCTGCTGAACGACAAGCCGGCATATGTCTATCGTAAGGTGGTGGGTGGCGTAAAAGCAGTACGCAACAAAGCAACGCTGAAATCCATTATCCGCGACGAGCGTTGGGATATTATTACCTTGCAGCAAGCCAGTCAACTGGCAGGCATTAGCAGCAGTTACAGTAATCTGGCACAACTGAAGCGCCTTATCACGAGCTACACATCTAACTTGCGCGTGCAGTTCATGTGGCATATGACTTGGGCCTATGCAGCAGACTTCACTCAAGAGCGCTTTGCTGCCTACCACTACGACCAAAGAGAAATGTATTCAGCTATTGTAGGTACGATGCAGAATGTAGTACCCGCAGTAGGAGGTTTTCGCCGTATCATCCCCAGTGGCATTGCCATCCAGCTGGGACGCTACCGGTTTGGCGATATTCTCAACCGCGACGGTTATCACCTATCATATACATTGGGGCGCTACATTGCGGCATGCACTTGGTGTGAGGTATTGACGGGTAAAATAATAGATGGTAACCGCTATTGGCCGGCTACCATCAGTGACGAAGAGGCAGTGCTCTGCCAAGAGGCCGCTCACGAAGCAGTTTTCATGCAACAGAGCGGCCGCTATATGGTGTTCTAACAATTATTAGAGATTCCACTTGACACCCAGCGTGGGGTTGACAAAGAAGGTCTTACCGTCGTAGAAGTTAGTAATGAAATTGTTGCTAACCTCTATCTCGGTACCAACAGACAGATGGTCGTTGATGTTATACCACAGTTGTGGCTCAGTCAGCATGACCAGCATACCGTGACCGTTGTTAGAATTCTCACCACGCCAGAAATCAATGAATCCTGAGAAACGCAGCTTGTTGTTAAGGAAGTTCAATCCCCAAACGCCCGTGAGCTGAGCACTGGCATACGAGTGGATATCCTCGTTGCTGAAGTACTGCTTATAGAGCAGCTGAACAGACCACGTCTTTGAGAAATCTGCACTATGTCCGTTATAGGCTGCACCCAACAGCGCTGCCTGCTGGAAAGCATAATTACGCGTCAGGCCGCCATCATACTCTACGTGGACAGCAAAGGGTGACTCCTTCTTGATATTAATCTCGCGCGATACCTCGGTATAGGCGCCTTCTACGAAATGGCGTGAGAAGTCGAGATCAACAAAATAGAACCATGAGCCCCACTGGTCAGCTTTGAACTGTTCAATGGTCATGGTCATTTTCTGACGACTTGACTCCTGGTCAGAATAGAAATTGCGACCAAAGTCATAATGTAACTGGATGTTTTGTGCGCTGACTGACATCGTGCATGCCAGCATCAGCAGAGTAAATAGTTTCTTCATTTTTAAATCTCTCATTATTTCATTTTTTCAATTTCTCAATCATGATAGATGCAGCCTTCTCTGGTGCATCGCTCTCGCCAAGCAGTCTATGTATCTCTTCATAATCGCTGAGCATCTCTTCACGCTTGCTACCACCAGGCAACAAGCTCTCCAATTCCTGACGAATAGCCTCTACGCTAAAGGTATTAGCGACAAGTTCCTTGACAACTTCGCGACCAGCAATCAGGTTTACCAAGGACACATAAGGCACCTTTAGGAAGAACTTTCTCAGGAAGCCAAACAGGCGAGGCATGGGAGTTCTGTAACATACTACCTGTGGCACACGGAACATACAGGTTTCTAAGGTTGCTGTGCCACTCGTTACCAACGCTGCCGTAGCCTGTGCCAGCAGCGGATAAGTCTCATTGACAACGAGGCGCACCTTACTACCTTGCAAGAACTGCTCATAATAGGCTGGATCTATAGAGGGTGCACCAGCCAGCACGATGTCGTATTGTTCTGTCAGATGACGCGTCGCTTCTATCATCGCAGGCAGGTTCTCCTTTATCTCTTGTTTGCGCGAGCCTGCTAAGAGAGCTATGATTGGCTGTTGGCTATTGGCTATTGGCTGTTGGCTCAAGGTTTTAAGGAACTCCCTCACCTCCATCGCCGTAGGATTACCAACATAATGGATAGGATAATGGTGCTTCTCTTCGAAGAACGGCACCTCGAAAGGAAGTATAGAGAACAACTCGTCGACATCTCGCTTGATATTCTTGATGCGGTGTTCCTTCCACGCCCATATCTTGGGTGAGATATAGTAGTATACAGGGCAAATAGCATGAGATTTAACATAACGTGCTATGTCGAGATTAAAGCCTGGATAGTCAACAAGTATCACAACATCAGGTTGCCACTGGGCAATATCCTGCTTGCAGAAACGCATATTCTTCAGGATGGTACGCAGATGGAGCAATACGGGAATAAAGCCCATGTAGGCCAATTCACGATAGTGTTTGACACGCATACCACCTACGGCAGTCATCATATCACCTCCAAAGAAGCGAAACTCGGCATCAGCATCTTGGCGCTGCAATTCACGCATCAGGTGCGACGCATGCAGGTCGCCACTGGCCTCACCAGCAATCAAATAATATTTCATCGCTCGTAGTCTTTGAGTTGGTCAAAAGCCTCGTAAGCTGTTACATCAATTCGTGTGGGCGTAATGGCCACATAACCATTTTCCAATGCCCAGCGGTCGGTATCCTCAGCCTCTGGTTCGTCGTTCACGTAGCTGCCCACCATCCACCAATAGTCATAGCCACGCGGATGATTACATTTACGCACCTCATTGGTCCACGTTCCTAATGACATTCTGCAAAGGCGAACACCTTTGAAAGTATCTGCCTTAGGGAAGTTGACATTCAGGCACACGCCCTTAGGTAATCCATCACGCAATACACGTTGTACAATCTCACGAATATAGGACTCCAAGGGACGGAAATCAGCATCTGCACTATAGTCACATATGGAAAAGGCTAACGAGGGGATATACTTCATACAACCTTCCATGGTAACACCCATCGTTCCAGAATAGTGGGTATTGACAGAGGCATTGTCACCATGATTGATGCCACCAATTACTAGCCGAGGTTTCTCGTCGCATAACTCAGCAAGCGCCATCTTTACGCAATCCACTGGAGTGCCGTTGCATGACCATACATCAACACCCTTTTCGTGGTGTCGATGAGTCAGTATAAGCGGTTTGGTAGCCGAGAAGGCACAGGCAAAACCACTACGAGCATCGTCTGGTGCGCAGACCAGTACATCGTCGTAGTCTTTTACGATGTTAATGAGGAATTGTATACCTTTTGCTTGATATCCGTCGTCGTTAGAGATAAGTATCATTTCTTTTTAAAATAGTCATTGTGCATCTTGATAGCGAAGATGATAACGCTACAAGTGCAGGTGATGAGGTTGGTCAACACCAAGTAGTAGTTCTCTATGAGGAAACCCTGTACTACGAAAGCGGCACATCCAACAGCCATAGAGATGAAACCTGGTAATGAGATACCATCAGTATTGCGTGTGCGAATGGTCTGAATAGCCTGTGGCAAATAGCCAAAGATAAGACCAAAAGTGGCAATCCAACCACAAATGTTAATCAATAATTCATGTTCCATAGTATATAGTAGTTTAAGTGAAAATATGTATTGAATGCAAAGATAGATAAAAAAAACGAAGAATCAGCATATTTCAACGGATTTTTTTACTTGTTTATTGGAAAAGTCCGCAAAAAATACTATCTTTGCAGTTGATAATAAGTAAATCTAAAACAATCCTATTATGAAAAACGTATATAAGGCACACATCCTCTTTACGAAAGAGAAGGACCGCTTCGAGGTTTTTGAGAACGGATATATCGCTGTAGAAGATGGCATCGTTACTGGTGTCTCAACCAACTTGAAAGATATAGATTGTGAGGGCGCAGAGGTTACTGATTTCGGTAATCGTCTGCTCATCCCCGCTATGAACGATATGCATGTGCATGCCCCACAGGTGCACAACCAGGCTGTAGCGATGGACTTGGAACTACTGCCATGGCTGCAGAACTACACCTTCCCCGAGGAGTCGAAATATGCTGATGTCCAGTATGCCGAGCGTATGTATCGTCGTTTCCTTCATACTCAATGGCTGTTCGGCACCATGCGCAGTGTTGTTTTTGGCACTGTACACACTGACAGCACTCGCAAACTAATGCAACTGTATCAGGAGGTTGGCATGGGCGCAATGGTCGGCAAGGTGGCAATGAACCGCAATTGCCCTGATGCTCTCTGCGAGGATATTGACGCAGCTATCGAAGGTAACGAGAAACTGATAGCTGAGTTCAATAAGCCCAACGCTCTCGTGCGTCCGATTATCACGCCACGCTTCGTACCGTCATGTACTCCTGATCTGCTGAAGGCTTGTGGAGAGTTGGCTGCAAAATATCAATTGCCCGTTCAGTCGCACCTGTCAGAGAATATCTCTGAGATTGAATGGGTGGCTGAGCTGGAGCCTGAGAGCGAAAGCTATGGCGACGCTTATAACCGCTATGGACTTTTCGGACAGACACCCACCATTATGGCACACTGTGTATGGACTCATGGCAAAGAACTGGAACTGATGAAGCGCAATGATGTTATGGTTGCTCACTGCCCCACCTCAAACTTCAACCTGTCATCAGGTATGGCTCCAATCCGTAGTCTGCTCGACGAGGGTGTACACATCGGCTTGGGCAGCGACATCAGTGGTGGTCACGACCTCAACATGTTCCGCATGCTGGTTTATGCCATCCAGGTCAGCAAGATGCACTATCAGCAAGACCATAGCAAGGCCTTCCTTACCCTACCCGAAACATTCTGGCTCGCAACAAAGTCGGCAGGTAGTTTCTTTGGTAAGGTTGGTAGCTTTGAACCTGGCTACGAATTTGACGCTTTGGTCATCGACGACGCGGTGCTCTATCCTGACGAATACTCACTGATACACCGTCTGGAGCGTTACATCTATGTTGGTGACGACCGTCAGATTGTCCACCGCTTCTGTCGAGGTAAAGAGGTGGCAGAGCCCAAAATTTGTGATTAAAAAAAACTATGGCAAACAAAGAGAAGATAATGTATGTCTGCGAGAACTGCGGACAAGAAGCAGCAAAGTGGATAGGTAAATGTCCTGCATGTGGTCAGTGGAACACATTTAAGGAAATCAAAGTGGCTGACACACGTCAGAAAGCAGCAACCAATGCTGCAGCATCGGCTGGCCATCAGTTGCGTCAAAATAAGGTATTACGTCTGAAAGACATCTCATCACACGATGATCCTCGCATCGATATGCACGACGCGGAACTAAACCGCGTGCTGGGTGGTGGACTGGTGCCTGGCAGCATCGTGCTGCTGGGTGGTGAACCAGGTATCGGCAAGTCAACGCTGTCACTACAGACCATGCTCCAGCTGACAGACAAGAAGGTGCTGTATGTCAGCGGTGAGGAGAGCGCTCACCAGCTAAAGATGCGTGCTGAGCGTCTCGCTGTCAGCGGTTCACCCGCTGACGATAACTTCCTCCTCCTTTGCGAGAATTCTTTGGAAGCCATCTTCGACCATATCAAAGAGGTGCAGCCCGAGGTGGTGGTGGTGGACTCCATACAGACCATCTCTACCGAGGACGTGGAGTCGAGTGCTGGCTCGATAGCCCAGGTGCGCGAGTGTGCCTCTGCCCTACTCCGCTTTGCCAAGACCAGCGGGGTGCCCGTCATCTTGATTGGTCACATCACCAAGGAGGGCACGTTAGCAGGCCCCAAAATCTTGGAGCATATCGTCGATACGGTCATCCAGTTTGAGGGTGACCAGCACTATATGTATCGCATTCTGCGAAGCATTAAGAATCGATTCGGAAGCACCTCGGAATTAGGCATTTATGAAATGCAGCAAACAGGACTGCGACAGGTCAGCAACCCCTCAGAACTGCTGCTAACAGAAGACCACGACGGACTCAGCGGCGTAGCCATCAGCTCAGCCATTGAGGGCGTGCGACCCTTCCTGGTAGAGACGCAGGCGCTGGTATCATCGGCCGCCTACGGCACACCTCAGCGCTCGGCAACGGGCTTCGACCAGCGTCGATTGAACATGCTGTTGGCCGTGCTGGAGAAGCGCGTGGGCTTCAAGCTGATGCAGAAGGATGTGTTCCTGAATATTGCCGGTGGTCTGCGCGTGACGGACATGGCCATGGACCTGAGCGTCATTGCCGCCGTGCTGTCGAGCAATGTCGATACGCCCATCGAGGAAGGCTGGTGCATGGCTGGCGAGGTGGGACTTTCTGGCGAGGTACGCCCCGTGGCTCGCATCGAACAGCGCATCAGCGAGGCCGAGAAGTTAGGATTCCAGCATATCATCATCCCGAAATACAACCTCAGCGGGCTGAACCGTAAGAAGTTCAACATCGAGCTGGTGCCAGTAAGAAAGGTGGAAGAGGCGCTGAGGGCGCTATTTGGGTAAAAGCCTTCAGACTTCAGTCATCATACATCAGCCATCATACTCCGTAGTATCGTCTACGCCTGCTAATTCGAAGGCTTCGCGACGCTCGACGCAGGTACCGCACTTGCCGCAATGGTGGTCGCCACCCTTGTAGCACGACCACGTCTTGCTATAGTCGATGCCCAGAGCCTTGCCACGACGAGCAATGTCGGCCTTGGTGATGTTGGTATAGGGCGAGCGCAGATGGACGTTGACGTAGGTGCCGGCAGCGGCAGCCCGGTCGAAGGCATCGACAAACTCGGGACGACAGTCGGGATAGATGGTGTGGTCGCCACCGTGGTTGGCCATCATGACGTATTTCAGGCCATTAGACTCAGCCACCCCCACGGCAATGGACAGCATGATGCCATTGCGGAAGGGTACCACCGTCGACTTCATATTCTCATCGGCATAGTGACCCTCGGGAATCTCCTCGCCACCCTCCAACAGCGAACTCTTGAAGTACTTGGTCATGAAGTCTAGGGGAATGACGACATGCTTGATGCCCAACTGCTGACAATGCCACTGGGCAAAGGGAATCTCGCGGGCATTGTGCTTAGAACCATAGTCGAACGAGATGGCTAGGGCGATGCGCTCCTGCTCATCGTATAACAATGTGACGCTATCTACGCCACCGCTCAGAATCAATACGCTGTCTTTCATATTACGCCATCAGGATTTGTACGATACGTTCTGCGGTGCGGCCGTCCCAACGATCGGGCAGCGACGACGCCTTCCATTGGCCACTAACCATCTCCTTCAGGGCGCTACGCAGCTTGTCGGCATCCTCGCCCACCAGCACGTTGGTGCCCTGCTTGACGGTCTCGTTATGCTCGGTATAGGAGTTGAGCGTGATGCAAGGAACGTGGTTGAAGGTGGCCTCCTCAGCGACGTTGCCTGAGTCGGTAATGATGCCCATAGCATGACTGGTCAGATAGCCGAAGTCGAGGTAGCTGAGAGAGTTGAAAGTGGAAAGTGGAAAGTTGAAAGTGGATACCGTTTCAAGGGCACGGCCACGCAGCGGAGCGATGACGGGGATGTCGCCAGCGACCTCGCTGACGACAGCGAGCATGCGCTTCAGGTTGTCCTCGTCGGCCAGCAGGGCCTTGCGGTTGATAGTGAATACCAGGTAGCGACCGTCCTCGATGCCATCGAGACAGGCGGGACGCGTCCAGCGGTCGTGGTTATAGCGCAGGGTATCCATCAGGATGTTGCCCACCATATAAATCTTGTGGTTCTCGGCACCTTCGCGCGTAGCAATGCTGCTGGAGCCTACGCCAGCGGTAAACAGCAGGTCGCTGAGACCATCGATGACCAGGCGGTTAATCTCCTTAGGCATCGAGATGTCGAATGAGCGCGTGCCAGCCACCAGATGGGCTAGGCGAAGGCCACGCTTCTTGGTAACGATAGCGGCAGCCATGGTTGACGCGAGGTCGTCGACCACGATGACGGTGTCCGTCTCGTGCTGTTCGAGATAGCGTTCAAACTCGGCCATCACCCTACCCGTCAGTTCGTTGAGGTTCTCGCAATCAACGCCCAAGAAGACGTCGGGACGCGAAATCTGCAGGTCGCTGAAGAGCGAAGACTCCAGCGTGGGATCGTCGGCAGTACCGGCATAGACCAGCTGGTACTGACAGTTATCGGTACGCTCAATAGCACGGATGAGCGGAGCAACCTTGATGAAATTGGGACGTGCGCCCGTAAAGATACAGATGTTCTTCATTGTATGTTTCCTATTTTCTTTTCGTATGCTGGCGACTCCTCTTTCAGTCGGAAGTCGTAGATTAAATTATCTTCATCAACCAGGACAAAGTGTTTCTTGCCCTGTATCTCGTCGTCTTTCTTTTCCCAGATGATGTCCTTGAAGTACTGCTGCTCCGTAGCGTCGGGCTCAGGGGTGCGCAACAGACAGTTCTCGAAGCTGCACTCAGACTTCTCGTCAACCTCGCCCATAAGGACATCGTCGTCATAACCCGTGGCCAGCGTATTGGTACAGGTCAGCGAGAATTCCTGCTTCGTGGGGGCAATGTGCAGGGCGGCACCACGGTTGGCATAGAACGGATAGAACTGTGCCAGCGTAACGTGGTTGAGGGTCGATTGGCATCCCAATAGCGTCAGACAGTCTTTCAGCGTGTTCGACAGCGTACTGTATTGGATGTCAACCACACAGTCATGCGCCCAGAGACCAAAGCCCTTGCAGTTATGAATGGTAGAGCCAGAGAGGACGACAACGGTGGTGTCAGCCACAATGCCGTCCATGGCATTACGCAGTTCACTATCAACAAGTAGACAGCTGGTGGCATGAGGCTCGACGGTGATGCCCTGCCACTGGCCACTGACGCGGTCGTAGGGCAGATAGTCGAACATGTGGTCGAGGCGGTCGCCACGGAACACGCAGTTCTCAGCATAGAGCGCACCCTTGACGTTGATGCCTGCGCCATCGTGGAAGTAGATGGTGGTATTCTTGATGGCCAACGCGGCACCCTCGGCGACATTGATGCCACCATAGACGACAATGGGCGTAGCCGACTCGATAGTTCTGTCTGACGTAATGTCAACCGTTTGCCACTGTTCTGCATTCCAGCTGTAGGTACGCAGATTAACGCGCTGCTCTACCTCACTCTCCAGCGTAAACAGCAGATTGTCCTCCACCAGTTGCGGGTCGGGCGACTGATTCTCGAAAGCCGTTACCTCAACGAAGACGCGGATGCTGTCGCCCTCACGAATCTCTAGATTGTTGACCACGGGATTGAGGTAGCTGCCATCGACATTGGCGCGGAAGCCCGACTGTCCGCTACGCTCCAAACGTACGGAGCGCAGGCGCAGACCATCGCCCGACTGGTTGTGCACCCAAAAGGTATAGGTAGCCGACGGCACGGTGGCAAAGAGCGTGTCCATGCGCACGGTATCGGTTGTAAACGTCAGTCGATGACTACGGTCTGTCGTAAACGAGTCATTCTCAGAGCAGGCTGTCAGCAGAAACAGCGCAACTATGAGGAAAAAGAAAAGCCGCTTTATCATATATAGATAAAACGCCTTTCCTCCTATTTTATTGTTTTGTTGCTTACTTTCCAAAATAGCGTTTCAGTAAACCTGCAAAGCCTGCACCATGACGGGCCTCATCCTTTGCAGCCTCGTGAACCATGTCGTGAATAGCATCGAAGCCCATAGCCTTAGCTTGCTTGGCCAGTTCGAACTTGTCAGCACAAGCACCCTCTTCGGCAGCAGCACGCTTCTCCAGATTGGTCTTGGTATCGAAAACAACCTCGCCTAACAGTTCAGCAAACTGAGCAGCATGTTTAGCCTCCTCCAGCGCATAGCGGTTGAATGCCTCGGCAATCTCAGGATAGCCCTCGCGGTCAGCCTGACGAGCCATGGCAATGTACATACCGACCTCGCTACACTCAGCATTATAGTTGTTGCGTAACTCTTGAATCATCTCTTCGGGAACGCCCTCAATCTTACCATCACCCAGACGGTGAACTGTAGCATAGGTTACGTCGCCAGTCTGTTCCTTCAGTTCAGAGAACTTAGAAGCAGGAGCCTTACAGATGGGGCACTTCTCGGGAGCAGCATCGCCTTCGTAGATATATCCACAAACGGCGCAGATAAACTTTTTCTTCATAAATGAAAGTATTTGTTTAGTTAGTAAAAATGGATTATCTTTTTGCAAAGATACACATAAAAAATAAATCCCCCAAATATTTTGGAGGATTTTATTGCTGATGTCAAAACTATTCACTATTTCATCGAATAGCATTGACTAGTTCTTCTGTCGTCACGAGTTGCTGATCGCCCGTTTCCATATTCTTCAACGTCACCTTTTGCGCTGCAATCTCGTTGTCGCCAGCAAGAACAACATAAGGAATCTGCTTGGCATTGGCATACGACATCTGTTTCTTCATCTTGGCGCTGTCAGGATAAATCTCGGCACGGATACCAGCCTGGCGCACCTGAGCAATAATGGGCAGACAGTAGGCCGTTTCCTTCTCGCCGAAGTTGATGAAGAGCACCTGCGTGGTGTTGAGCGAGTCCTTAGGATAGAGGTCGAGAGCATTCAGCACGTCGTAGATACGATCTACACCGAACGAGATACCCACACCCGACAGACCCGGCATACCGAAGATGCCCGTCAGGTTGTCGTAGCGACCGCCACCAGAGATGCTACCCATCGGTGTATCGAGAGCCTTTACCTCGAAGATGGCACCGGTATAGTAGCTCAGACCACGAGCCAGCGTCAGGTCGAGCTGTATCTCATTGTTCAGCGATGTCAGGAAGCCGAGGATATACTTCGTCTCCTCGACGCCCTTCAGACCGGTCTCACTCTCCTTCAGCACCTCAGCGATGGTAGCGAGTTTCTGCTCGTTGGTACCTTCCAGCATGATGATAGGCTGCAGCTTCTCAATCTGCTCGTCGCTAAGACCATCCTCGCGCAGTTCAGCATTGACATTGTCGATGCCTATCTTGTCGAGTTTGTCGATGGCTACGGTGATATCCACAATCTTATCGGCAGCACCAATCACCTCAGCGATACCGGTCAGAATCTTGCGGTTGTTAATCTTAATCTGTACGCGAACGCCGAAGCGGCTGAAGACGGTATCGACAATCTGCATCAGCTCGACCTCGTTGAGCAGTGAATCAGAACCAACGACGTCACCGTCAAACTGATAGAACTCACGATAGCGGCCTTTCTGTGGACGGTCGGCACGCCAAACGGGCTGTACCTGATAGCGCTTGAAAGGCAACTGCAACTCCTCGCGGTGCATCACCACATAGCGGGCGAAGGGCACAGTGAGGTCGTAGCGCAGACCTTTTTCACAAATCTTTGAAGCAAGACGAAGGGTGTTGCGCTCGGTAAGTTCCTCGTCAGAAACCTTCGAGAGGTAGTCGCCAGAGTTCAGAATCTTGAAGAGCAGTTTGTCGCCCTCCTCGCCATACTTACCCATCAGTGTCTGAAGGGTTTCCTGGGCGGGCGTTTCAATCTGCTGGAATCCGTAGAGTTCATAGACTGAACGGATGGTATTGAAGATATAGTTGCGCTTGGCCATCTCTACGGGGCCGAAGTCGCGTGTTCCTTTGGGTATACTGGGTTTATTTGCCATTTCTTACAATAGTTTGTTCACGATCAGGACCAATACTGATGATAGTAATTGGCGTTTCGAGTTCCTTCTCGAGGAATGCGATATAGTCACTGAAAGCCTTGGGGAACTGGCTCTCGCTGGTAAACTTGGTCATATCGGTCTTCCAACCTGGCAGTTCCTGATAGATAGGCTCAATGCCCTCCTCAATGTTGTAGGGGAAGTCGCGTGTCTCCTTGCCATTCACCTTATAAGAGGTGCAAGCCTTGATGGTGTCGAAGCCGTCGAGCACGTCGCTCTTCATCATAATGAGCTGGGTAACGCCATTCACCATGATAGAATAGCGCAGGGCTACGAGGTCAATCCATCCGCAACGACGCTCACGACCGGTCACAGCACCATACTCATGACCCAAGTCACGAATCTTCTTGCCTGTCTCATCGAAGAGTTCTGTGGGGAATGGACCTGCACCCACACGTGTGCAATAAGCCTTCATAATACCAAACACCTCGCCAATCTTGTTGGGACCAATACCCAGACCTGTACAAGCACCAGCACAGATTGTATTCGATGAGGTTACGAAGGGATAGCTACCAAAGTCAACATCAAGCATAGTACCCTGAGCACCCTCGCACAGCACACTCTTACCAGAACGAAGAATCTGGTTAATCTCATGTTCAGAATCAACGATGGGGAACTGGCGCAGATACTCAATACCCTCCAGCCATTTCTTCTCCACCTCAGTGATATCGTAGTCAAAGTTCAGCGACTTCAGGATAGCCTCATGGCGAGCCTTAGCTGCGGCATACTTCTCAGGGAAGTTCTCAAGGATATCACCAACGCGCAAGCCCGTACGGCTCACCTTATCGGTATACGTCGGGCCAATGCCTTTACCAGTGGTACCTACCTTGTTCTTACCTTTCTGAGCCTCGTAGGCAGCATCAAGCACGCGATGAGTAGGCATAATCAGGTGGGCCTTCTTTGAAATATGCAGACGTTCACGCAAGGGATGTCCGCTAGCCTCGAGTGCTTTAGCCTCCTCCATAAAGAGGTCAGGAGCCAGCACCACGCCATTACCAATAATGTTTACCTTGCCACCCTGGAAAATACCTGAAGGGATAGAACGGAGCACATATTTCTCGCCATTAAACTCCAGTGTATGACCTGCGTTAGGACCACCCTGAAAACGAGCAACAACGTCGTAGTGCGGTGTCAGCACATCAACAACCTTTCCTTTTCCTTCATCGCCCCACTGCAAACCGAGCAGGACATCTACTTTGCCTTGATTCATTGTTATTGTTATTTAGATTTTTGAACTTTCTTCGTTTCTATTCTCTTTGCTGAATGACGTCTCTGCTTAGCTTGACACGAACTGCAGATGCCATAGACATAAAGTGTAAAGCCATCCTTATGGAACCGCCGTGTTGGCATATTATTGATAGCTTCGATGACCTGATGAGACTTTACCTCAGTCACTTTTCCACACATGGTGCAAATTTGATGACAGTGACTGTTGTTGTCATAACATGCTTCATATTTAGTGGTAGACTGAAAACGGTGACGCACTACAAGGCGCAATTCTATCAACAGACGCAGCGTATTATAGAGCGTAGCTCGACTGACAGGGAAGTTGTATTCATCTGCCAACTTATCCCCCAATTCCTCTAATGAGAAATGTCCGCTCATGCTATACACCGCATCAAGGATGGTAAAGCGCTCTGGAGTCTTTCTATGCCTATTCAGTTCCAGATAGCTGGTCAGGATATTCTTGACCGTTGCCTTGATATTCTCTCTCATTTATGTGGTCATACTGGTTAAAAACCGCACAAAATTACTACTTTTTTAGGAGAAACAGGCAACATTTATTTAAAAAATATCTAAATTGATGCTTTTCAGTACACTTTTTGCCATTCGCTCATAGACAAGGCCCAATTCTGCAAAGCGTAACACACTCTGCATAGAAGCCTTACGAACAGAAGCATAGGGTCCTTGCAGAGCTGCCACCATCTGATCGAGATATTCGTTGATGCCGCGCTCGTTGGGTTCCTGATGGTTCATAAACAAACGGGTAAGTACATGGAAGCCACAGAGTTGGTCGTACTCTTTATCAGATGCTATCCACTGATAGGCTTTCTCAGGGGCAAAGGGCAGATACTGCCACAGGTTGAAAGCAAGCTGTTCAGCAATCTCCTGCGAAGGAATCTGCTCCATCCAGATATCCACCACCTCGGGCAATATCTGGTCGGCAGGCATTAACATGGTAGCAAGAATCTTACACTCGCGAACATTCTCTTTCCACAATGCAATAGCCAAATCGTAGTCTGCGCCCAATTCTTCGGCCATCTCTTTCAGGCGAGGCAATGTAGCTCCCCAATTAAGATGGTAGTTCAGCCCCTTGTCACGCATAGACTGGGCAATAGAGCCATCCATCATCTGACGGAACGACTGCTTGATTTCCTTCACCTTAGAGGGTACCATACTCTTGTCCATAGCGCAACATTTGTTGGGTATAACTTTCAGAATAATCTAACTGAATATCACAGATATCTCCGTTTTCATCCACCACAGGCTTCATCAGGGGATTAAGGAATCCTTTATAAGGTGCAAGGTTTAGTTTCTTATAACGTTCCAAGACCTCAGCATGCAAGTCTGCATCGACCTTTACAGCATAACGCTCTACCAACTGTCGCGCTGCCTCAAAGTCGCCTTCGCTCTTAATGCGCTGTATCTCGGCCAACAGACGGGCAAAGAGCTGGCGCAGGGCCTGATAGTCGGTGATGCGCACGAAGGTTCTCCCTTCGTGTCTTTCCATCTTGATAACGCCATTGCCCTGTTCATAGCACCAATGAGCAATCAAAGCACGGTTACGCATATGTGCCTCTTCTATCTGGCGACCAGGTTCAATACGAATCAGCTGCGTCATCAAACCGTTCATAACATAGCTATAGTACTGCGCCTTATAAGCCTCATCATCAGGCAACAGTTCCAACTCTACGAGTTTGTGGTCTGCAATATAATAAAGTCCAAAAAGGTCGGCGCGCGCCTCCTCAATGGTATTGCCATAAGCCTTCAGTGCATCCGGATCAGTACCTGGCAACAGTTGTCCACTGCCGTGACCCAAACATTCATGCAAATCGGTATGCAGGTCATCGCAAGCATCACCATATTTCTCAATCAGCGCCAATGTCTCTTGGTCGATAACAAACTCTTCTTTGAAACCACTACCATGAGACGCCTTATTGTAGGCATCAGTAATATTAGAAATGGTGATACTCTTACTGCCATGTTCAGCACGTATCCAATCAGCATTGGGTAAGTTAATACCAATAGCTGTTGAAGGGTATTCGTCGCCACCTAGCATAGCAGCACAGATAGCATTGGCAGTAACACCCTTTACATGTGGTTTACGGAAACGAGGGTCCACGGGTG
>Ga0265298_10003682_pt1 | contig 20065 bp, 13 predicted proteins | sample AusTroGonzalo_MG_3_FD_193486 | JGI IMG/M metagenome (GOLD analysis project Ga0265298, IMG submission 193486) | Bovine rumen microbial communities from tropical cattle in Woodstock, Queensland, Australia - Gonzalo_01 | ecosystem: Host-associated > Mammals > Digestive system > Stomach > Rumen ... | reverse complement strand
ATCAGGGAAGTTACTGTCCTGTAAAAAGTCTTTTTCTTGTATGTGGCTTTCCCATGCAGGATTTTGCCATGAAATACCAGTGCCAGTGTATTGCCGCCGTCCAGGTTGAGGGCCTGGGTTACCCCTTTCTCCTTCATCATTTCAGCAATACGCTGCAGCATGGTACCCCGGCTGCTCTGCATTCTTCCCAATACTGATATCAGCCAGTAATGGCCCGGTTCCACCATGCCCAGCACCTGTCTGGGCTCTGTGCTTCTGTAATATGTATATAATTGTTCATTGATTTGTCCGTCCCGGATGATGATCGGTCCGAAACTGAACACATTGACTGCTCCCATATTCTGCAGTTCATCGGCTGTTTTCTCGCAGCAGGTATAAACTTCAAGCCGACCGTCCGGAAACTGAGCCATCATGTCCAGATTAGGCAGATAGTGGTTCACTTTATTATGTGTTTTGTCAAACAGCAGTTTGCCTTCACGGATAATAATACCTGTTTTCTGCTTCTGATGGACCCTGTCGGCATAAAAATCATCTGAAAAGCCAAGCACGAAACCTGCATTCTTCGCGATATCAAAAGGATAGCGGTATTTTGTCGCCGGTCGTTCCGGATCAGTCATCACCGTATGAAATCCTTCTCCGTTCCGGCAGGTAATCTCTGTTTCGAACCATTCCAGCGGCACAGTGGAATCCCTGTATTTCAGTATATGGATCTGCAGATTGGCACTCAGATAGATCCACTGTCCCTGCTGTTCATTTTCATAAAAATATTCACCGCTGGTCAGATATCCGTCCTGATCTGTCTCAGGCATTTCCGGCACAGGAGGCGGTTCCGGTGTGGACAGTGGAACAAGAGTCGGCCAGGGGGCAGCTGCGGCCTGGTCGGAAAGCAGCAATATGACAGTCTGAGGATCTGCTTCCCCGGTCTCCGGCAGTCCGTTTGCCCGCTGAAAAACCCTGATTGCTTCCTGGGTTGCCTCGGTATACTGCTTGCTGTTTCCTTTTTTCAGGTATCGAAGTTCTTTAAGCCGTTTATTGATTTGAAGAACCTCGTTTCCCTTTGATCCAAGCGTATAGGTTTGCTCTCCCGCGGCAAAAGATAATAAAGGAAACAATAAAATGGCTGCCATCAGCAAACAGCATATTGCAAGAAAGGACCCCTGGGTGTTTTTCATATGCGATTCCTCACATTTTCATTGTTTTCAGGCAGGTGCTTCCCTTTGGTCGCCATATTCCTGTAAATCATATAGTTCTGTGTACAATTCCTTCCAGGATCTCAATATACAGGTTATGGAATGCTGTCATGCGTTCCTTGTCAAACAGTCCTTCGGCATATTCCATTTCAGAATCAAAACCGCCGTCACCGAACTCGTTTTCGAGTAGTTCCATCTCAAGGCGGGCTCCTGCTGCGCTGAATTCATCCGCAAGTTCCAGCATTTCATGCGGCAGTTCATCCAGTTCATCCGCGTTGATTCCCAGCTGCAGGTTTACTTCCATACAATCATTTACGTAAGGCTCTCTGGTCTCTGTCATGAAATCCCAGTCGCTGTGTGCGATTCCCTCAGCTACCTGTTCTTTAACTGAGTGCAGCAGTTCTTTTATGCTGTTGATGTTCTCCATCCTTGCGGCTGCCGGAATGTTACGGATCAGCATGCCCGCAATGTGTTCCGACTCCGGTGAAAGTCGATTGTTGAAAATCCAGTTGATCATTACATGTTTCTCACCGGTAAATCGCGAAAGGGCCAGCAGACCGGCACTGATCGCCATAACAGAGTGTGAAACACCCCAGTATTGTTCAGCTTCCTTTACCTGGTCCGCGGTAAACGAAAGCCGCTTCATTCGTCCGGCCTGGTTAATATTGGTACTTTGATGATCAGGTGCGGGAATATTGCACCAGTCTTCTTCCCCGTATTTTTCCAGGAAATATGCCCGGTCCTTTTCAGGTAATCCCTGTGCTTTGCGTTTTTCCTGTGCCGCAATGGTGGCGAAATAATAGTCCTTTTCAAGTTTGCGTCCGAAATAGGCATTCATGATATCTCCCATTACAACGCCCAATGAACCTCCGTCCATTAACAGATGGTGTACGTCGAAAAACATATAGCATCCTTTACGGCCCCGGAATATATTGACTTTGCATAAGCATGCGTTCAGGATCCGGTGGAAAGGAACCAGCAGAATATCCCCAAGCGCGTCTTCAGTTTCCGGACGAATATCACGTACCTTAACCTCAGGCAGCAGGCCGGGTATATATTTCTGCTTCAGTTCGTTTTCATCATCGAAGAAGAAAGCCACAGACAAAGCAGGATGATTTTGCAGCGCCTGGTTTACTGCGGCGCAGAGCCTGTCCGGATCCACTTCCTTTCCGAACCTTACAAGAATATGCATATTGCTCCACATTGTGGAACCCGGTCTGAACAGCTGATTATCGATCATCTGCAGCTGCAGCGGTGACAAGTCATGGGGTACAAGCCTGGCCCGTTCTTCCTGTTCATCCAGGGTCTCCATACCTTTCCGTTCCTCAAGCGCGCCGGCTATGGCCTGGGGAGTGCGCAGCTGAAATACATCCGCAGCCGTAAGCCCGTCCAGTTTGGCAATGGAGAGCGCAATCATCGCTTTCAGTGAATCGCCGCCGCGGTCAAAGAAGTCATCAAGCAGTCCTACTGTGCCCGTTTCAAGCTTAAGCGTCTTCTCAAAAGCATTACAGAGGATCTTTTCCGTTTCGGTTTCCGGCGGTACATATTCAGCCTTCAGTTCATGCAGATCCGGTTCCGGTAACGCTTTCCTGTTAACCTTACCGTTACTGGTCATCGGCATTTCCGCCAACTGTGTCAGTACGTTGGGCACCATATACTCAGGCAGTTTTTCCTGCATGAATTCCTTCAGTGCGTCTGCGGAAACCGCTTCTTTGGCAGTATAATATCCGGCCAGGTATTCTGTTGATCCGATCTTGCGAACGGATGCTGCACTGCTCGATACACCCGGGAATTCTGTCATGACCTTCTCGATTTCGTCAAGTTCAATCCGGAATCCCCTCAGTTTGATCTGATTGTCCAGTCGGCCAAAGATGCGGATTTCCCCGTCTTCCGTCCAGGCTGCCAGGTCACCGCTGTGATATGCGCGCATATGATGATGTTCAAAGAAAGCAGCGGCGCTCTTCTCAGGCAGGTTCACATAACCGCGTCCCACCTGATCTCCGCATATGATCAGTTCACCCCTGAGGCCAACCGGCAGTTCGTTTCCGAACAGATCCGCCACATAGAATTCTGTATTTGCAATAGGCGGACCTACTGTTACCTGTTCTTCTCCGGTCATCAGGGCGGCGGAACAGCCCATTGTACATTCTGTCGGGCCGTACACATTCAGGATCACACTGTCTTCGCGCAGCTCCCTGAGCCGGTCATACAGCTGGCGGGGAAACGCTTCTGCTCCGATATCAAAGAAAGTAAACTGCCGGATTGCTTCCCGGCTGACCGGTATCTCCAGCAGGCTCAGCAGATAGGTGGGTGTGCAGGTGATACCGTTGGCACCGCTTTGTGCAACAAGTCTGGCAAACAAACCGGGATCATGAATCTCATCCTCTGTGGCAATCACTACCGTATTACCGTTGCAAAGCGGTACAAATTCCTCTACAACTGATACGTCAAACGAGAAGGACGCCATGGCAAGATTGATCCGCCCGGGTGCTGCATAATGCATGATCTCAATGGATTTTTCATTCCGGTGAACGTAGTTGGCGATATTTTTATGCTCGATCATGACGCCCTTGGGACGGCCGGTGGACCCGGAAGTATAGATGCAGTAAGCAAGATTTCCAGGGTCTGATATGACGGTTTCCGCGGCGCTGAATGCCTTATCAGCACGTATATTTCCTGTATTATCCACTCCAAAGGCTTCTTCCAATGTCAGAATCCTGTAATTTTGCTCCTGCAGTTTTCGGCCGGTGATCTGCTCTTTAGTGGTCAGCAGCAGTTTGCTTTCTCCGTCCTGCATACAGAAATCAATCCGGTCATCCGGATATTCAGGGATAAACGGAATAAAAGCCGCTCCGGATTTCAGCACCGCAATTTCCGCCACATAACACCAGACTTCCCGGTCAAACAGTACACCAATCAGCTGATCTTTTCCGGCTCCGTTTTCTTTCAGCACCTTCGCCAGCTGATTGCTCAGCAGGTCCAGTTCCCGGAAGGACAGCATCTGACCTGCTGCCATGACAGCGGTCTTTTCAGCCTGTGCGGCAGCCTGTTTCCGAATCTGTTCCTGTACCGGTATAAATTCGATTGGTACCTTGGTATCGTTGAATCTTCTGAGTTTATCTTTATCCGTTTCCGTCAGCAGACTGATCTCTCCGATTCCTGAGGCATTCATCAGACCCTCTGCTGTTGTGAATAAATCCTGGGCAAAGCGGAGAACCCATTCCTCGCTGAACTTTTCATTCCGGTATTCCAGCGTTACATTGTACAGGCCGTTTGTGGCAAAAAACTGGATAGACATACAGCCTGTCACCATGCCTGTATGGTAGTTCTCCATAAACCATTTATCACCCATCAGCAGGTTTTCGCCCGCCTCTGTGCCCATTTTGTCCGTAAACAGATCCCCCTGGTAAATGAACTCAACATCTTCATTTACGGGGCATGTCTTAAGAACTTCATCAAAAGAATAGATATCATTTGCCATGGAATTGAAAATCTGCCGGCTGATCCCACGGAGATATTCCTCTACGGACATATCCTGGCGCAGATCCCCGTATACAGGAATCCTTTTGATCAGTGTACCGATTGTCCTGCTCATTTCACCCAGCGGACGTCCGTTATACACCGTTGAAAAAGACACATGTTTGCTGTTCAGGTATTTTCCGAGCATCAGCGCCATAGCACCCATAAAGAAACTGCTTTCGGAAATATGCAGCTGATCACAGAAAGCTTTGACCCGTTCAGTCGTCAGTGTACCCGGTTCATAGCGTACATTGACACTGACGCCTGGAGTAAGGGGCCCGTTCAGGTCTCCGTTGAGTGCCGGCACATCTTCCGCGTCCTTAAACAGACTCTGGTAATATTCTTTGGCTTTTTCATGGGATCCGTCTTCCATCAGGCTTTCTTCATACATGGCAGCCTGCTGAACGGTGAATTCTTCGCCTTCCGGCTCCTTTCCGGCCAAAGCCCTGTTCATTTCAGATATGAAGAGGCTGATCGCGCTGGCATCAAAATAAATCAGGTGTGTTTTAATCAGTAAATAACATCTTTCCGGTGTACGGTAAATTGCCAGGCATATCATCAGGCTGTCCAGCATCGGAACGACAGGCATAAACTCTTTCACAAATTCCATCCGCTCTTCCTCGGTGCCGTCAACAACCGGAATCTCCGGTTCAGCATCCGGTACGGGCACTGCGCTGGGCATCCCTGTGCAGTCTGCGCGGATTACATATTTCATTCCGGGATGTGCATTAAAAACCTTATGTACCGCTTCAATCAGCTGCTCAGCCGTAACACCCTTTTCCGCCCTTGCCATGTACGGGAGTGTATAAGTCGCTTTATTACCGCCTGTCAGGCTTTCAAGATAAATGCCCATCTGTGTCCTGGTCAAAGGATAGGCTGCCCGGTCCATGGCAGGTTTTTTCACGTTTTTCCTTGATTCAAGGAAAGCTGCCAGTTTTCTGGGCGTAGGATGGGTGGAAATGTCCATGAAAGAAAGGGTGGTTTCCAGGTTATTCAGATGGCTGATCAATATAGCCGCACTCAGTGAAGTACCGCCGCAGTCAAAGAAATCCGAATTGGCTCCGGCTTTATCCATTTCCAGTGTATCCGCGAATGCCTTACAGATTATTGCTTCCAGTTCCGTCTTGGGCGGTTCATAGTCCGCTTCATGGGGCCTGATCTCCATCGTCTTCAGCGTCGGATAGTCAAACTTGCCGCGGTCATTCCGTGGCATTTTTTCGAGATGAATGAAGTATTCGGGAATCATATAATCCGGCAGCCATTTGGCGGCATAGGCTTTCAGTTCCGCCGGTGATGTTTCTGTTCCGGTATAATAGCAGCAAATGAGATCCCCGCCGTGTACAGTTACATTAACCGTTGCGACTTCATCCATGCCGTCCTTTTTGCGAATCACCTGGTCAATCTCACCGAGTTCTATACGGTATCCCCTGACTTTCACCATCCGGTCATTCCGCCCGTGGAAAATCAGGTTTCCCTCTTCATCCCAGGCCATCTGGTCACCGGTATGATACATCCGTTGTCCGGGAAGGAAGGGGTTCTGCGTGAATCGCTTCGCGGTCTCTTCCGGCATATGGTTATATCCGAGGGCAAGCCATGGAGTAGTCACGCACAGTTCACCGATTATACCCGGTTTTTCAATCCTGTTTCCCTGTTCGTCGATCAGATAGGCATACACCTTATCGGCAGGCTTGCCGAGGGAAAGCGGACTGCCCTCACCGATTTGATGAATCAGGATAGCCGTTCCGGTCTCGCTCGCGCCGAAAAATTCAACAACCCCCGGATCGCAAATATGATCTTTGTTGACAAATTTTTCACCGACCATCGCCACATATTCAAGCGGCAGCGGACCATGAAGTTTTCTCAGAACAGTAAACATCTGCGGAGGAATATACATCCCGGTAATCTGCCGCTTTTCAAACAGCGCCCAGATCATATCCATGTTCTTGCGTTCTGTTTCATTGGCAATATATACGCTGCCTCCGGATGTCAGCAGCGGCATGGTGTCGAAGGTACCGGCGATGAAGCTGAATCCGGCAATATTCAGGGACCTGGAACGTTCTGTAAATGTGGTTACCGATCCGAGCACTTCCGGCGCGTTATTCAGCATAGCCTGGCGGTGAATCACGCCTTTGGGTTTTCCGGTAGATCCGGATGTATACAGAATATAACCTTCTGCTTCCGGATCGGACAAATCAAGTTTTGTGTCTCCCTCAGGCTCGTCCGCATCCTCCGGAAAAAGCTTCTCAAGGATCAGTGAAGGGGTACCCTCAACATCTTCAGCTTTCTCTGCCGTAGTGATGCACAAGGCGCAGCCTACGTCATCCAGGATAGTACGAACGCGTTCCCTCGGATATTCACCGTCAATCGGTACCGCGGCGCAGCCGGCGCGAAGTATGGCAAACAGCGCAACGACAAACTCCTTGGTCCGCGGAAGAAACAGTGCAATCCGACCGTGATTCCCCTTCCCGCCGATAGCAGCCAGAATCTTTTCCGCCAGATATGCGGAGCGATTGTTCATCCTTTCGTAAGTGTAAGTCCCGCGGATATCCAAAACGGCGGGATTTTTCGGATGTTTCGCCGCCTGATCGAGGAAAAGGGTAACAACTGTCTTCATCTTTTTTCTCCTTTACGTTCCCATTCGGTCGTTTTTTATTTGGTTATTCGTCTTCCGCAGGCAGCGGAAGGTCTCCGGACTCTTCTTTCTTTTTCCACCAGAGGAAAAATACTGCCGCTGTCAGGAGAGCGAGAATCTCAGCTGTGAGCGCTGAATACCAGAGTCCGTCAGCTCCGAAAAACAGCGGAAGAAGAAAGACCATTGCAAGCGGTCCGGCAAATCCCTTCACTGTTGCGATCGCGAGTGAGGCTCCGCCCTGATTTAGTCCCGTAAAATAGGACGCGCTGTATGTCGTGATACCGCTCAGCAGGAAGGAGAAGGAAATGATCCTCAATGCTGTTGTTGAAAGTGCTGTCAGGTCCTGATTGTATCCCACAAACAGCCGCGAGATCGGATCTGCCAGTGAAAAACTCAATAGGGTCATCAGCATACCGAACCCGCCCATCAGCAGCAATCCGTTGCGGCGAAGGCTTTGCAGTTCTTTGACATTCCGATTCCCCAGATGATATCCGACCGCCGGGACAATGCTCATACTGATCCCGTAGAAAACAGCGATAAACAGCCCGCCGACATACTCACTGACAGCATAGGCGCCAACGCCGTCGTCCCCGAAAAAGTGCAGCAGCCGCAGGTTAAAGATTAAAGCAACAACCGCGTAGGATATAGCGTCCACCATCTCGGATGCGCCGTTGTACAGCGTCTGTCCCAGGGAACGAATATCCCTGCATGGACGTACAAAATGCAGCGGATGCTTTTTGTTGAAGAAATAGATCATCGGAATAACCGCGCTGATCATCCAGGCCAGTCCTGTTGCAAGTGCGGCTCCTCTCATCCCCCATCCGAATCCGGCCACAAATGCCCAGTCCATGAAAATATTGGCAACCGCATTGGAAATGGTTGTCACCAGCCCCAGCCCGGGCCGTTCTGCTGTAATCAGCAGCGGATGAAAAGCCATGGAAAGGATCTGGAAAGGCATAAAGTAAGCAAGAACCCGGCCATAGGTAATACAATCCCCCATCATGGCTGCGGATGCGCCAACCCATCTTGATATTGAAGGCATCAGGAAATACAGCGCAACTGACAGCAGAATGCTGACTGCTCCGAGCACTGTCATGATCATGCTCAGCAGTTCTTTTGCTCTTTCTTTCCGGTCTTCTCCCAGCTCTTTTGAAATCAGCGCGCTGGCACCCGTACCGAACATCAGTCCGACAGACATAACAATCAGCAGCGGCGGAAAAATCAGGTTTTCAGCCTCAAAAGCAGCTTCGCCGATAAAATTGGAAATAAAATATCCATCCGCAATCTGGTAAGTATTGTCTACCAGCTGCATGCCTATGCTCGGAAGGGCAAACAGCAGGATTTTGGAGATCGTAAAGTGGTCGGATAGCTGAATGCGTTTCATGTTTTTCTCCGTTTGTTATTCATTTTCAGAATTAAATCAATGCCTTTTACATAATAGCACAAATTATACGTCATAAACATCCCCGGCTCAATATGTCTGTTCCGGTTTGTCACAGTGCTGTTTTCTGTTATGATCTGTCCGGAAAACTGAAGTGGCTTCATTCTGCTGTTTTATCCATCAGTGTTGCAAGCGCATCGGCCACAATCTGTACCTTTGTGCCGATAATGACCTGTATACTGTTCCTCCCGGGGCGTACGACTCCACGTGCCCCGGCTTTTTTCAGCATATCCTCGTTAACCAGTGTACTGTCGATTACTTCTAAGCGCAGACGTGTAATACAATGATCCAGTGCTGAGATATTTTCCTTTCCTCCCAGGCCTTCCAGTATGGCTGAGACATCATACTGATCCGCCGTAATATGCCCATTGCTGCATGTTTTCTGTTTATGATCCATTGAAACAGTTTCATGCGTATCCGCTGTTTCCTCATCTTCGCGGCCGGGTGTCTTCAGGTTCATTTTCGTAATCATAACACGGAAAACCAGATAAAAGATGATAAAAGCAGCCAGGCCAAGCGGAATAATCATCCAGGTATTCTGTGCTGCCGGTAATGATGCTGAAAAAAACAGATCTGTTGCGCCGGCAGAGAAAGCGAACCCGGCCCTGAAGCCGACCACGGCAGTAATCCAGCTGAAAACGCCATACAGGACAGCATAAACGATATACAGAACAGGAGCTGCAAACATAAATGCAAATTCAAACGGTTCGGTCACACCGCAGATGAATGAACAGACAGCGCCGGCCGCCAGGATGCCGATTGCTGCTTTCTTTCTTGTGGTTTTCGCCGAACGGATCATAGCCAGGGCAGCACCCGGAACGCCAAACATCATACACGGGAAGAAACCGGACATATAGATACCCAGCGACCAGTTCACATCTGCTGAAGTGTGTCCTGCCCAGAAGTGAGTCAAATCACCCAGTCCGATCGTATCAAACCAGAAAACGTTGTTCAGGGCATGATGAAGCCCGAATGGAATCAGAAGGCGATTCAGGAATGCGTAAAGGCCGGCTCCGGCCGGACCCAGATTCGCTATCCATTCTCCCAGGCTTACAAGGCCGCTGAACAGAAGCGGCCACACGAGCAAAAGTAACAGGGATACCAGAATTGACGCTGCGCCTGAAACGATAACCGTACTTCTCTTTCCGCTGAAAAAAGCAAGCCATTCAGGCAGTTTCGTTTTTTTGAAACGGTTGTAGCAAAGCGCACCGATTGCACCGGATACAATGCCGATAAATGGGTTTTCGATCTTTGCAAAAGACAGCTTATGCTGTTCAGACATAGCCGGCAGGATCTGAGCCAGATTATCCGGCTTCAGAAGGGTTGTAATAAACAGCCAGGCCACAAGGGCGGACAGTCCTGCCATGCCGTCACGGTCATCTGCAAGACCTACGCCAACGCCGACAGCAAAAAGCAGCGGAATATGGTCAATCAACGCGCCGCCTGCTTTAACCAGGTAAAAGCCTGCAGAGGGAAAAAAGCCGCTGATTGCACCGCCCTGCATGGAAGCGGGGCAAAGCATATATCCCAGGCCCATCAGTATTCCGCAAAGCGGCAGGCATGCCACGGGAAACATAATCGCTTTCCCAAGTTTCTGCAGATGTTTCATTCTGTCATCCCTCTCTCACATGGAAAAATGTTGAAAATTCATCTTTTGATAAAATATCATTCCCTGCAGGACTTACAGCCACAGGGGCTTTGTTATCGTTGTGTTTTAGACTCAATTAAAGATGATGCGGTACGCAGCGAATACTGCGTACCGCATTTTTTCAAAGCATGTCAAAAAGCAGGATTACTGCCAGGGTGCGTAAAAACGTTCGATCTGTGTAACTTCTCCGTCCGCATCAAATGTGATGCTTACGTTCTCGCTGTCAAAGCCGATTCCGCCGTCCTTTGCGGCTTCAAGTTCGGCAAACAGGTCTTCTCCGGTCAGGGTCTTTTTCTCATCCAGCATAATGCCCGAATCCGGATCGATTTCTTCAATAAATACCATGTTTTCTGTCACGGTAACCGTCATTTTCTTTGCTTCTTCAAGGACGGGACTATCGTAGAAATATGGATTGAAGAGTCCGTCTTCGTTTTTGCGGAGATAATACTCATCGTTGATTACAGCATCATCTTCATCATATGCCAGGGTGGCAATCAAAATATCAGCTGCTCCGATCCGGATCGTATCACCTTCATTAATTTTCACAGTGTCCCATTCAGTCATAACAATGGGTGTCAGAAGTGTTACTTCAAGGGTTTTCGTTTCTGCGTCGAATGCTGTAATATTCGCGGTAAAAGTTTTTCCTTCCACGGTCACTTCCGCTGTTTCTGCGCCTTCCGCAAAATCCAGTTCAGACAGGAATCTGATACTGTTATTCACGTCTTCATCAGTCAGTTTCTGTTCCTTTGCCTTTTCCCCGGGGGTTATAACGAGCTCTACAAAATACCCTTTATAAATGGTGAATATATCCAGGGAATCATAAGTATCACCCTGTGTACGGCATACCAGCAGTCGCGTTCCGTAATCAGTCTCTTCATATGTAATATTGGCATAGGGATCCGTATCGGTAAATGTTTTTTCGAGGATTTCCAGGGCATCATCATCAAGGTCATTCAGCCGCTCGACATCAGAATACGTTTCATCATATGCGATAGACAGCATCATTTCCGGTTGTTCCGGATCATTGGGCCGAATACGGGTCAGGATATAATCATCACTCAGTTCAAAAGGAATCACTTTATATCCTTCAGGCAGGATCCCTTTAAGGGTATATTCTCCGTTTTCCCGTATGGTGCCGTATATCTGCTTTTCTTCACCTTCCGCCAGACCGGCGGCGCAGCCCAGCAGCAATGCCAGGCTCAGCAGGATGGCAATAATCTTTTTCATAATCGATTTCCTCCTTCTGTCATTTTATGATTACCTGGCGGCAAACTTCTTGTGGATATAGCCGACATCTCCGGTATCCGGATCCTGAACCTGCAGATAATACCTCAGCTCTTTCAGGACAATCAGCTCTTCAGTAGCTTTATACTGGGCAATAATACGTCCTGTTTCGCTCGGAATCCACCGCATATTGACCACGCTGGTTACGCGGGCGGGACGCGCGGTAATTTTGTAGTCTTCAACATCAACCGCGCTGGAAAACTCAGCATCGATATCAGCAAGAGGATCGCCGGAATAAGCTTTCTCTTCTTCCTCAATCGATTTTTTCAGTTCTTCCGGTTTAACATCAATAAGGAAGCGGCGGTTAACGTAAGCAGGTTCGTTGTTAAAACTGATCATCGCCCAGTATTCATTGCTCAAAGAAATAATCTGGACTTCTTCTCCGCATGGCAGATGGCCGATGATATCTCCGTTGGGCGCATTCCGGACATTAAGGTCTTTTCCGTTTTCCGTATAAACATAGTAGGTTTTTTCTTCTGCCTTCCCTTCAGTACAGGCAGCGGATACACATGCCAGCATAAGAACAGCTGCCAGCAATAATGAAAGACTCTTTTTCATCATGTTTATAAACCTCCTTATCAAATATCGCTTGTTTTTGGATTATTCCCAGTATTTATAGGGCCGGTGGTTTTTCCGGATCGTCTTGACCCAGTCGTTTTCAATCTGGTATTGATACAGAACAATCTGTCCCCGGGTCATATCCATACCACAGGAAGGTGACTTGAAATTCTTATTCTTCCAATGCTTCATTCCTGTCCTTTCTCCCGGAGCAAGCCTGCCGGTCCAGACAACATCTACAGTATTGGAACCATTCTTCGTATTGATTTCTGCTGGTTCGAGCTCTTCGCCGGAGCAATCCCAAAGAGAAAACTCAACTTTGATCTCAGTGATGGTGAAATCAGTTTTGTTCCTGATGACACACCACAGATTTCCGGCACTGTCATAATCATAGCTTTCAAAAGAGAGTCCATTGTCAAAGTCGGCAACTGTAACATTGATGGATGTCTGAAAGCCGCCGTCCTCGGTTGTCCCTGTAACTACAGCACTTCCGTAACCGGTGCCGGTGAGTTTCATGTTTTCGTTGTTTGTCCCTTTGGTCTGGACAATACCGGGATCAGAGCTTTCCCAGGTCATATTTTTGATCAGCGCGTCTTTGGGCTCAATTTTCGCAGTTGCCTGTGCAGTTTCTCCTTTATCGATGTAGGCGTGTTTACGGGTCATATGGACGCCTGTTACATGTTTGCCCACATGTACGCCGATGTTTGCCTTCCGTTTGGAGCCGTCGGTTGTCATCGCGATAATATTGGTTTTCCCTGATTTGACACCGGTAACAACACCTTTTTCATCAACTGTAGCGATGCTGTCCTTGGCTGACTTGAAAGACAGTACCGGGTTGGTTGCGTCTGCAGGTTCTACAGTCCATGCCAGTTGTGTGGTTTCGTCAACAAAAACAAGAGCTGTCTTGGAATTGAACGATACTTTCTTAACCGGCTGCTGTACATGAACAACGATTGAAGCGGTTACGGTTTCCACTGCATCACTGGTACAGGTGATTGTGCAGTCTCCAATCGCAATACCCTTGATCCGGCCGTTTTTGTCCACCGTAGCGATACTTTCGTCCGATGAGGACCAGTTCAGTTTTTTATTATCTGCATTCTTCGGTTCAACTGTGGCCTTGCATGGCGCGTTACGGCCCACATCCACTGTCATTTCCGCAGCCGGAAGAGTGATTGTTTCAGGATTCTGTACAACTTTAATGCTGAAATTGGCCCTTATATTGCTGCCGTCAGCTGCTGTAGCAATAATGCGGCCGTTACCCCGCTTGATTCCTGTAACGGTTCCGTTCGCGTCTATTGTCAGGATCCGTTCATCACCGGAAGACCAGACCACATTTTTCATGGTGGCATTGTCCGGTGTTACGATGGCTGATACAGTCACCTGGCCTCCGACCACTACCGAAGGAGAAGATGCTTCAACATTCAGTTTCGTGACAGGCTGTACCACAAGCACACGGTAGCGCGTTGTGATATCCGGATTGGATACGCTGGCAATTGTAAGAATACCTTCACCGGGGCCGATTCCTGTAATACTGCCCTTAGCCGCAGTAAAAACGGTTTCATCGCTGCTGTTGTATGTCACGTTCCGGTCTGTGGCATCCTTAGGCTCGGTAACGGCAGTCAGCTGGTACTTCTTTTTAACAGGCAAAAGCAATACCGGCAGTTCGTTCTCATCTGCGTTTTCCCGGGCGGTCAGGAAAGACGCAACCTTTTCATCTGTCGGAGCATAAACCGGAAGCTTGTCTGTCTTAATTGAAACAGATGTGACCGGCCTGACGATTGTCAGCTTCAGCTGCGCTTTGTATGTCTTCTTTTCGCCTTTTACTGCCGCTGTGATAACGACCCTGCCTTTTTTTACGGCAGTGACAAGACCGTTTTCGTCGACAGTGGCAATTTTTTTGTCCGAGGATGAATAGGTCACTTCCCCTGCAGCCGCCTCGCCTTCACGAGTCAGTACAGTCTGCAGGGTTTCACCTTCATTGACCGCGGTAACGTCTGTTTGAAACGCGATACCGTCCCCGGCTGCCATTGCGGTGCAGGTCAGGCAAACCATAGCCGCAATGATCAGAAGAATAATCAATTTCTTCATTGCATCAGCCTCCTCATATTTGCAGATGTCCTTTTCTTTATTATGGTACAATACAGAACGTTTTGCAACCCTCGTGACAAAACGTCACAACCTTTTTTCGGAACCGGGCCATTCCCCTAACGGTTCCTTACCGTATCTTTTTGCGTATTGTAAGCATATTACAGCCGTCCTCACGCCTGTATTCCATTTGATCCATTGTTTTTCGGACAAGAAAGATACCCAGTCCGCCGATTTCACGTTCCGACGCAGGCAGTGAAACATCCGGTTCTTCCATTTTGAGCGGATTAAAGGGAATACCCCTGTCTATGAATGTTATGGAAGCGATCCCGCTGATTTCATCATATTCCGTCTGAATGGTAACTTTTCCCTTATCAGGCGTATATGCATAGTGAGCAATATTGGCCATAAGCTCATCCACTGCCACATCAATCTGCATCTGTGCCTTTGTCGGACATGACAGTCCTTCCAGCCATTCATCGATGATCGAAATAACAGCAGGGATATTCTCGATCATTGCATCCGCTGTATATTCTTTCAAATTCAACACCTACTTGTTATGCTGTTATTTGAAATGCCTCTGACGGCAAAGCACTCAGGAACCTCTGCGGTTCGGATAAGGCTTTTGTTTTTGTGCCGGATACTCATCTGCAATCATATCCTGAAGGTTTCTTCCTTCATTATATAATGATTATAGCACAGCATTGGTCTGTTTAAAACATTTTTCCGGAATATAACAATGTTTTCATTCCCGCTGTAATCATTTTGCTCTTTTTTTCAATAAAAAAACCGGAGATTTTTCTCCGGTTGTGAATGGTTTAACGTTTGCTGAACTGGGGAGCCCGGCGGGCAGCTTTCAGGCCGTACTTCTTGCGTTCCTTCATACGAGGATCGCGGGTCAGCAGGCCGGTTTTCTTCAGGGTTGCGCGCAGTTCCGGGTCAGCCTTGCACAAAGCGCGGCTGATGCCATGACGGATAGCACCCGCCTGGCCGGTCAGGCCGCCGCCATTGACATTGACCAATACATCATAATTTCCCGTATTGGTCAGGGTGAGCGGCTGACGAACAGTCATCTTCAGGGTTTCCAGACCGAAATAGTTATCAATGTCACGTTTGTTGATTGTGATCTTTCCATCGCCTGCAACCAGACGGACGCGGGCAACAGCTTTCTTCCGGCGACCGACTGCACTGTATTCTACCTTAGCCATTTTCTGTTACTCCTTTCCGCGTCACTTCAGCTCAAGCACTTCAGGCTTCTGAGCCGCCTGCTCATGCTCAGCTCCGGCGTAAACTTTCAGTTTCCTGGCCATCTGGCGGCCAAGCGGTCCCTTGGGCAGCATGCCAACAACAGCACGGCGGACAGCAAACTCGGGCTTCTCAGCCATCAGTTTGCGGTACTTGGTCTCTTTCAGGCCGCCGGCATATCCGCTGTGATGATAGTAGACTTTCTGATCCAGCTTTTTGCCGGTCAGCACAGCCTTGGCAGCGTTGATGATAATGACATAGTCTCCGGTATCCATATTGGGGGTATAAATCGGTTTATTTTTGCCGCGAAGGATGTTGGCGACCTGGCTGGCCAGGCGTCCCAGAACCATCCCGTCCGCGTCGACAACGTACCACTTGCGGTCGATGTCTGCAGCTTTAGGAATAAAAGTCTTCAAAGTACTTCCTCCTTGGAATGTTGGTTAAGTCGATCCGTTCATGATGGTCGCATGTACGGACTGTTTCAATGGCTACCGGGGCTAGCGGAGCTATTGACTGCCAACGGCTATTGTACGTCAAATACAAAGTGAAGTCAAGCTTTTTTCATGCTCCGACTTCACTTTTCACAAAATTGTGTGATCTCAGAAACGGATTCCCAGTTTCCAGAGTTTTTGTTCCAGTTCAAGGGATGATCCATGGAAAACAATTCCCTGCCAGCCACAGGCAGCTGCGCCCGCCACGTTTGCCGGTGAATCATCAATAAATACACATTCTTCCGGGTTCAGTGAAAACTTTTCAGTGAACAGATGATAAATACGCTGGCATGGCTTCACGGTATGCACATCGCAGGATATAAGTTTTCCGTCAAACAACCTGCTTACCGGGAATCTCGGCCAGTAATCATGCTGCGCTACGCTGGCATTGCTCAGCAGGTAAATACCGTATCCTGCTTTTTTCAGCCGGCTGATCAATTCTTCCATGCCGGATACCATATCCCGCGGATATGCCCAGTGATAAAGCAATGTTCGGACATTTTCCCTGAGTCTTTCCGGAAAGCGCGGAATTATCAATGGCTCAGCTGATTCTTCCGTCAATGTCCCCAAATCCATTTGCGCCCATTCAACAGAGAGGAACAGCTCATTCATTACCAGCATACGATCGTCTTCATCAGTAATACCGGCTCTGTCCAGAAAGAATACGGGATCAAATCGGATCACGACATTTCCCATATCAAAAACGATATTCCTGATCATTCCTGATACTCCCCGGCATCGGAAGGCAATTCCTCTGCGGCAGCATGAGCCAGTCCAAGCCTGGCTTTCATTTTTTCGAAACGTTTCCTGCGTTTTTCACGTATGGCAAGCCGCTCGCCCAAATCCCGCGCGCCGACGCCGTAGACCAGATACAGAATCAGTCCTGATACAAGCATAATAAACACAGTGGACGCGCACCGTCGGCCGGATGCGTTCATGTTCATACCGTCACGGCCTTCCTCATTGCACATACTCTGCATGACCATGGCATAGGAAGTGCCGTAGCTGGAGTGGAATGTCGCGCTCATATCATATTCTGTAAACAGTGCATTGAAATTCAGCGCGAAAACCGCGAGGACGCTTGGCAGCACGATCGGCAGCTTTACCTTAAGGAAGGTAACCATGGAACTCGCGCCAAGGTTTCGGGCCGCATCCTCCAGTTCCTCATCAATGGCATAGAATGCGGCTTTGATCATACGTATGGCAAATGGTAATTTGACCACCGTATAAGCCATAATAATCAGGAACCGGACATTTTCTGCATAATACAGATTTTTGCCGAAGACATACCATACTTCTCGGTTGAAAAAAATGCGGAAGCTGTAGCAGATCAGGATGGTCGGAAGGAGCCAGGGAAAAAGCATGCATGCTTCCACGACTTTGCTGCGCTTTTTGTTTTTATGTTTGAAAATATAGTTTACTGCAATGACGACAATAATACAGGCCAGTGCGGCCGCCAGGGCGGAGAGAATGAAACTGAGCCGTATACCGCCGATTGTTTTTTCATTTGCAAACACACCGGAAATGGCATCCGGGCGTATTTTGGTTTTCCCGCGGGAAGTGGTGTAGGAATAATCCTGCGAGCCAAAATAATTGATCAGCGTCCAGCTGGAAAAATCAATTGTTTTGGAGCGGATTGCCTGCCAGTTCTGCAGGGAAAAGATTACGATCATGACAACCGGGGTCATATAAATGACAAAGAGGATATAAGCGTAAATATGCGCAAGGACATTCGCCGCCGGATTCTGGATCTTCTGCTTGACCAGTTTTGCTTTTGTCTTGCTGACTGACAGATAATGCCCTTTTCGTTCATAGTGGTTCAGCACACTCAGAAGCACAATGGTAAAAATGGCAAGAATAATTGAAAGCAATGCAGCTCTGGCCTGCGGGAATGATTCATCTGCCGTGGTCGATCCTGCGAGTCGGACAATCTCCGGATTGATTGAATTGTATCCCAGCAGAGTAGGCGCGGACATAGCGCAAAGGCCGGTGATAAAAGTCATAACCGTCAGTGAAAACAGAGTCGGCAGCAGCGTCGGCATAACCACTTTCAGCAAAACTTTAAAAGGTTTTGCTCCCATGTTCCGGGCAGCCTCCACCGTATTGTAATCAATGCCGCGGATTGCGTTTCTCAGGAAAAGCGCGTGGTTTGAAGTGCAGGCAAATGTCATCGTGAAAAGCACTGAACTGAAGCCGGAAAACCACTGCCTGTCCATGTTCGGGAAGAACTGCATCATCCAGTTGGTGAGGATGCCGTCCTTGTCGTACAGGAACTGATAGCCGGTAACCAGTGCCACACCGGAATAGATCAGCGTTGTCATATAACCCAGCCGCAGGATCTTTGCGCCTTTGATATCAAAATACTCTGTAAGCAGCACAATGGAAATACCTACGATATTGACTGTGACAACAAGAAGGACCGCCAATTTCAGCGAATTCAGGACAAAGCTTGGCATATTGCCGGCAAAGAAGAACCGGATAACCGCAAAAGGATCCGGATTCCCTGCAGCGTCTTTTGTTGAAAAAATGGAAGTCAGGGTATCGAAGCACGGCATGACCATAAAGCCGAGAAAGAGATATACAAACAGGACGCCGCCGAAAATACCCCAGAGCTTTCCAAGACCATACTTATTTTTGGCACCGATCGGGGCTTGCATGAATCTCATCTCCTTCAGTAGCTCATGATATCCTGTGGATCAATGGTGATGCTGACATTTGCTCCGGGTTCATAGATACTGATACCGTCGTTTTTTTCAATCACTTTCAGGATCTGGTCGCCGGTACGGATGTAGTACTTGATGTAAAGCCCGTAGTATTCCTGCATCTCAATAATACCGTTGAGGGTCAGTACTCCCTCCCGTTCCGGCTGGTTGACATGGATTCTTTCGAGACGAATAAAATGGTGTTTGTTTTCATCCAGATGGAGCGGAGCGATCAGGGAATGATCCAGCGGATTGATATCGCCGATAAAGTTGGCAACAAATTCCGTTTCCGAATGGTTATAAACTTCATTCGGAGTTCCGATCTGTTCTATATATCCTTTGTTGAATACGGCTATCCGGTCGGAAAGCGTCAGAGCTTCTTCCTGGTCATGAGTGACATAGATTGTTGTTATTCCGAATTCCTTCTGCATTTTTTTCAGTTCATTCCGCAGCTGAACACGCAGTTTTGCGTCCAGGTTGGAAAGCGGTTCATCCATGCAGATAATGGCAGGTTCAGTTACCAGTGCCCGGGCAATGGCAACCCGCTGCTGCTGGCCGCCGGAAAGCTGGGAAACCGCCTTTTTCAGCTGCTCATCGCTCAGGTCGACCTTTCGGGCTATTTCACTGACTTTCTTTTCAATTTCGTCCTTCTTCATCTTTTTGATCTTCAGGCCGAAAGCAATATTGTCATGAACAGTCATCGTGGGAAAAAGCGCATAGGATTGGAATACAATGCCGATATTTCTCTTCTCGATAGGCACATGCGTGATATCTTTTCCCTGCATTTCCACCGTTCCGCCGACCGGTTCAATAAAACCGGTGATCGTCCTCAGTGTTGTTGTTTTGCCGCATCCGGACGGACCGAGAAATGTGAAAAATTCGCCCTCTTTTACATGGACGTTAATATTGTGCAAAGCTTCAAAATCGCCGAATTTCACGATGATATCCGACAGTTTTATCATGATATCCCACTCCTTTGATTCCGGATTAATCCGTATTTCGAATACCGCATCTCATGCAATCCGGCTTCCGACATAAAATGGGGCGAGCCCGTACGAGGCTCGCCCGTATGACATAGAAGCTTATTCGGCTTTTTTCTGTGTCATAGTAGCCCAGTCAACAGAATCCCATTCCGGTTCTGCGGGGGCAGCGGCATTGTCCGCCCAGTAGAAGCCAAGGTTGGTCATGATATTGGTCCATTCCGCACTGTGTGCAGCTACATACTGTGCATAGTTCATATCTGTTCCCTCGATAGGATTCAGGGCAAAGT